>Ga0079224_100001159_pt1 | contig 29330 bp, 27 predicted proteins | sample Stecom2015_FD_80414 | JGI IMG/M metagenome (GOLD analysis project Ga0079224, IMG submission 80414) | Agricultural soil microbial communities from Utah to study Nitrogen management - Steer compost 2015 | ecosystem: Environmental > Terrestrial > Soil > Agricultural land | place: USA: Utah... | reverse complement strand
CGATGAAGCCCCCCCTTTCCAGTTTGGATCATGAAGAGCGACATCCTTTTTTGACAAACAAGATGTTAAGCAAAATAGTAGTATAATCAGTGCTGAATATTTCTGCATAGCCGGTTTCTATAACATAAGCTCCTGACCGATCTGTAAGCTTGAAGAGGTTAATCCATTCTTATTCTTGATTTCATCAACTGTTACTCGGTGCCGCTTGGCGATACCAGAAAGTGTATCCCCTTTTTTTACTTTATAATTATCGCTGGAAGCGGATTGAGCAGCCTGAACGCCTTCTGCCTGACCTGTATATTCATCAAGTTCATACAGTTCGTACTTATCAATGATGGCAATAACTTTGGATGGCCATGTTCTGCTCATAGCATAACCGCCGCGGGCAATACCATAGATCCAATCCTTATAATTGCCCGGCCCGTATTGATCAATCAGTTTATTATATTGCTTCCGCCTTTCCATAAGTTTTACGAAATCACGATAGGAATCACTAACGGAATCGTAACCTTTGTAGGCTGAACGAATCTCCGTGCTGTTGTTCTTGCCCTTTATTCCAAAGTGATTATTCAGATAGCGTGCAATTTTACTGGTCCCACCTGCACTTTCATGATAAGCGATGCCTAGAATAATACTTGCAGGAACACCATATTCATTCATATACCGCACAGCAGCTTCTTTGTGCTTTTCGATATATTCTTCAGCCGTTAAACGCTTTTGTCCATACGAGATGCAAGGCAAAAGAAGTGCAATGCCCAGGATCATGGCAAAGACCTTACGTAGGTTTCTTTCAACATTCATTTTTCGTTCATTTTATTTATAGCTTCCGGATCAAAAAAAGTCCGTCCCGAAGTGGGATGATAACTTTTTCAATACGTGAATCGGCCGCTATTTGTTTATTAAGTTCTAAAATGAGTTCAGTTTGTTTGTCGTAATCTTCCTGAAGAACCTTTCCTTTCCACAAAACATTGTCGATAAGAATGAGCCCTCCGGACGGAACTTTATCAATAACGAGGTTGTAATAGTTTATATTGTTTTTTTTGTCTGCATCAATAAATACCAGATCAAAAGACTCTTCCAAACCAGGTATAACCTCCATCGCGTTGCCAAGATAATAATTGATCTGATTGGAATAGGGTGATTCATTGAAGTAACCGCGAACGCGATCTTCCAATTCTTCGTTAATATCGATCGTGTGGATGGTGCCACTCGGTTTTAGCCCCTCGGCGAGACATAATGTGGCATAGCCAGTGAAAGTGCCGATTTCAAGAATGGTATTTGGTGAAATGAGCTTACTTAAAAGACTTAGCACGCGCCCTTGTAAGTGGCCCGATAGCATATGCGCCCGGTTTTCTTTTAGGTATGTTTCCCGGTTTATACGCCTCAAGAGATCATTTTCAGGATCCGTATGGTTCTCTAGATAGCTTGTAAAACTCTCATTAAACAACTCCATAGGAGGCAAAAGTAAGAATAAAGTAAGAATTAAAACCTAATGAAGATAAGAACTTTCCATATAGCTTTGCAAGATAATGACGGCGGAAACTTTGTCAACGAGTGATTTTTCTTGTCTTTTAGCTCTTCCCATGCCGCTTTGAGCGATTACAGAGGATGCCATCTTTGATGTGAAACGTTCGTCAATTGTAACAACGGGTATGTCCGGAAAGTTCTTTTTGAGATTACGCATAAAGCCCTTTACATGGGGGGCCGACTGCGATGCACTTCCATCCATCTGCAAAGGCATGCCGACGATGAATTTCTCAATAGCTTCAGCCGCCAGGTATTGCTTAAGATAGGGTACTACTTCGTTGGGGTGGATGGTTGTTAGGGCGGTAGCTATGATCTGTAACGGGTCAGTGACTGCTATCCCAACTCGCTTTGTTCCATAATCAAAAGCCATTATCCTCATTTTTATTATCTTTGTTTGAACACAAATATACAGCTTACTAATTAAATAAACTGCGATAGTCGATGCGATTCAGCGAGATAAGCGGCCAGGAGGCCTTAAAAAAACGATTGGTACAAACGGTGAAGGAAAACCGTGTAAGTCACGCTCAGTTGTTTTTGGGTTCAACCGGCTTTGGTAGTCTGGCTTTGGCGCACGCCTACGCACAATACGTTAGCTGTGAAAATAAAATGGAAAACGATAGTTGTGGTGAATGTGCTTCTTGCAGAAAATACAGCAAGTTGATCCACCCTGACCTCGACTTTTCTTATCCTTTTTTTGCTAAAAAAGCGGACGAAACGGCAGTTAATTACATTGAACAGTGGAGGGCAGCTTATCTGAAAAACCCCTATCTGAGTCTTGACAATTGGCGACATGCGGTGGGAGAAGAGAAAAAACAAGCCAATATCAACATCGCCGAATGCCACCGTATTATTAAGAAATTAAGTCTAAAAAGCTTTGAAGGAGGTTATAAGGTTTCAATTATATGGCTTCCGGAATATCTGGACAAACAAGGAAACTCACTGCTTAAACTGATTGAAGAACCTCCGGAAAAAACGCTCTTCCTATTGGTAAGTGAGAACCAGGATCAAATCTTAACGACGATCTTATCGAGGACACAGCTCGTTAAAGTTAACCGGCTGACCGATTGGGAGGTGGCTCAATATCTGATTACTGAAAAGGCCCTTGACGAAGATCGTGCAAAGCAAATTGCCTATCTTAGTGAGGGCAATATCCAGCGTACGCAGGGGCTCATAGGTGAAGAAAAAAGCAATTATTTTGAGCTTTTACGAAGCTGGATGAATGTATGCGCGCGCGACAAAGGCTTGGATATTATTGCTTTTGTTGAGGGAACTTTAGCTAAATTGGGGCGTGAGAATCAAAAAAGCTTTTTGCTATATGCGATAAACATGATGCGTGAATCGCTGCTATTCAAAGAGGGTTTAACAGAGTTGGTAAATCTTCCTGAACTGGAAAATACTTTTATTGAAAAATTCAGTAGCATGTATGGTCATGATCAGATTGAGGCCGTTATCACGGAATTTGAAAAGGCTAGCTATCATATTGAACGGAATGCAAATCCGAAAATCTTATTTTTAGATGTATCTTTGCAACTAGTTTTATTTTTAGAATATCAAACGCTCCCGAAAGGGACTCTATATATATAAAAGACATGGGATGTAGTAGTTGTTCATCCGGAGGAGGTTGTACTCCGAAGGGTTGCCAGGGGAATGGCAGTTGCCCGACAAACGGGTGCAATAAATTAGACGTTTACGATTGGCTGTCCGACATGGACCTGCCTTCTAACTATAAACCCTTCAACATCGTTGAAGTTCGATTTAAAGGCTCGAGAAAAGAATTCTTCATAAACAAAGACAATTTATACCTGGAAATGGGTGAAATTGTGGTCGTTGAATCATCAACGGGAGGATATGATGTCGGCCATATCTCGTTGATGGGGGAGCTGGTAAGACTGCAATTAAAAAAGAATAAGGTTCAGGAGGAATCGGTAACGAAGGTAATTTATCGAAAACCGTCGCAAACGGATGTAGATAAATACTTAGCGGCGAAAGACTTGGAATGGGAAACCATGCATAAGGCACGCACGCTTGCACTGGAGCTGGGCCTTTCAATGAAGATTAGTGATGTAGACTATCAAGGGGATAAAACAAAAGCGACCTTTTATTATACAGCCGACGGCAGAGTGGATTTCCGTGAACTTATTAAGAGGATGGCTGAAGCCTTTCATATCCGTATTGAAATGCGACAGATTGGAATGCGACAAGAAGCCAGTCGATTAGGTGGCATTGGTTCTTGTGGACGCGAACTGTGCTGTTCGACCTGGCTAACTGATTTTAAAACGGTATCAACGTCAGCAGCACGCTACCAAAATCTCTCTTTGAATACTCTAAAACTAGCTGGGCAATGCGGAAAATTAAAATGTTGTCTGAACTACGAGCTGGACACCTACATGGATGCATTGAAGGACATCCCGACCGATATTAACAAATTAGAAACGAAACGCGGATTCGCCTTTCTCCAGAAAACGGATATTTTCAAGAAATTAATGTGGTTCAGCTATCAGGGCGACGACAGCTGGATCCCCTTGCCAATAGACAGAGTTAAAGAAATTCAGCAGGAAAATCTACTCGGCAACAAGCCAGAAGACATAAAGGACATGACGCCGGAAGGTGAAGTGAAACAAAAGGAGCGTACTTACGATTACGAAAATGTTGTTGGGCAAGATAGCCTGACTCGTCTGGATGACCAAAAACCGAAGAAAAAAGGGAATCGAAATAAAAATCGAAACCGAAAACGTCCAGAAAAACAAAAGGGTGGGGAAATGCAAAAGGGTGGAAATAGCCAGGACACTCCAAACGCAACGACCGGAAAAACAGAGAGAAGAAAAAAACGCTACTCGAAGCCTAAACCAAGGGGAAACAACAAACCGAAGAATTCGAATGAAGGCTAGAACGTTGGGGTTGTGCGTTTTGATCTTGTCTGGCTTAGGTGCCTGCAAGGACCAGCCTTTAATCGATCAAAATGAAACAATCTCTGAGCGTCGTTGGTTTCGTGAGCAAGAGGCTGAGTTTGTCGTCAAAGTAGACGATCCTTCGACTACTTATGACCTATTCCTTAATATTCGAAACTCAATTGACTTCCAGTTTTCAGATCTATATTTGCAAATACAGCAGAAAAACCCGGACAGCAGCCGAATTCAATATACTGTTAAAATAGAGATGACGAATGGTGAAGGAATGTGGGTTGGCAAAGGATCGGGAAGTATTTATTCTCAGCAAGTTAGATTTCTAAAAAAATATCAATTCCCTGATTCAGGTATCTATATTTTTAAGATTAAACAGAATATGCGGGCTAACCCCGTGGAGGGGATTCACGATGTGGGAATCCGGATCGCCGAGCAAGCCCTCTGAAAAATGGCAACGTTATTGTATAAAGGCTTATTGTACGAAATACAACATCAAAAGATATAAACACAATAACAAAAGATGATGCCATTAAAAAAAACCAAAAATATTCTCATTGGACTTCTATTCTTCTCGATACTTGCTGCATCGTGTAATCGTGAAGCAACGATAGACCGTGTTCTTTTTAAAGAAACAAAAAATAAAATCTTTAAAGATATTGATGAGGCGAAACTAGCGGAATCAATAAAAAGTACCATTGAGTCAGGCGACTTTAAGAATAAGGATTTTCTAATCGGCTATTATCAGAATAATGGATATCAGGCGTCGCTTCTTAAAAAATTTATGTCGAAGGATCAGCTGGCTCTTTTGGCTGACCACCTTTCTAAAGGTTCAGAGCACGGTCTGGACGCTAATCATTTTGGAGGTAAAGAATACCGTGCACAGTATGAGCTTGTGCACTCTAAAGACGGAATAAAGTCGATCGATGAAGCGTATCAGCAAGTTGCAGCTCTTGAACTCGCAACAGCCTATGCTTTAATCAATTATGCCTCAGCCCTTCAGTTTGGAACCGTGAATCCGAACGAGGTAATGGCCCGCTATTATATGGAAACAAAACAGGCTGATTCATCCTTTGTGAATGGTGTTTTGGGGGGTGACAATATGGAAACTTTGCTGGATAGTATTCAACCCAAATCGGCCACTTATGCTCTGCTGCAGCAGGCGTTAAAGTCAGAAAGCGGCGATGAAGAACGAATCAAAACAATTGAGGTAAATTTGGAACGAGCAAGGTGGCAGCATGATATCGATAGCAATAATCTGATTTACGTGAACATCCCAGCGTTCCGGTTGGATATTTATAAAAGTGGAGACATTGTGGAAAGCATGAAAACGGTCGTGGGAACAGGAAGAAATACCAATGACGAGGTCGCCTTCCCTGAAGATAAGAGGATTAAAGATACTCCCCATTCTCACGAAACACCCATTTTAGCCAGCATGATCCATAGCGTACAAGTTAATCCGGTTTGGAATATTCCGGAAAGTATTGCTGGAAAAGAAATTTTGAAGCATGTACAAGCGGACCGCTTCTACCTATCCAACTCGGGAATCGATGTTATACAGGATGGTAAAGTCATTGAGAACCCAGAAAACTTGGACTGGTCGTCATACTCACCTGATAATCTACCTTTCCGCTTTAGACAAAGACCGGGTGATGACAATGCACTCGGAAAGATTAAGTTTCTGTTCAAAAATAACAGCAGTGTTTATCTTCATGACACACCGGCCCAAGCTGCGTTTGACCGGGATGTCAGAGCTTCCAGTCACGGTTGTGTACGGGTTGCAGAACCCTTGATATTGGCGAAAGCACTTTATGGAACGGGCGATAAATTCGAGACCATCAAGAATGATATGGAATCTAACGAGCAAGAAAATGCAAAAGATATAGAACTTACACCGCAGGTTCAGGTCGTGCTAGATTATGTCACCGTTGAACGCAAGGACAACACTCTCGTATTCTATCCTGATGTTTATGGTTTGGATCGGGTAATTTACTCTTATTTATAGTTCTAACCGCCGACTGTTCGTGGTCGAATACCAACTTCACTATATTCCCGAATACAGATCTTCTTCAAGACTGGTTGTAGCAATAAGCTTACGACCAGCCTTTTCGCTATTTAAATAGACAGACTGATACGAAGGAGAATCCGCATGAATATATAAGACGGTTTTATTCTTAATAATATCGATTATTTCATCGGTGAGTTCCAATGGAACAGCTGGACATCCATGACTCAGACCTAGTCGATTTAAGCTGTTGATAGCGGACTGGCTAACATAAGATGCACCGTGTAAGACGATTGCTCGTTGCCGGGCATTATCGTTAAATCCAGAATCCATACCATCTAAACGAAGCGACCGACCGTGTTTACCATAATAAACTTCTCCTGTCAAATAAAATCCTAAACTACTTTGATGGGAGTTATTGGTATTAGAAAATTTTGTTGCCATTTCTCCACCGCTGCCACGACCATGAGACACCCATGTATTCAAAATAAGACGTGGGTTTTTTAAGTCTACAATCCATAAGCGTTTCTTTTTACTGGATTGATTAAAGTCTGCAATTGATAAAATATGAGGTCCGGCATTATTTCTCTTATCTTCCTGAAGGTTTAAATAACCAATATATGCCTTTTCAAATACTTCAAAAGCAAGACCTTCCTTTTCTAGTTGAGCCTCTTCGTAAATAGTAGACGCTTGCTGCTCAAGCACCATATTGGGAGACAAGACTAGCTCGTCTTTTTTTGTTTCAATACTTTCGGGGTTTACGGGAACCCAACTAAGGGTTAAAATAGCGATAACCACTAAAATCATACCCGGCAATGTAACCATTTTTACTCTCTTCATAACTGTATCCTCTGGTTGGACACAAAGATAAAGAAAATAAAACGAGCCGAACAAACATTTTTCTAACTATTAGGCAATTTGCTATATAAATAAGAAATAAAATCACATTTAAATGACATGCTATTGAATTTTTACCGATGAGGATTTCGCATAAAATTTTTAACTTTAGACAAAAAACCTATGTCAAAGGAATTAAACAGACCAATCCGTGTTTTAGTGGCCAAAGTTGGCTTAGATGGTCATGACCGGGGAGCCAAAGTCATTGCCACAACGTTACGAGATGCCGGCATGGAGGTAATCTACACGGGTCTGCGACAGACAGCTGAAATGGTCGTCAATGCAGCTCTGCAAGAAGATGTGGATGCTATCGGCATATCTATTCTTTCGGGAGCCCATATGACCGTTTTCCCAAAAATCATACAGCATATGCGTGACAAGGGACTTGAGAATGTATTATTGACCGGTGGAGGTATCATCCCTGACAACGATATGAAAACATTGCACGATTTAGGGGTTGGCAGACTATTTGCCTCTGGTTCAACGATGAGTGATATCGTCGATTATATTAAAGAATGGGTGGCGGAAAATAGAAATTATTAACGAACCCCAAAAAGCCTTTTAAGAAAAATAATGATGCAAACGAAATACACAAACCTAACAATATCGATTGAAAGTTCGACATGCTTCTTATCTATAAACCGGGAGGAGAAGTTAAATGCATTAAACAGGTCGACTCTCAACGAATTACATCAGGCGATAACCGCTGCTTTAAGAGAAGAGGATATCTTAGCAATCGTAATCACCGGTTCGGGATCGAAAGCTTTTGTTGCAGGAGCTGATATTTCTGAGTTTTCCGATTATGATGCTGAGGAAGGAAAATCACTGGCGTCTGAGGGGCAAACGAAGGTTTTCGATGTTATACACAATGCCCACAAACCTATTATTGCTGCTATCAACGGCTATGCCTTGGGCGGAGGTTTGGAGCTTGCCCTTGCCTGCCATATACGAATAGCCAGCACAACCGCTAAGCTTGGACTTCCGGAAGTATCTTTAGGGTTGATACCCGGTTACGGAGGCACGCAAAGGCTAACACAGCTTATCGGTCGGGGGTTAGCTATGGAGTTCATCTTAACAGGTGACATGATTACGGCTGACCGAGCCTACGAATTGGGTCTGGTGAATTATGTCGTTGCTCCCGATGAACTTATTAATAAGACCAAAGATATCTTGCGATCTATTACCAGCCGGTCGCCGCAAGCGATTGCCGGGGCTATAAAAGCCATAAATGCGTCGCAGAACAATTCCGGATACGAAACAGAGATCGAAGAATTCTCAAAACGATTTGGAACCGATGAGTTCAAAGAAGGTGTGCATGCTTTCTTGGAAAAGAGAAAACCCGATTTTAACAAGAAATAATTAATCGCTACCGAAAATGCCTATACCTTTATATAATTCTAAAGAGCGGAACCTGCTAACCTTAGGCATTTTAATTGTACTGGGCGCTTTTATCGTCTATTCCATACGAGGTATCTTTGGAGCTCTGCTAGGTACGATGGTTATGTACACCATCTTCCGCCCTATCTTGCTGCATTTGATCCTCAAATGGAAGTGGCGAAGAAGCGTAGCTGCAATTTTTATTATACTTTTCTCGTTCCTGGTAATTGTTGTACCCATTTTGGGGGTAAGCTCCATGGTCATCTCCAAGGTAGGGAAGCTTCAGCAAAATACACAGTGGATACAAGAAACGATTAATAAGGTAAACGAGTTCGCTGGCGATAAACTGGGGCAGCCAGATCTTATGGCTGACGGTCTGCGCAATATCGTAAACTCGGCCGGGGGCATATTCACATCTCTTTTAAGTGGTGCGGCTGATTTGGTTCTTAGTCTTTCGGTGATGTATTTTTTACTTTACTTTGTGCTGGTCGAGTATAAACAATTTGAGGCTGGACTCCTTCGGTATTCACCTTTCAGACAGGAAAATGCTCTCCGCTTTGGTCGTGAACTCAGAAATATAACCTATTCGAATGTACTGGGACAGGGCTTTATTGCCATGCTTCAAGGAGCGCTGGTGACATTGGGCTACGTCATATTCAATTTTGACGATCCGGTCTTTTGGGGAATTATATGCGCTATCCTTTCTTTTATACCTGTACTTGGCGCTCCCATGGTCTTTGTTCCTGCGAGCCTCCTGGCTATCGCTCAGGGGAACAGTTTCGACGGTATCGGTATGCTACTTTTTGGATTTATTATTATCACAAATATCGACAATGTATTGCGATTGGTTATAGCAAAGCGGGTTGGAAATATACACCCTATTATTACCATTATCGGTGTTATTATCGGCATACCTCTGTTTGGACTGATGGGTTTGGTATACGGCCCATTACTTCTTTCGTATTTTCTGATCACCATTCGGATTTACGAAACCAACAAAATCGCAGAAAAAAGACTGGAAAGGTTGCAAAAGGAAAGTGCATTTCATAAGAAGGAACATCTGGAATAGGACAGGACTTACAAGTAGAAGGCCAATGAGGTTCACCTCATTGGCCTTCTACTTGTAAGTTTTTTGACTTGGATTAAAACAATCTATAGCCTATGCTTAACGTCCATAATTTGAGCTTTCCATTGTCGTTATCCTCATTATCGTACACATCGCTTAATCCATGCTCATAACGTAAATCAGCTCTAAACTTCATGATATCAACACCAACACCTCCGGTTAATGCAAAAGTCTGATTTTTATACTCATCAAATTTAGTGACATCACTGATCGCATCGCTAAAAGAATTTTCTTCGTCCAAAACAAACGATACAACCGGACCCACCTGAACACGCCCGGCAATGGGACCTAACCCAATACGCGTACCCAATAAAAGAGGCAAATCTAATGTACTGAACTTCGATGTTCCTTCATCTCCTTCAGATCCTTTACTTGTAAAATAGAGCTCAGGCTGAAAATGTAGCCCAGCACCACCGACACGAGCCCAAACACCACCCAAAAGACCAGTACGTGTCTTGGTATCCAGGGAGATATCATTTAAATTGGAAAAATTCGCACCTGCTTTTAATCCGAACTGAATCGAAGGCAACAGCTGCGCGGAAACAGCCATCGTTGTTCCCACTAATAAAATAAGGCTAAGAAAAAGTTTTTTCATGATTGATGATTTTTGTTTTTAATCTCAAAATGCAGCAAATTTCGAGCCTAAAACTCAGCTCTACTGATTTTGCTTAAATTCTATCGAGGGTCCCGCTGACTCTTGACTTCCAATTGCTTTTTACCTACTTTTGCTTAAACAACTGTATAACATGAAAGACTTGAGCATCACTGCAGAACAATGGGATAAATTAAAGATTAAGCTCTTACGCAAATACAATCATTTAAGTGCTGAGGATCTGACATTTCAACCCGGAGATGAAGCCGAACTGGTTCAGCGTCTGTCACAGCGCCTTCGCCGCAATCAAGAATACGTTGTTTTCACCCTCAAAAAAGGTCTGTTTGATCTCGACAGCAATCGGCTTTAAGCTATTTTGGATAAAAAATCATCAACTATTTTCTTCGCATTTTGAAAGCGATAACTCCCCTTCCCGGATATAACATGGTAGTTAGCTGAAATCGACTTTAATTCTCGATGCCACACGCCCATAAAGTATTCACGAAGATGCGGAAAGTCACGTAATTCATCATCTTCCCAGGGCAGGTCGATATTCATTAATAAATATAGATCGTAATGCTGTTTGGCAAGTTCATCCAACACTTCCGGAGGGGTTCCGGAAAATAAATAATCACTCCAAATTTTCACGGTCAGTACCATTGTATCGCAAAACACCAAACCATTGCGAGCCTGACTAATCATTTTTTTTTCCAACGCAAGCTGTCCCCAGAAGATATTGACTTCATCCTCAAGCGTATAATTGCGATCCAGCCCCTTGCAGTATTCGCGAGAAAACTCCGGTATATAAATTGTGCCGAAAGCCTCAGCAAGTTGAGCTGCCAAAAGTGATTTACCAGTTGATTCGGGACCTACGATAGCAATTTTAATGATTTTATCGGCTGACATACGGGTGGCAAGGTACGATTTGGAACAGAATAAAGAAAGCACGTCTCTGGATTTCGGAATTATTCCTATTTTTTTATCGGAATCAGAATAGAATCTATTATCTTTGCACTCCGACACAGCTGTCGGAATTTCCTTTCTAAATAGAGAACAAATCCGACGCTTATCTCATGATTTGTACTTTTAAAATTTAAAATGCCAAAAAACACTTCCATCCGCTCCATCTTAATTATTGGCTCCGGACCAATAATTATCGGTCAAGCTTGTGAATTCGACTATGCGGGATCTCAGGCTGCACTTTCTCTAAAAGAGGAAGGCATTGAGGTATCGATTATCAATTCCAATCCAGCGACAATCATGACCGACAAGGTTATTGCCGATCATGTTTACCTTCTCCCTCTTACCTGCGAGAGTATCGAACAAATTTTGTCGGAACGACAAATCGATGCCGTTTTACCTACCATGGGTGGGCAAACCGCATTGAACCTTTGTATTGAAGCTGATGAGCGAGGCATCTGGTCCAAATACAATGTCGACATTATTGGTGTTGATGTTGCCGCTATTGAAAAGACCGAGAACCGAGAAGAATTCAGACAGCTTATGGTGGATATCGGTGTGGGAGTTGCAACTTCTAAAATCGCGAACTCTTTTCTGGAAGGAAAGGAAGCTGCACAGGAAATTGGTTTCCCCCTAGTGATACGGCCGTCGTATACCTTAGGTGGTACCGGCGGAGGATTTGTACATAAAAAAGAAGATTTTGAACTAGCGCTGAGCCGAGGCTTACAAGCATCTCCTACTCACGAGGTACTGGTAGAACAGGCCGTATTGGGATGGAAAGAGTTTGAACTTGAACTTTTGCGAGACAACAATGATAATGTTATTATCATCTGTACCATTGAGAACTTTGACCCTATGGGTATACACACAGGTGACTCAATCACCGTTGCACCGGCAATGACTTTGAGTGATCGCTGCTACCAGTCGATGCGTGATCAGGCAATCCGGATGATGAGGGCTATTGGCAACTTTGCGGGCGGCTGTAATGTGCAGTTTTCTGTGAACCCAGCGACAGAGGAAATCATTGCGATCGAAATTAACCCAAGGGTGTCTCGCTCATCTGCGCTGGCATCGAAAGCAACAGGCTATCCCATAGCTAAAATTGCATCTAAATTAGCCATTGGCTATAATTTGGACGAAATTGAGAACCAAATCACAAAAACAACCTCTGCATATTTTGAACCGAGTCTCGACTATGTAATTGTTAAGGTACCTCGTTGGAATTTCGATAAATTCAAAGGTGCTAACACCGAGTTAGGCTTACAGATGAAATCAGTAGGAGAGGTGATGGCTATAGGCCGTACCTTCATCGAGGCGCTTCAAAAGGCGTGTCAGAGTCTGGAGACCAATCGCCTGGGTTTGGGTGCTGATGGCAAACAAAGCAGAAACCTGGAAGAAATTATGCACAGCTTGGAGAATCCAAGTTCCGACCGACTTTTCCATATTAAGGATGCATTTGAAATGGGTGTACCACTGGAGTCAATCCGCAAAGCTACCCTCATCGACAAATGGTTCCTTCAACAAATCCAGGAGCTGGTTCATCTTGAAACAGAATTAAAACGCTATCAACTTAATAATATCCCAAAAGAATTCTTCGTTACGTTAAAACAAAAGGGATTCTCTGACGGTCAAATTGCGTGGCTTCTGGGAAATGTAACAGAAGAAGACGTTTACCAACGAAGAAAAGCACTGGGTATTAAACGGGTCTTCAAAATGGTCGATACCTGTGCTGCTGAATTCCCTGCATTAACACCTTATTTTTATTCTACGTTCGAAGATGAAAATGAATCAATTGTTAGTGATCGGAAAAAGGTGATCGTTCTTGGCTCGGGGCCAAATAGGATCGGTCAAGGAATCGAATTTGACTATTCATGTGTACACGGCTTAATTGCGGCAAAAGAAGCTGGATACGAAGCGATTATGATCAACTGTAATCCAGAAACAGTTTCTACTGACTTTAACATGGCAGATAAGCTTTATTTCGAGCCTGTTTTCTGGGAGCATGTACGGGAAATTATAGAGCATGAAAAACCCGAAGGCGTGATCGTGCAACTAGGGGGGCAGACGGCTCTAAAAATGGCTGAAAAATTAGACGAACACGGAATAAAGATCATCGGAACCTCTTTTGCAAATATGGATCTCGCCGAAGATCGGGGAAGTTTTTCAGATCTGTTGAAAGAGTTGGATATTCCTTATCCTAAGTATGGTGTCGCTGAAAGCGCTGAAGAGGCACTAAAGGTTGCTAACGAAGTAGGATACCCTGTTTTGGTACGTCCTAGCTATGTACTTGGAGGCCAAGGCATGAGCATTGTCATCAACGATGAGGATTTAGAAACGGCTGTTGTGAAGCTACTAAGAAATCTTCCGGGAAACCGTGTTCTCATCGACCATTTCCTTGATCGTGCAGAAGAAGCCGAATCCGACTCGATCTCCGATGGCGAAGATGTACATATCATCGGTTTAATGGAACATATTGAACCAGCAGGCATCCATTCGGGAGACTCTAACGCGGTTCTTCCTCCATTTAGCCTTTCAGATACGGTGATTAAACAAATGGAAGAATACTCAATTAAGCTTGCAAAGGCTCTGAACGTACGAGGACTCTTGAACATTCAGTTTGCTGTTAAAGATGAAAAGGTGTATGTTATCGAGGCAAATCCAAGAGCATCAAGAACGGTTCCGTTTATCGCCAAAGCTTATGACGTTCCCTATATTAATATTGCTACTAAAGTCATGTTGGGAGCCAACAAATTGAAAGACTTTACGATCAAAAGGAAACTAAAAGGCTTCGCTATTAAAGAGCCGGTTTTCTCTTTCAACAAGTTCCCGGATGTAGATAAACAATTAGGTCCGGAGATGAAATCTACCGGAGAATCAATCCTCTTCATTAAGGATCTGACAGATGAGAAATTCAGAGAATTGAACACGAAGAAATCAATGTATTTGAGCAAGTAAGTAGAGCTTAATTACTCGATTACTCACCAAAACGGCACCTTTTTTATAAGATAAGGTGCCGTTTTTTTTAGATACTCATGTGATTAGAGCTTCGTACTTCCTATCTAGCCAAATAGTTGCTGGAATAGTTCCTCAACCTTTGACAACGCAACTATTTTGATCTGATAGCGACTCGTATCGAGTCCTTTCAAATTGTATTTCGACATATAAATAGTCTCAAAGCCCAGCTTGTCAGCTTCTGCAATCCTCTGTTCAATTCTGTTCACTGCCCTGATCTCCCCCGATAGTCCTACCTCCCCTGCGAAAACCACTGTCGAAGGCAAAGGAATATCCTGCTGAGAAGAAATGATCGCCATCAGCACGGCCAAATCAATCGCTGGATCTTCGACACGTAAACCTCCTGCAATATTCAGAAAAACATCCTGAACTGAAAGGCGGAAACCAAAGCGCTTTTCCAATACTGCGAGAAGCATGTTCATTCGTTTCGCTTCAAATCCAGTTGTCGACCGTTGCGGTGTTCCGTACGCGGACGTACTGACCAGAGCCTGCACCTCAATCAACATCGGTCGTACCCCCTCTAACATCGACGCGATGGCAATACCTGATAAAGACAACTCTCGTTGTGACAGTAAGATTTCTGACGGATTGGATACCTGCCGCAAACCAGCACCTTGCATTTCATAAATTCCAAGTTCGGATGATGAACCAAAGCGATTTTTTACAGCTCGTAAGATGCGATAGACATGATGCCGGTCACCTTCAAACTGCAATACTGTATCAACCATATGCTCCAGCACCTTCGGTCCCGCTATCGAACCCTCCTTGGTTATGTGGCCAATCAAAAAGACTGGGATGCCCGTTTCTTTTGCAAACCGGAGCAACTCAGCTGTACACTCCCGCACTTGCGATACGCTACCTGGCGATGAGTCAATATGTGCGGAATGCAGTGTCTGGATTGAGTCGACAATCACCAATTCAGGTTCGATCTGTTCGATCTGCTTGAAAATATTTTTTGTAGACGTTTCGGTTAGAATATAACATGATGCCTTAGACGACTGATCAATCCGTTCTGCACGCATCTTTATCTGCTGATCGCTTTCCTCACCGGAGATATAAAGAACTTTCAATTTCGGCAGGGTCAGAGCCAACTGAAGCATTAATGTCGATTTACCGATACCCGGTTCCCCGCCGATCAATACTAATGAACCAAGAACAATACCGCCACCCAATACTCTATTGAGCTCCTCATCCGGCGTAATTATTCTTACTTCCTCCTTATAAACGATCGAATGAATTGTCGCCGCCTTTGAGGCACGTACACCGCTAGATTTTTCTGTTCTCCAATCGGGGATCTTCGCACCTGTCTTCTCAACTACTTCCTCGACAAAGGTGTTCCATTGATTACAGGACGGACACTTTCCCAACCATTTCGCGCTTTCGAACCCACAGTTTTGACAGAAATAAGTTGTCCGTGCCTTTGCCATGATATTAAAGCTTTATTTCCTCTTCTTTGTTGTTCAGGAAGTGAAATTCAGTTAGATAATATGAACCAACACTCTTTACTTTAATCCATTTATTATACTTAAAGAACCATTGCACCCGCTTAGATAGAAAACCCCTCTTGATGTATGCTTCGATGTACGGATGAACACAAAGCGTAACTCCCTGCTCATTCTGTTCATTCAAAATATAATTGAGGTTGTTTTCAATATCGTCCATCAAGACAATACTCGCCCGGATCTCCCCAGTACCGTCACATGCCGGACATTTTTCATTAGTCACAATGTTCATTTCCGGCCGTACCCGTTGACGCGTAATTTGAACAAGACCAAACTTACTCGGTGGCAGAATCGTATGTTTGGCCCGATCATCTTTCATGCACTGCTTCAGATATTCAAATAATTCTTTCCGATTAGGAGCTTTATGCATGTCTATAAAATCGACGACCACAATTCCGCCCATATCTCGTAGACGTAGCTGACGCGCAATCTCTTTCGCAGCCTCCTTATTGACCATTAATGCATTTTCTTCCTGATTCTCCTTGTTTGCAGTACGATTACCGCTATTGACGTCGATTACATGCAGTGCCTCTGTGTGTTCGATTACCAGATAAGCTCCACCATGCAAATTTACCGTTTTCCCAAAAGCAGATTTAATCTGCTTCTCCACACCGAAATGCTCAAAAATTGGTTCTTTATGTTTGTAGTACTTTACAATCCGTTCAAGATCTGGTGAGATATCATGTATATAGGAGCGAGTTTCCTCAAAAATTAGCGAATCATTGACATGAATGTGTGTGAACTCATCGGTAAGCAGATCTCTAAGAATCGTTGACGTCCGGTCCATTTCTCCGAGTACTTTGTTAGTCGGCTCCGCCAATTGTAAACGCTTAACAAATTTTTCCCATTTAGAAATGAGATCCAAGATATCCTTCTCAATTTCAGCTACACCCTTCCCTTCAGAAACGGTTCGTATAATAATTCCGAAATTCTTCGGTTTAATTCCTTCTACAATCTTCTTTAAGCGATTACGCTCTCCGTTCGATTTAATTTTCTTCGATATCGAAACGACATCGGAAAACGGTACTAACACAACAAAACGTCCGGCAATCGACAAGTCTGAGCTTAATCGAGGTCCCTTTGTTGAAATCGGTTCTTTCGCAATTTGAACCGGCAATAGCATATTTCTGCTTAAAATTTCAGAAATTTTGCCAGATTTATTTATATCCTTTTCAAGATTTATTGACGTGAGGAGTTTTTCTTTTACTCCCCCATTTTTCACAATCTTGGTCAGCTTGATGAGTGTCTGTACCTGTGGACCCAGGTCTAAATAGTGTAGAAAAGCATCCTTAGAGTAGCCAACGTCCACAAAAGCCGCATTTAAACCAGGCATGATCTTTTTAATCCTGCCCAGATAAATATCGCCAACAGCGTAATTATTATTTACTTGTTCGGTATTAAGCTCAACAAGCTGTTTATCTTGAAGTAAGGCGATCGTTACACCTGAATCAGGTGCAGAATCAATGATTAATTCCTTTACCAACAGCTTTTGAATTTGAAAGTTGCTTTTTACCTCATCTAATTTCAGAAAATGCTTTTAAATGACAGTAACCGTATCCTTTTATACAAGTACGGCTCCTGTTAAAATATTATTAAAAATCTGAATTTTTAGCTCACTAGCTAAGATGGCAACTTCCGATGAAACCATAAGACTAAATATACGAACACAATCGGAAAGATTTGTCTTCCCAATAAGAATAGATCAAAAATGTAATAGCCTGTAAACCACAAATTGGGTACAGGCAATTAACATATTTGTAAATTGAACTATTTTTTCTTGTGTCTGTTTTTTCTTAAACGTTTCTTGCGTTTGTGGGTTGACATTTTATGTCTTTTTCTTTTTTTTCCGCTTGGCATAATTAAATTTTTTAATGTTTTTAAATGTTATCAATTACTCAACTCACCAATCTTTCGATCAATAAATTGAGATAAGCTTGGATCAGCAACTAATTCTTTACTCTTCTCATAAGCTTGAATAGCGTCTTGATTCAGGCCAATATTTTCATAGCTTGTTGCCAGATAAAACCAGACCTCCGCATTATTTGGTGTTTGTTTGATAACCGTGTTAAACCGATCCACCGCTTTATCAAATTGTCTTGATCTCATGGAAAACAAACCTAGATTATAATTCGCTTTTAAATGCTCAGGCTCTTGTTCTACCACTTCCAATAACATTGTGATACCCGCCATAGGCGTTGCACCATTTACCAACGCAGTACCTAAACCAGCTTTCGCATTTAAGTTTTGCTCATCTAACTCAAGAGCCTTCTCATAAGCCCCCTGAGCATGTCCCATTAAAACAGGCGCCATAACTGTATCACTCAAATGCTGATACGAATCCGTAAACAAATCGCCTGTTTTCAACCAATTATCTAAGGTAGGTTCTTTTTCTGCTATTTGTTGGTAAGCGTATGCGGCAGGCATTGGCTTATTAACATCTTGCCAAAGAGCAGCCAACTTTTTATAAGCTGGCAACTTTTCAGATTCAGACGCAGATGCCAGCTCTCCTTCTACTTCCTCAATGGTTTTCGTTAAATCGCCACTTAAGCCTTGTTTGGCAATTTCTGAAACAGATTCCAGAGAGAACATATCAGCTGTTCCGGAAGAAGCAGACTCTACATTAGTTGCTTCATCGTCTTTCGTCAAACTCCTTACAGGTTGTAGAAATAGCACCACCATAAGTACTACCACTCCAGCGATCGCTATAATCTGTTTAGTTTGCAACATTCTCTCTGAAATTTATATTCGTTTATTTAACCTTATTTCCAGATTTTACTTTATCCACAAAAACTTTAGCAGGTTTAAAGCTTGGCACATAGTGCTCAGGAATAATGATTGCTGTATTCTTTGAAATGTTACGGGCAGTTTTCTGAGCACGCTTCTTAACAACGAAACTTCCAAAACCTCTTACATAAACATTTTCACCCTCAATCATTGAGTTTTTTACAACTTTGAAAAACGCTTCAACGGTTGCCTGTACATCTTGTTTCTCTAATCCAGTCTTATTGGATATTTCCGTGATAATATCTGCTTTAGTCATGTTTTTAATTAAATTTTTATTTTTAAGCTCTTCTTATTTTCTATTAACAGAATCGGGATGCAAAAGTATTGCTTTTTAATGATTAAACAAAATCAAAACCAACAATTATTTTTCGAAACTTCCTACTAGCCAACTACTAAGCAAATCCATTTGAAATATTACAAAGAAAAAGCGAACCATTTAGTCATGCACCTGAGAGAAAGATGCAAAAAAGGTGAAATATATTTATAATTTTTGCGCTATGTATTTCTCTCAAACAATCGTAGATTGGTATCAACAGAATAAGCGTGATCTGCCTTGGCGTAAAACCAAAGACGCGTATACTATCTGGCTTTCCGAAATCATCCTTCAACAGACACGTGTAAATCAAGGTTTGTCCTATTTTTATACTTTCTTAGAAAACTACCCTACCGTTCGAGAGTTTGCCGACGCAGACGAAAATGAAATACTCCGGCACTGGCAGGGACTCGGATATTATTCGCGAGCCAGGAATATGGTTAAAGCTGCACGTCAGGTGCTTATTAATCATGGCGGCACCTTTCCTTCCAGCTACGATGAGCTTATCAAGCTTCCTGGAATCGGAGAATACACGGCTGCAGCAATATCTTCTTTTTCCAGCAATGGACAAAGAGCCGTCGTGGATGGTAACGTGAGCCGTGTTATTGCACGCTATTTTGGTATAACAGAGGCGATTAACTCAACCGTTGGGAAGAAAAAATTTCAGAATCTCGCTCAAGATGTACTATGGAAAGAAAACCCTGGTCTCCATAATCAGGCAATCATGGAATTCGGCGCACTTCAATGCAAACCCCAGACTCCAAACTGTAGCGTATGCCCACTTAATAGTACTTGCTATGCATTTCGCAGTAACTTAGTTCACGAACTTCCCTATAAAATAAAGGCAGCAAAGAACAGAAACAGATACTTTCATTATTTTGTTATACGTAAAGACAATGCCATCCTCATTCAAAAACGAGTTGAAAATGACATTTGGAAAAATATGTACGAACTACCCTCTATCGAAACCAAAGATGCGATAACCGACGCACAGGTTCAGCTATCAGCACCTTATATAGAAGCATTTGGATCCGACACGATAATCGTTTATCAAAGCCCGATATTCAAACACGTATTAAGTCATCAAAACATCTATGCTCGTTTCTACGAGATAAAAAATGTCGATGAGCATCGACCTAAAAATAAATTGTGGAATTATGTTTTGATAAAAGATTTAGATAAATTAGCTAAACCAAAGCTTATATACACTTTTATTGAATCATTCTTTACTTAACCAATTAAATTATGTCAGGCATCAACAAAGTTATTTTAGTAGGGCATTTAGGAAAGGATCCCGATATACGTCATCTGGACAACAACGTAACTGTAGCAAGTTTCCCATTGGCGACATCTGAAACCTATAATAAAGATGGAAAGCGGATGGAACAAACCGAATGGCACAATATAGTCATGTGGCGAGGTTTAGCAGAAATTGCCGAAAAATTCCTCCACAAGGGCAAGTTAGTCTATATCGAAGGGAAAATCAGAAGCAGGTCCTATGAAGACAAAGAGAATATAAAGCGCTATACGACAGAGATTGTCGCCGACAGTTTTACCATGCTCGGAAGAAAGAGTGACTTTGAACCACCATCTAATGGGGGGAACAGTGAAAATGATACTTCTGTTGACTTCAAAGAGAACCAAAACGAAGAAGATGATCTGCCTTTTTAAGGAGATCATCTTTCCTCCAAATACCATAAAGTACTTCTATTTACCTTCTTTCAAACTGATCTGAAGTTCGCTCAGTTGTTGCTTGCTAATAGGCGACGGCGAATCGATCATAACGTCTCTTCCCGCATTATTTTTTGGAAATGCTATAACATCCCGAATAGAATCCAGACCCGCAAAAATGGAGACCAGACGATCGAAACCAAGTGCGATTCCTCCGTGGGGTGGAGCGCCGTAGGTAAAAGCATCCATTAGAAATCCGAATTGCGCCTTCGCCTCTTCCGCTGAAAAACCAAGCAGTTCAAACATCTTTGCCTGGCTGCTTTGATCATGTATCCGAATCGACCCGCCACCTACTTCAATCCCGTTAATCACAACATCATAGGCGTTGGCTCTTACACTCAACGGATTAGTATCCAACTTATCCATGTCTTCAGGTTTCGGAGCTGTAAAAGGATGATGCATCGCGTGATGCCTATTACTTTCTTCGTCCCACTCCAAAAGCGGAAAATTAACAACCCATAGAGGTGAATAAGTTTCTTTATTTCTCAACCCTAAGAGCCGGGCCATTTCCAATCGAAGTTCAGACAACTGTTTGCGTGTTTTTTCCACCGGGCCGGCCATTAATAACATTAAATCCCCCGGTTTGGCATTCATTTTTTCAGCTATGGCCTTTAATTGCTCTTCCGAATAAAACTTATCTACGGAAGACTTAAGGGTTCCATCAACATTATAGCGTATATAAACCAGTCCGCTTGCTCCTATCTGTGGTTTTCTGACAAAATCAATCAAAGCATCCACTTGCTTTCTTGTATAAGACACACAGTCTTCTGCATTGATTCCTACAACAAGTTCAGCAGAATTAAACACTTGAAAATCTGAAACTTTCGCCACATCATTCAGTTCCACAAACTTCATATCAAAGCGAATATCCGGCTTATCGGAACCATAGAGCCGCATCGCATCAGCATATTCCATTCGTGGAAAATCTCCTAATACAACATCTTTAACGGCTTTAAATAAATGCTTAATCAAGCCCTCAAATATATTTAAGATATCCTCTTGCTCAACAAATGTTAATTCGCAATCAATCTGAGTAAATTCAGGCTGGCGGTCAGCTCTCAAATCCTCATCCCGAAAACACTTAACAATCTGAAAGTAACGGTCGAAACCAGAAACCATCAGCAGCTGCTTAAAGGTTTGAGGTGACTGCGGAAGTGCGTAGAATTCTCCAGGATTCATCCTGCTAGGAACCACAAAATCTCGCGCTCCTTCGGGTGTTGACTTGATCAATACAGGAGTTTCGATCTCGAGGAAGTGTTCCGCATCCAGATATTTCCTTATTTCCTGGGCTATCTTATGGCGAAGTACAATATTCTCGCGTACCGGGTTTCTCCGAAGGTCCAGATAACGATATTTCATCCTCAATTCCTCACCGCCATCTGTTTCATCCTCAATAAGAAATGGCGGAAGTTTAGCTTCATTTAAGATCTCCAGCTCAGAAACCTTGATTTCTATTTCTCCCGTCGGAATCTTCAGATTTTTACTTGCTCTTTCGATAACAGTCCCTGTCACCCGGATAACAAATTCCCGGCCCAGCTCTCTGGCCTTCGCGCGCATCTCTGGATTATCGTCTGAATTAAATGCTAATTGAGTTATACCAAAGCGATCACGCATATCCACGAATGTCATTCCTCCCAAATCGCGCGACTTCTGTACCCATCCACAAAGTTGTACCTCTTTTCCTAAATCTGCGGTTGTTAACTCGCCACAAGTATGAGTTCTCAGCATATATTGTATTCTATCTTAGTTCTTTGTTGATTTAGCCTGCCAATGTATCCGTTATTCTACTAAAAGCCAGACTTTTCACTTCTTTAATAATTGAATTAGCATCGTATCCACATTCTTCCCAAAGCTCCGCTTGTTCACCATGCTCAACAACCCTGTCCGGAATGCCAAGGCGAACAACCTGCGCAAAATAACTCTTGTCTGCCATATATTCTAATACGGCACTACCCATCCCTCCTTCAAGCACGCCATCTTCAATTGTTATGATTTTTTTATATTTCTTAAATACTTCGTCCAACAGTTCATGATCGAGCGGTTTCACAAAGCGCATATCATAATGCGCAGGGTAAATGCCTTCTTCGTTCAGTGCTAAACGAGCCTTACTTGCTTCATTCCCAATGTGACCGATCGAGAGAATAGCCACGTCTTCCCCGTCACATATCTTTCTTCCCTTTCCCACTTCGATAGCTCTCATGGGTTGACGCCAATCGGTCATAACCCCTTGTCCTCGTGGATAACGAATCACAAAAGGCCCCATATCAGCCTGCTGCGCAGTATACATCAAATTTCTTAACTCTTCCTCATTCATCGGTGCAGACACCGTTATATTCGGAACACAACGCATATAGGCTAAATCATAGGCCCCATGATGTGTAGCTCCGTCGGCTCCGGCTATTCCGGCTCTGTCCAAACAAAATACGACATTCAGTTTCTGGAGGGCCACGTCATGAATTACCTGATCATAAGCGCGTTGCATGAAACTTGAATAAATATTACAGAAAGGGGTTAGCCCCTGCGTTGCCAGCCCGGCTGAAAAAGTTACTGCATGCTGTTCGGCAATACCTACATCAAAAGCACGATCCGGCATCTTCTTCATCATGATATTCATCGAAGACCCAGACGGCATAGCGGGAGTAATACCCATAATCTTGGCATTTCTTTCAGCCAATTCAACTATTGTATGCCCAAAAACATCCTGATACTTAGGTGGGACGGGATTAACAACCGCCGACTTTTTGATCTCTCCCGTGATTTTGTCAAATAATCCGGGAGCATGCCACTTGGTTTGGTCCTTCTCGGCCATGGCGAAGCCTTTGCCCTTAACGGTAATACAATGTAAGAGTTTCGGCCCCGGAATATCTTTTAGATCTTCTAAAGTCTTGACCAAGCGTTTTACATCATGACCGTCTACCGGACCAAAGTAACGGAATTTAAGCGCCTCAAAAAAATTGCTATTCTTCAGCAAAGTTCCTTTTATACTTTTTTCAATCTTTTTCACAATGCCCAACGCATCAGGGCCCAGTTCTGAAATTTTTCCGAGCACGAAGCCTATGTCATCACGAAAACGATTATATGATTTTGAAGTCGATATACTGGTCAAATATTCTTTTAAAGCACCCACGTTAGGGTCGATCGACATGCAGTTATCATTTAATATGACCAACAGATTTGTGTTGGCAATACCGGCATGATTCAAAGCCTCAAAAGCTAAACCTGCCGTCATCGCACCGTCACCGATTACCGCCACATGCTGCCGATCTGTTTCGCCTTTATAGGCCGATGCAACAGCCATTCCCAATGCAGCAGAAATAGAGGTGGACGAATGTCCAACCCCAAAGGTATCATACTCACTCTCACTACGTTTCGGAAAACCGCTCAATCCATTGTAACGCCGGTTCGTATGAAAAAGCTCGCGTCGGCCAGTGAGGATCTTGTGACCATATGCTTGATGCCCGACATCCCAGACCAATTGATCATAGGGTGTATTTAAAACATAATGTAAGGCTACTGTTAGCTCAACCACTCCCAAGCTCGCACCAAAATGCCCCCCATATACCGAAACCACATCAACTATATATTGACGCAATTCCTTACTAAGCTGTTCCAGATCAGACTCTTCCAGCTTTTTTAGATCGGCGGGTGTGGTTATGTTCTTGAGTAACTCTCCCGGTTCAAAATCCATATTCAAAACTTCTTACAAAACTTTTACAAATTAAGTCATAATATTTATAACATCCTAAGCAAAGACTGCCCTACGATGATCCCTTAAGTTCACTGGTTAAGCAAAATTGGTTAAGTACTAATATAAGTTTTTTACATTTGTAGATGAAACGACACAAAAATAATCAATGAATGAATCGCAATTCGAAATAAATCTTCCCCAATTCGAAGGCCCCTTTGATCTGCTGTTGTTTTTCATTGAACGCGATGAATTGAACATACATGATGTACCTATTGCGAAAATAACGCAGGACTTTCTGGATTATATCCAACAGATGACGGCCTTAAACGTCGAAATAGCCAGCGAGTTTATTTTCGTCGCTGCTACCCTGATGCGGATCAAAGCAAAAACCTTATTGCCGAGCAACCAAGATGAAGAAGGGGAGGAGCTTGACCCAAAAGAAGATCTGATTCAAAAACTGATCCTATACAAGCAATTCAAGAATATTTGTGAAGAACTGCGGGTGCTGGAAGCGGATCGTGGTAAAATGGAAAAAAGAAAATCCATTTATCAGGATCTCGACCGGGCTGCTGAAAGCAAAGAATACCAAGAAGAACTTCAATCTTTCGACCTATACAAACTAATGCATATATATGACCGGCTGATTAAAAACCACCTTGGTCGTATCCAGGAAGTGAAACATCAGGTTGTTCAATACCCCTATACCATCGAAGCCCAAAAGAAAGCGATTGCTGATCTTCTCAAAATCAATGAAAGGATCGATTTTCAGACTCTTTTAAAAAGCTCGGACAACAAAGTCCACTTCGTATACAATTTTCTGGCAATCCTGGAGATGCTTCAACAGCAGCTTATTGACATCCAATTGAAGAGTGGTTATAACAGCTTCCAATTGAGCGCAAAGGCTTCCTCCAATTAAGACAGCTCCCCTTCTTTCTCTAAGAATGCTTTAACGAACTCGTCATCGTTTAGATGCGGATACTCGCGATATACGCGATCGATCTCTTCCATCTGTCCCGGTGAGAGCTCCTCATTCGGATTCAAACACCACCTGCCCTCCAGTAATCCCTGCCTTCTGAGCACTTCGTGGATTCCCGGAATACATCCATGAAAATGATTGGCCGGGTCGAACAAAGCTGCATTGGTGTCGGTAATTTCTATTCCTCTTTTCTGCAGGTCTTCGTATTTTTCGACCGTCTTATCAACTTTAAAAGCTTTAATCTCTTCAAGAAGGTCGACGGCTTTCTTCGTCCACACCGCCCAGTGCCCTAACATCCCTCCAACAAAACTCTTTTCATAAGGTTTTCCATCGACTGTAAACCGATATGTCGCCAACAAGTCACCCACAATATTATCATCATTGCCTGTATACATCGCAATTTCGTCTCTTCGCGAACTATTGCTGACTGCCCGCATGACATCAAAAGTCTGATACCTGTTAAACGGTGCCGCTTTAATCGCTTCGACGTTCTCTATCTCGGCAAATTTTGACCAGAAATCATAGCTAAATATTCGTCCGCCTACCGATGGCTGCAAATAGAAACCAAAAAGAGGAATAATCTTTGCAATTTCACGTGTTCGTTTCAGAATTTCCTCTTCGGTCCATCCTTGCAAACCTCCCATGCTCAGCAAACCCATATCGTAACCATATTTTAAAGCCAATTCTGCTTCCTGTATAGCTTGCGAAGTCGGGCCACAAATACCAGCCACCTTTACAAAAGGCCGGTCGATAGCAGCTTTATCTATCTCTTCAGCCACTACACGAATAACCGTCTCAAATAAATTAATTTCAGGATCTCGTATTTCGAACTGTGTGGAGTGAACCGCAACGGCCATCCCACCTGTTCCGGTCGACACATAATAACGTGCTAACCGGCGCTGGCGCTTTTCATCAAAGTGGCGCTCTTCTGTAAGTGCTAAAGGGATCGCAGGAATAACCGTCCCCTCTTTCAGCAAAGTTTTTTGTTCTTGATTTAATGTTTTCATTAGAATTTACCCTCTCTTTCTTGAAAATGGGTTGCTTTATTGAAAAGATCGCCCCCTTCTTTCAACCAAGTCGCTGTAATATCAATGATTTCTCTGATCGAAACATTCGGGTAACCAAATAATCGATGACATTCAGATGCATTGCTAAGCAATGCAGTTTCCTGTACCTCGTTAACAAACCGGGGCTCTTTGTCAAACGCGTCTCCAAATTGTTCTGCAAGCCACTTGACGGATAAAGTTTCAGGCCCGGTAACGTTCAATATTTTCGCAGGTGACTCGCAATGAAGTAAGGCGCGAATGGCAATCTCATTAGCGTCGCCCTGCCAGATAACATTTACATTCCCCGTGCTCAGATCAATTTCTTTACCTTCCAAAACCGATTTGGCTATTTCCATAACAACGCCGTAGCGAAGATCGACCGCATAGTTCAATCGATAAATCAAAATAGGGGTACCATTTATTTTAGAGAAATGCTGAAAAATACGTTCCCTGCCCAAACATGACTGTCCGTATTCACCAACCGGCGAGGGAGCAGTCTCTTCAGAAAGACCACCGCTATTGGCTGGTGAAAAAGGATACACATTCCCACTCGAGAAAGCCACAATCCTGGAATTCTTAAAGTGCTCAGCAACACGACCAGGCAAATAAGCGTTCATGGCCCAGGTAAACGGTTCATTACCATGCGAACCAAACTTATGCCCGGCAAGGTAGATGATATTTTTGACTTTAGGTAAATCTGCCAGATCATCTTCGTTTAGCAAATCGGCGACGATAGTCTCTACGCCATCTTGTTCAAGGCTCTCTCGAAGTTCAGAATCAGAAAAACGTGAAACCCCAATCACTTTCTTTGAAATACCAGCTTCTGCAAAAGCTCTCTTTAATAGTCTAGCCATGCTCGGTCCCATTTTTCCGCCGACACCCAATAGCATAATATCGCCATCTATCTCAGCAATATCATCGAGCAATGCCTTTGAGGGTTTTAATAATTCATACTCTAGCGCATCTAAATTCATATTGTAATATTTATATTTTGAGAAAATTATACTGGTAAAAGCTATTTAAGAAACATATCATATACATTATAAATAGCCAAAGCAAACAAAACTGCCAGGCCCAAACCTCCTATAATCTTGGAAAAACTATTATTGACATACACGCCCATAACGTCTTTCCTATTGGCAATTGAAAACATTGCAACCCCGATGAATGGCACCAAAAAGATAGTAATGCTTTGAGCGAAAACAATCAGTTCCAACGGTAGCTTTCCAAATAAGGCCGCGATAGCCGAACCACAAATCATAACCAATCCAATCAAAACCCTGGTAATCGGAGAATCGAGTTTACTACCATAGCCCAATGCATCGCTCAATAAAGTCCCACCAAGCGTAGCATTACCCACCAAGGATGAAAATGATGCTCCAAACAGTCCAACCAAAAACATATCGGAGGCATACACCCCGAAAAGTGGCTCTAGAGCCTTCGCCATATCCGATGCACTCGTCACCGAAATTCCTTGCGGATTTAAGACAGCTGCCGCACAGATTAATACAACAGCACTCATTATCCCCAGAATAATAATACCCGTTAAACTCCCGCTGCCCCCTGTCTGGTGCTTTCCTTCTCCGTCAACGACAAGAGCCCCCCTGCGTTTTCTTTCTTGTACCAAATAAGCTTGATAAAATGCGCCCGTTATTGAAAAACAGGAAGCCATAAAAGCAATCACCAACCCTTCCGAACCAAGTGGTATCGATGGAACGAAGCCTTGGGCTATTCCCATGACATCTGGTTTGGCAAAAAATAACGTTGTGATAAAGGAGAACAACATGATGCCAACCAAGAGTATCATTAGCTTTTCAAGAATTCCATAGAATTTTCGGAAAAATAAGAAGAATATCCCGATAAGATTAAACACGATGATCCAGGTCAGCGTCGATGTGGCACTGGCTTCTGCTACTGCAATCCCAACTCCAACAGAATTACCTGCCTGAAACGAAGTTGCAACCAAAAAAATGCCGATTCCGATAATGATAGCAGCCAGCTTACTCCATTTTTCTCTGATAATAGACAGAAGTGACCGGCTATCGGCCAAACCTATTCTTTCCCCGATATTTGTAAATACCGCCATAAAAAGAATAGCCACTGCTACGATCCATAATAAAGAGTAACCGTATACAGCACCCAGCTTAGAGGTAATGGTAATTTTACTCGGACCAAAGACCAGAGCGGCCGTAATAATTCCGGGTCCCAAGGACAATAACCACTTGACAAGAGGGTTTTTCGCTTTCGGTTCATTCATAATCTATGTTATTGACACAATTTCATGTTTAAGTTCGCCCCATATCGTGTACGCACACGCAAAATCAGCAAAAATTTTTCGAACGACTGGTTTAGCTTACTAAGTAACGTTAAAATCCGCCGAATTGCAAATTATTTTACAATTTAACCGGGCTATGAAATTCGAAATATTTCCCGCATTAAAACATTCATTTTTATATCTTTGGCTTTTATCTGATTTTATTTAAAACACATGGAAAGAGATAATCTAATATTTGACCTGATCAACGAAGAATTGGAGAGGCAAGAAGAAGGTTTGGAATTAATCGCCTCAGAAAATTTTGTAAGTAAACAGGTTATGGAAGCTGCCGGGTCTGTATTGACTAATAAATATGCAGAAGGGCTTCCCGGAAAACGTTATTATGGAGGCTGCGAGGTAGTTGACGAGATTGAAACCATCGCCATCGACCGTGCCAAGCAACTATTTAACGCCGAGTGGGCCAACGTGCAACCTCACTCCGGAGCGCAGGCAAATACAGCTGTTTTTCTAGCCGTACTGAAACCGGGCGACAAAATATTAGGTTTTGACCTTTCTCATGGCGGACATTTAACCCACGGCTCTCCGGTCAACTCCTCTGGCAAACTTTACGAACCTCATT
>Ga0079224_100001157_pt1 | contig 29358 bp, 28 predicted proteins | sample Stecom2015_FD_80414 | JGI IMG/M metagenome (GOLD analysis project Ga0079224, IMG submission 80414) | Agricultural soil microbial communities from Utah to study Nitrogen management - Steer compost 2015 | ecosystem: Environmental > Terrestrial > Soil > Agricultural land | place: USA: Utah... | reverse complement strand
TGCCGTCCGCCGCGGGCGGGAAGGGACACTCGCGCACGACGGCGGAGGTGGGGATCGGCCCGTACACGTGCGGGAACCACGGTGCTCCCGGCTCCGGCGGGTCGGCGGGCTCCCAGCGCACGGGGACTTCGAGCCTGCCCGGGTCGATCACCAGGAGCAGCAGGTCGTCCCGGCCGCCGAAGACGCGTTCGGCGGGGAACTGCACGGTGCCGAAATCCGAACAGTGCACGAAGCCCGCATCGTCCAACGAGGCCGGCTTGTACTCGCCGCCGGGCGGCACCGCCGCCCAGTCGGCTTCCGGGCAGATGTGCAGGATCATCAGCGCAGCGTGAACTGCCGGCCGATCAGACCGTCGCGGGCGCGGCGTTCGGCCGCGTCGAGCGGCGTGTCGTCGAGCGAGGCGAACGCCTCCTCGAGACGCTCGCCGAGCTGCTTGGCAGGCTCGGCCCACTCGCGCGCGTGCGCCTCGGGGTCGAGGTCCCACACCGGCACGAGCAACCCGTGGGCGCGGAACGAACCGGCGAACTTCGTCTCGTCGCCCAGCGTCAGCGTGCCGGCCGCGGACAGCCGCGCAAGCGCTTGCATCAGGCAGTTCTCCTCGGCGGGCCACACCCACCGCAGGTGCGCCTTCTCGCCTGCCAGCACCCAGTAGGCGCCGGGGCTGAGCCGTTCGGTGGGCATGATCGCGTCGTTGGCGCGCTGCAGCGACATGGCGACCTCGCCGGAGGGCTCGTCCTCGTCGTCGGGCAGCCACCACGAGAAGTCCTCGTGCACCTCGACCTCCAGCGGAGCGTCGACGTCGAGCAGGTCCTGCAGCCGCTCGCCGGGCTGCGAGGGTCTCGTGGTGTCGGGGACCGAGAGCACCGCGCCCGGCTCGGCTTCGAGCGCCCAGGTCAGGGCCCGGCCGAGGTCACGGCTGATGTCGCCGGAGCGGGTCTGCACCTGGAGGCCGACGAACACCTCCCCGTCGGCGCGGACGAACGCGGCCGCGGCCATCGGCAGGACCGACGCGATGGTCACCTTCCGGTCGGCGTTGTCCCCCGCGAGCGACAGCCGCGCCGTGCCGGACGGGACGAACTCGCGCATCGCGATGAGCTCCGGTTCCGCCGCGAGGCCCTCGAACGGGCGCCCGACGAAAACGTCGCGGACCTTCTGCTTGCGCTCCTTCTTCCGCGCGGCCTTGCCCACAGCGCTGTCCTCCCGGTCGTGATTCGCCTGGCGGAAAACGCTACTCGACCCCGGCGCCGGTTACCGTCGGTGGGTGTTCGATCCCGCTGATCCCGCCTTCCTCGCCGATCCGTACCCCGCGTTCGCGCGCCTGCGCGCCCAGGGCGCCGTCCACCGGCACGACGGCCTCGGCCTCGCGGTGGCGGTCTCGCACGAGGCCGCCTCGGCCGTGCTGCGGCACCGTTCGCTCGGGCGCATCTGGTCCGACGCGACGCCGCTCGAGCAGTTCGCCTCGTTCAACATGCTGCACCGCAACTCGCTGCTCGAGAACGAACCGCCTGCCCACACGCGGCTGCGCAGGCTCGTCTCGTCGGCGTTCGCGCGCGGTCACGTGGAACGGCTCCGGCCCACCGTGCGGGCGCTGGCCGGGCGGATGGTCGATTCACTGGCCACCGCGATCGCCACCGACGGTGAGGCCGACCTGCTGGAGCACGTCGCGCAGCCGCTGCCGGTCGCGGTGATCGCCGAGCTGCTCGGGATGCCCGAGGACGCCGGTCCGCAGCTGGTGGCGTGGAGCAACGCGATCGTCAAGATGTACGAGTACGGCCTGCCGGACGACAAACGGACCGAGGCCGAACAGGCGGCCGAGGCGTTCGCGGGGTACCTGCGCGAGCTGGTCGACCACCGCACCGCCGACCCCGGCGACGACCTGCTCAGCCACCTCGCGGGCAGCGACCTGACCGGTGACGAGGTCGTCGCCACTGCCGTGCTGCTGCTGATGGCGGGACACGAAGCGACCGTCAACGTCATCGGTAACGGCGTACGTGCCCTGCTCGAACACCGGGACCAGTGGGACCTGCTGGTGGCCGACCCCACGCTGGCTGCCTCGGCGACCGAGGAACTGATCCGGTTCGACTCGCCGCTGCAACTGTTCGAACGCACCGCCACCGAGGATGTCGAGATCGCGGGCCACCCGGTGCCGCGCGGGTCGAAGATCGCCGCGCTGCTCGGTGCCGCCGCCCGCGATCCGGAGGTGTTCGACGAGCCGGACACCCTCGACATCACCCGGGAGAAGAACCCGCACCTCGGCTTCGGCGGCGGGGTCCACTACTGCCTCGGCGCCCCGCTGGCCCGGATCGAGATCGCCGCAGCGCTCGACGCGCTCGTCACCCAGCTGCCCACCCTGCGCTGCACGCGGGAACCCACCCGGCGGGACGAGTTCGTGATCCGCGGCCTGCGCACCTTTCCCGTGACCGCGGGTTGAGGGCCGGAACGGCGTTCAGCGGACCGACGTGGTCGGGCGCGGGCGGCGCTCGGGCGGCGGCGCGCCGGTCACCTTGACGACGCGGCGCAGGTGCGCGGCCTCGGCGTCGATGGGTGAGAGCAGCCGGGTGATGCGGCGGACGAACACCGCGGTGACGACGGCCAGCCCGGCGGCGGTCGCGTCGGTCAGGGCGCTGAGCACGACCCCGTCGGCGTCGGCCTGGACGCCGTCGCGCAGCCGCCACACCACGGTGAGCACGGCGAGCACCACGTTGGCCGCCAGCGTCGCCCACCAGCCGAGCACCAGCCGCGAGGGCCGGGGCCGCTGATCGGCGGGCCTGCGCAGGGCGGCGTGCTCCAGTTCGGCGACGATCGGCCCGGCGAGCAGCACGTTCACCCCGGGCACGAGCGTGCCCACGAACACCTGCCAGGCCGGACGCGGCGCCTCCTGCCCGGCCTGTTCGGCGGCGACCGTCCTGGCGACCAGCAGCCACCACAGCGTCACGCCCACGGCCAGCAGCGCCATCAACGGGGTCATCAGCGCGAACGTCAACACGAACGCGTCCGACGTGCCGACCACGCCAGGGCTCAGCGCCGAGGTCCGACTCTGCAACAGCAGCACGTACCGCCACACCTCGGACAACGCCGCGATCCCCGCCAGCACGGCGAGGGTGATCAGCAGAGCGCCGGCGTTACGGCCGGTCGCGCGGAGGCGTTGCGCCGGCTGCATGCCACCCGTCGACGTGCCCGGCACGGCCGTCGAGGGGCGCCACACCAGGTTCGGAAACCCCCACCGGGGCGTGAACGGATAGCGCGGCGGGCCGGTGTACGGCCTTCGCCGGGGACGCGGGCGCGCACCACCGACGCCGGGCGGCACCGTCGCGATCCACCGCACGTGGTGTCGCGCCGGCGGTCTGCCCGACTGCCCGTTGCCGTGCCTACCCGGATGCATCGCCGCTACAGCACCTCGGGCTCGGCACCGTCGTGATCGCACTCGAGGGGCCTGCCCTCGGTCTGCCACGACTTCATGCCGCCCGCCACGTTCACGGCCTCCACCAGACCCGCGGAGTTCAGCCACATCGTGGCGCGCGCCGACCGGCCGCCCGTGCGGCAGATGACGTACACGGGCCGGTCGTCGGGCAGTTCGGCCAGCTGGTCGGTGCTCGCGGGCAGATCGCCCAGCGGGATGTGCACCGCTCCGGGTGCGTGCCCCGCGGCCCACTCGTCGGCCTCACGGACGTCGAGCAGCACGGCACCCTCGGTGGGCAGCTCGGACACGGACGTCGTCGGAATCTCGGCAGGGTTCACCACGTCTCCCATCGTCGCACGAGCGCCGTGACGTCACGGTAGGAGCGAGCCGCGTGCAGATTTCGCCCTCCCCGCGGCCGGGCCCGGGCGCTACTTGCGGTGCCGGCCGGGGCTGGTGCGGGTCGCCGAGGAGGTCGCACCGGTCGCCCCCGGCTGACCAGCCGGCCTGACCGTGCCCTGCCCCGATCCGCCCTGCACCGAGCCGCCCTGCGCGCGGTCCTCGGCGCGGCCGAAGCGCTGCACGGCACGGTCGCGCATGAAGCCCAGCGGATCGGGAGCGTGCAGGCGGAGCATGACGGCGCCGACGTCGTCGGGAATCCGATCGGCGGTCGCCAGGCTGACCACGATCGTCAGCAGGAACGCCGTCGGGACGGTCACGATCGCGGGCTGTTGCAGCACCCACGGCGCCCACCCGCCGGTGTGCGCACTGACGACGTTGGCCACGACGGCAGCCAGCACCAGGCCACCACCGGCGCACATGCCGACCATCGCACCGAGCCACGTCAGCCTGCGCCACCACACGCCCAGCACCAGCAGCGGCGCGAACGTCGACGCGGCGAGCGCGAACGACATGCCGACACTCAGCGTCAGGTCCTCGATCGGCAACAGCACGGCCAGCGCCACCGCGACGAGGGCCACGACGAGGCTGGACAGCCGGTAGTCGCGCACCTTGCCCGACAGCAGGTCGGTGGCGATCACGCCCGACACGCTCGAGACCAGGCCGGACGCGGTCGACAGGAAGGCCGCGAACGCGCCCGCGGCGAGCAGCGCCGCCAGGATCTGCCCGCCGAGGCCCGGGATCATGCCGGTCGGCAGCGCCAGCACGGCGGCGTCGGTGTCGCCGGTGACGAGCAGCTCCGGGACGAACATCCGCGACAGCATGCCCAGCATCACGGGGAACAGGTAGAACAGCCCGAGCAGCAACAGCACCTGGACGGTGGTGCGCCGGGCGGCCTTGCCGTCGGGGTTGGTGTAGAACCGCGCGAGCACGTGCGGCAGGCCCATCGTGCCGAGGAACAGTGCCAGCAGCAGGGAGTACGTCGACAGCAGGCCGTCCAGGTCTGGACTGGGCAGCAGCCAGTCGGTGTTGGCCGACTTGGCCGGGTCAACGGTCGGCACCGGAGCACCGGCGGGGAACGTCAACGTGGCGGGTGCCTCGACCGCATGGTCCGTACCGGGCTGCCACGTCGTCCACTCCGCATCGCCCACGCGCACGCGGGTCGGTTCGGCGACCCCGAGGGTCACGTCCGTCTCGACGGACACCTGCGTCTGGCCGGTGAACGTCGGCGGCGCGGGATCGCCCAGCGCTCCCGCCGAGCCGGAACCACCGGCACCGCCGGTCGCGAACACCGCGAACAGCACGAACGTCGGCGCCGCGATGGCGAACAGCTTGAACCAGTACTGGAACGCCTGCACCACGGTGATGGCACGCATGCCGCCACCGATGACGTTGTAGGCGATGACGACGGTGACCAGCACCGAACCGGCCCACGCCGGGGTGGGCATGATCTCGGCCAACGCCATGCCCGCACCCTGCAGCTGCGGCAACAGGTACAGCAGGCCGATGAACACGACGAACCACGTCGACACGGTGCGCAGGCCCGTCGACGACAGGCGGGCCTCCATGAAGTCGGGCAGCGTGTACGCCCCCGACCGGCGCAGCGGACCTGCGACGAACAACATCAACGCGAGAAAACCGGCGGTGAACCCGATCGGGTACCACAGCGCGTCGGCGCCCTCCTTGAGGACGAGTCCCGCGACGCCGAGGAACGACGCGGCGGAGATGTACTCGCCCGCGATGGCTGCGGCGTTGCGCCTCGACCGGACGGTCCGGCGGGCCACGAGGAAGTCATGGGTGCTGCGCGCGAACCGCGACGTGCGGTGCCCGAGGTAGAACGTCACCACCACGACCAGCGCGATGCTGGTCACGGCCCACGGGTTCACCTGCACGGACGCCTTCCTCGGGGAGCCTCCTGTCGGCTCGTCGGACTAGTTCTCGATCATGTTGACGAAGTCCCGCTCGTGCCGCTCGGCAAGCCGGTTGTACCACAGTCCCACCCCGAACATGAGGGGGAAAGGCGCGACGCCGAACAGCAGCCAGGGCAGGGGGATGCCGGCCAGCCGCGCCTCCGCCAGGGACGGCGCCGCGAAGAAGAGCACGGGCAGCGCGCCGAGAACCAGCACCACGAGCAGGGCCAACAACACTCCGGTGCGCAGCTGCACCTTGATCAGGTCCTTGATGAGCAACTCGCCCCAGCTGGTCTGCTGCTCGAGCTCCACCCTGGCGCGCAGGCTGTTGGACGCCCGGCTGGGTTCGGCCAGCACCACCCGTTGCCGACGGATCCGGGGCGGCCGCGCTTCGGACGAACGCGGTTCCGGCGAGCGCTGCACCATCGGCGGCGGTGCGGGCCGCGCCGGTTTCCCGAGGGTCGGATCCGGTTCGCGGATGCCGTCCGGCCGTTCGGTGGAGTCGCCCACCGCGCGTCACCCGGCTCGCGACGAGCCGACCAGCTTGTCCTTGAGAGCTCGGGTGTGCCGCCGCGACACCGGCAGGACCTTCTCGTCGTCGCCCAGCACGACCTGGTAGCCGCCCTGCGCCATGCGCAGCTCGGTGATCAGCGGCAACGCGACGAGGTACGACCGGTGGATACGCACGAAGCCTGCCGATCCCCAGCGCTCCTCGAGTTGAGCCAGCGGGATGCGCACGAGGTGACTGCCCTCGGTGGTGTACAGCCGGGCGTAGTCACCCTGCGCCTCGACCCACCGCACCGACGAACGCGGGATCAGCTTCGTCGTGCCGCCCAGCTCGACGGGGATGACCTCTTCGTCGCTCTTCGCGGGCTCCTCGGCCGAGACCGGTTCGGCGCCGACGCGGCCGGTCTGCGTGTCCAGCTTGTCGAGCACCCGGCCGATGGCCTTGTCGATGCGCTCCTGCCGCGCGGGTTTGAGCACGTAGTCGACCGCGCCCAGGTCGAAGGCGTCGACGGCCTCGCTCGCATAGCCGGTGACGAACACCAGCACCGGCGCCGGGTTGAGCGAGGCGAACACGCGCGACATCTCCATGCCGGACAGGCCGGGCATGTTGATGTCGGCGAACACCGCATCGACCGGGGGAAGCCCGGCGGCCTTGCGCCGGTTGATGTCCTCGTCCGCGGATCCCAGCAGCCGCAGCGCCTCGGACGCGTCGACGGCCGGGATCACTCTGCCGACGGCGTCGTTCGACTCGAGGCAGTGCCGAAGCTGGTCAAGGCCGGGCAGCTCATCGTCAACCGCCAGGACGAGGAGCTTTCGGTTGTCATCACGAGCACTCACAGTGAGCGCAATACTGCCGCGCGAAGCACCGGACTGTCTACACCGCGACGGGCGAAACTCGGTGTCACAACCCGAAACGTGACCACGCAGCGCGATGTTCGACGGCGGTCAACAGGGCCGACATCGGCCCGCCGAGGCCGAGTTTGGCCGCCAGGGGCTTCTTCGGTTCGGCGACGATCAACTCGGCGTCGGGGAACCGTTCGTGGACGACGTCGCGCAGGTTGCCCACGCGGTCGACCAGGCCCAGCTCGACCGCCCGCGTGCCCAGCCAGATGTCGCCGGTGAACAGGTCCTGCGACGTGTCGAGCCGCTCACCGCGCCGCTCGCGCACCCATTCGGTGAACAGTCCGTGCAGGTCGGAGTGGACGCCCTTGAGCCATTCGACGTCCTCCGGCTTCTCGGGGCTGAACGGGTCGAGCCGCGCCTTGTTCTCCCCCGCCGTGTGCAGCCGTCGTTCGATGCCGAGGCGCGAGATGAGACCTTCGAAACCGAAGCCACCGCTGATCACGCCGATGGAGCCGACCTGGGACGTGCGGTGGGCGATGATCTCGTCAGCCGCGCACGCCAGCCAGTAACCCCCGGACGCGGCGACGTCCTCGCAGAACGCGAGCACCGGCACGTTCTTCTCGTCGGCGAGCTGACGGATGCGTTCGGCGATCAGTCCCGACTGGGTGGGCGCCCCGCCCGGCGAGTTGATCTGCAACGCGACGGCCTGCAACCGGTCGTGGCCGAACGCCCTGGTCAATGCCGATTCGACGGACGCGAGGTTGAGCACACCCCTGCCGATCGGCGAGGCCTGCGGCGTGATGACCCCGTGCAGTTTGACGACCGCGACGACGTCCTTGTCCTTGCGCTCGAGGCGCTCACCGACGACGGGAATCCGACCCGCCAGACTGGTCTTTCCCATACGCCCACCGTAGCGGCGATGACGCACTCGGTGTCGCGGAAACCGCACCGCCGGCGCCACCTGTCACTCCGTCGCGTTCCACCGCGCGGCGCCTCCCGGCACCGATTCGGGTGCCGGATCTGGGGCGGATCAGCGGTGGCCGGTGGCGGCTCGGATCAGGAACGGCGGGTGGTCCCGGTGGGTCGTGGGCCCTGCCTGCCCTGGCGGTCGTCGCGGCCCTGCCGCCGGGACGTCGGCTGGCCACCCGTGGACTGGCCGGAGCCGGGTGACTGCGCACCCGGGTGCGGGGCGGCGGTGTTGACGTCCCCGGGGCCGGCGGCCGGCCCGTGCTGCCTGGTCGGTTGTGCGACCACCGGGGTCGCGCCGCCCGCCGCGGCGGCCTGCGCCGCGTGCGCGGCCTGTTTCGCCTCGGAGGCCTGTTTCGCGACCGGCTGCCGGGACGGGTTCGTCGAATAGCCCTTCCGGGTTCCCGGCCGCTGCTCCGGCGTCATCCCCGGTGCGGACCGCGGACCCGGCGTGCCGGACTGCGCAGCGGCCGGCGCCGACGACGGGGCTCCGGGGTGCGCCGGAGGATGCGACGGGGCGTGTGGCGGGACGGGCGGCGCTTCGGCCGCTGCGGCACCGGCGGCCCTGTCGGCGGGGGAACCGGCGGGCGGAAGCGAGGGCTGCCCCGCACCCGCCTGTCCCGCACCCGCGTGTCCGGCAGGCGCCTGTCCAGTGGTGTCCGGGCCTGCGGATTCCGAGGTCGCGGCAGCGGTCTCCGAGTCGCCGGAGCCCTCCGCGGCGAACTTGAGCATGTCGGGTCGCACGCCGCGGACGAATTTCGGCACCCGCATCGACACCTTCATGCCCGCACCCGGTGCGGTCTCGACGATGAGCGAGTAGCGGTTGCCGAACACCTGGCTCATACGGCGGTTGATGCCGGTCAGCCCGATGTGCGCACTGGTGCGGGAGTCGCGCATGCCGTCGAGCAGCTTCGGGTCCATGCCCACCCCGTCGTCCTCGACGCTGATCTCGGCCTCGGTGCCGTAGTCCTGCGCGGTGACGGTGACCGTGCCGCCTCCCGGCTTGTTCGCGATGCCGTGCTTGACCGCGTTCTCGACGAGCGGCTGGATCAACAGGAACGGCACGACGACGGACTGCACCTCGGGGGCGATTTTCAGCCGTACGCCGAGTCGGCCGCCGTAGCGGGCGCTCTCGATGGTCAGGTAGCGGTCGATGTTGCGCAGCTCGTCCGACAACGTGGTGAACGTGCCCTCGGTGCGGAAGCAGTACCGCGTGAAGTCGGCGAAGTCCTGCAGCAGCTCGCGCGCTTCCTCCGGATCGGTGCGGATCAACGAGGAGATCGTGTTGAGCGCGTTGTAGACGAAGTGCGGCGAGATCTGCGCCCGCAGCGCCTTGATCTCGGCCTGGTGCAACTGGTGCTTGGTGTCCTCGAGACGGGCCGCCTCGAGCTGGGTGCCGACGAACCGGGCGACCGCGTCGGCCATCTGCACGATGCGCTTGCCCTTGGTCTTGCCGACGACGATGAGCACCGCCTCGGTCTCGCCCTCGACGATCAGCGGGACGAGCACCGCGGTGCGCATCCGGCACGTGCCGCGGTGGTTGCACGGCATCTTGTCGTGCGAGACGACCTCACGCCGGTGCTTGCGGATGCACGTGCCGATGGTGTCGACCAGGTCGACGTAGTGGTCGTTGGCCTCACCGTCCCACGACAACAACGTGCCCTCACCGTCGGTGATGCCGACCGCGATGCTCTTGAGCAGCTGCAACAGCCTGCTGGTCAGTTTGTCGGCCGCGGCCTGGTCGAGACCTTCGCGCAGTTCGAGCGGAGCCTTCGACATGACGTAGACGGCCTCGAGCACCGCGTCGTCGATGGCGCTGGTCGGCTTGCGCCGTTTCAGCAGGACGATGACGAGAACGACCAGGAGGATCGCCGCGAATCCCCACGGCACGATCTGCATGGTCAGCTGCTCGGACACGGCGTCAATGCTGGAGGGTCGGGCTGGCCCTGGCAAGGCCCGCGGGCGTACTTCGCGTATCTGTTTCACCACCGACCGTCATCGCCCGAGCTCGTGCCCGGCCGGGACGGTGCGGTGTCGTCAGCCCTGCGACAGCTTCGTCTCCACCGCGGTGGCGACGCTCGCCGCGTAGGCACAGTCCTGCTGACCCGTGCCGTCGAAGAGCACCCGGACCACCTCGTCGGGGTTCATCTCCATGATCACCTGACAGCCCAGGTCCTGGCTGGTCATGTCGAACTCGGCGGCCGCGCGGCCGTGAATGTTGCCGCGCTGCAGACCGGAACGTTCGATCACGTCCGTCAAGGATTCCTCGGAGAACTCGATCGCGACCTGCACGCCGAGCGAGGGGTCGGAGCTGAAGCAGCTGCCGGCCTTGTGTTCGGGCCGGGTGAACTCGCCCCCGCGTTTGAGCACGTCCATCGGCATCAGTGAACACGGGTCGATGTCGGTCGAGTCGTCGACGTCCCGCAGATCCTTCGAGCTGGTGACGTCCGTGGTGGCGGGCGACCCCTCGCCGGCCGGCGTCTCCTCGCCGGGCGGCTGGTCGCCGGCCGAACCGTCCGCGGTTCCGCCGGCGGGCGTGGTGGCCGTGGTCGCCGTGGGCGCGGGCGGTGAATCACCGGATTGCGGTTCGGCGGTACCCGCCACCTGACCCCCGCACGCGGTGAGCAGTACGACCGCGGTCGCGGCCACGATCGCGACCGCTCCGCTGCGACGTCGTCTCCGTTCCGTCGTCCCCATCCGTTCCCCCTCGTCGGATCACCTGTGTTCGCTTCGCTCACTTGACCAGGCGCGACAGCCGCCGGTCGGCGAGCGGTTTCCCTCCGGTCTGACACGTGGCGCAGTACTGGAACGCCTTGTCGGCGAAGGACACCTCGCGCACCGTGTCGCCGCACACCGGACACGGCAGTCCCGTGCGCCCGTGCACGCGGAGACCGGAGCGTTTCTCCCCCTTGAGCCGCGCGGCGTCCTGACCGACCGAGCGTTCGACGGCGGAGGTGAGCACGTCACGGGTCGCTTCGAACAGCGCGTCGACGTCCTCCCCGACGAACCGCGCGGGCGTCGCGTACGGAGACAGCCGGGCGGTGTGCATGATCTCGTCGGAGTAGGCGTTGCCGATGCCGGCGATCGTCTTCTGGTCGGTCAGCACGGTCTTGAGGCGCCGGGTCTCACCGGCCAGCAGGTCGCCGAGCCGGTCGCGGTCGAGTTCGAGCGCGTCGGGTCCGAGAGCCGCGATACCCGGCACGTCGGAGGGCTCGGCGACGATCCACGCGGCGAGTCCTTTTTTCGTCCCCGCTTCGGTGAGGTCGAATCCGACGCCCCCGGACAGGTGCGTGCGCAGGGCGAGCGGGTTCTTACCGCCGGGCCGCGGCGGCTTGGGTGAGAGCTCGTCGGCCCAGCGCAACCAGCCCGCACGGGCCAGGTGAACGATCAGGTGCAGGCCGGAACATTCGAGGTCGAGGTACTTGCCGTGCCTGCCCGCGCCCGTCACCTCCCTGCCGTGCAGTTCCGTCCACGCCGGGGTGACGGTCTTCAGCACGCTCAGCGACGCGATGTCGATCCGGGTCACCGTGCGGCCGACCGCGTGCTCGCGCAGATGGTGCGCGAGCGCTTCGACCTCCGGTAACTCGGGCACGGCCGCTACTCCACCGGGTGCAGCGGACCCTCGAAGTCCGGCAGGTCGTGACGAGCGATGGACTTGGCGATCTGCTTCAGCTCGCCGTTGACGTTGAACACGCCGCGCACGGTGCCGACCCACCGTTCCGAAGGGTGCACGCCCGACGGGTCACCGTCGGTCTCGGCGACGACGGTCCACGGCCTGCGCAGTACCCAGCGCAGCGGGAAGAACAGCGCGATCAGCAACACGCCCAGGGGTACCCAGTCCGGGATGACCAACCGGTCGGGCGTGGAGACGAACAGGACGAACGCCAGTACGACCGCGACGACGGCCATGATGATGCCCGGCGTGTAGTTGGCCGCGGCGTCGTGCTCGAAGTCGTCCGCCGTCGCGGGCTGACGCCATTCCATCTGGGCGCGGATGACCCATTCCCGGCCGTCGTTTCCCCGGGCCAGCCGGTCCATCACGTTCCTCCACGGGCTCCGCCGTACCTGTCAGTAGCAGACGTTACCGGGATCGTCACTCTCCGCGGAAGTGGGCGGCGGCCGGTTTACGACCTTGGTGGAGCTTGAGCTTCAGCAGCTCGGCGCGGCTTTCGGCCACGTCGTCGACCGGCTCACGGGAGGCCTCGCGGAGCGCGCCGGGCACGTCCGGTTCCTCCGATCGCGCGTCCGGGACGGATTTCGGTTCCGGCTGTGGCTCGGTGCGCTGCTCCGGCAGCACCGATCGGGCGTGGGGTTCCGATCGCGGTGCGACCTTCGGCTCCACGTCGCCTGCCGAATCGTTCGCGGCATCGCGCTTGAAGGGTTTCGCGTCACCCGGTGCCGGGTCGGCGCGGTACATGCGGGCCTCGCCTGCTGCGCCTTCGGCGGTGCCGGTGTTTGTGTCGGCGTGCGTATCGGCGGCGGCCTTCCGGCTCCGCGCGTCCGTGCCGGGCTCGGCCGCGGAGTCGTCGGTGTTCCCTGCGGCGTTCCCTTCCGGCTGCTGGGTGCGGGCCGCGCGGACCTGGCCGGGCGGGGTGCCGTCCGGCCCCGCTGCGGCGGGGCACTCGGGCGCGGCCGCCGACGGGATTCCGCACGCCCTGCCTTCCGCGGCGGGCCCCTGCGAGGTGCCGCCCTCGTCGGCCACCGGCCCGCCCTCACGCGGTGCGGGCCCTCCGGCCCGTGGTGCGGGCGCGTCTCCGGAACCCCCAGCGCCGTCGGAGCCAGCACCGTCGGGGCCAGAGCCATTGGAGCCAGAGCCGTTGGAGCGAGCCGCACCTTCGGGGCCGGCTGGCTGCCCGGGAGCCGGATTCCGGGGTTGCGGCTGTTCGGCGGCCTCGCCGGCCGGTCGTTCGGCGGACCGATCCGCGGGCGAGGGCGGGACGACGTACTCGGTGTCGGCCAGCGGACCGCGGGCGTCCCGCGGCCGATCGTCGGCCGCTGCGCGCCCTGCGCCGGTGTCGTCGCGATCTCCGTTGTGTTCGACGACCGGCGGAGCGGGCCGGCGGCCGTCGCCCGGCACGTGGTCGCGGCCGTGGACGGGCTCGTCGACGATGTTCAGTTCCGGGCCCGGGCTTCCGTGCAGTCCGATGGCCTGCCGGGTGTCGCCACCATCGAGATGGCCGACCGCGACGATGCCCGCGGCGCCCACCGCTACCGTCGACGCGACCGCGAGGCCGACCTTGACGTGCGCGCCGAGCGCCGCCATCCCGCCCACCGAGGAGACCGAAGCCCCGCTCGCCGAAGACACGGAAGACACCGACGAAACAGAAGATGCCGACGACGCCGACGCGGCCGCCGCTCCTCCGGTCGCTCCGCCGGACGTGGCCACGAGGCCGGCCGCGGGCACGAGCAGGACGAGGATGCCGGCGTGCGACCGGAGGGTGGAACAGACGTCCATCAGTTCGTCGTGGGTGGCGCGGCACGATGCGCACGAGGACAGGTGGGCACGCACCTTGCGCGCTTCGGCGCCGGTGACGCTGCCCGCGGTGTATCCTCCGAGCTTCTCGACGATCGTGCGGCAGCCGTTCGCGCTGCGCCCCGTCGACAGGTGCGCCTGCAGGTAGGCCGCGCGCAGGCCGATGCGTGCGCGGCGGGCGAGTGCGGCGGTCGCGTTGGGGCTGAGGCCGAACTCGGGTGCAACGTTGGCGGGCTGTACGCCTTCGACCTCGGTCTGCCACAGCACGGTCCGCCACCGCTCGGGCAGGCTCGAGAAGGCGCGCGTGATCAACGTGGCCTCGGCGGTGGAGCTCTGGGCGTCGGCGCCCGCACCGGCCCTGCTGGTCAGTTCGTCGTCACTGACCGGGACGTCGCGCTTGGCGCCGTGCCACTCCCAGGTGACCCGGCGGGCGACCGTCAACAGGTATGCGCGCACGTTGTCGCGGGGGCCGTTTCCACGCCGCACGGCCTGGAGCACCCGGAAGAACGTCTCCGCCGTGACGTCCTCGGCCTCCGACGCGTCGCGCGCGATGCCACGCGCGAGCCTCCTGACCGACGCGACATGCAGCTCGAACAGTTCGCCGAACGCCTCGTCCTCCCCCTGACGTAGCCGTTCGAGCAGTTCGACCTCGTCGGTCGCAGGCGCCGTTCGCTCCATTCAGCCAGCCACCCCCTTCGGCCTGCCTCCGGCCCCTCGCCCCGGCAGCAGACACCAGTTGAATGTTGAACACGATACGGAGACTCCGCTGGTGCGTCACCCCTGTGCCGGGCGCCTGACGCCAACGTGTAAACTTCTGACCCGTACCGAGGAACACGGCTTCCACGGACAACTGAATGCGGACGTAGCGCAGCTGGTAGCGCATCACCTTGCCAAGGTGAGGGTCGCGGGTTCGAGTCCCGTCGTCCGCTCCACACCACGAGGGCCTCGCGCTACCGGCGCGGGGCCCTCGTTGCATCTCCCCCATGCGGGCGAGGGTGGATGCGGCTGTTCGGTGGTCTACGCCTGTGTCCGCGACGCGGACAATCTCCTCGTCCCCTGGGAGAGGAGAAGAACGTGTCCGATATCCGGTCCGATGTCCGTTCCGATATCCCGTCCGACGCCCGGTCCGGTTCCGGGTCCGATGCCGGGTCCGATGTGCGTTCCCGCGGCCGTTCCGATGGCCGTTCCGGAGTCCGGCGCCGCCGGGCGGCGGTCGCTGCGGCCGCCCTGATCCCGCTCGCGGCACCGTTCGCGCTGACCGGCACCGCATCCGCACACGGCTACACCCAGAATCCGACGAGCAGGCAGCTGCACTGCAGCGAGGGCGCTGTGACCGAGTGCGGCCCCATTCAGTACGAACCGCAGAGCGTCGAGGGCCCGAAGGGCTTTCCCGAGGCCGGTCCCGCCGACGGCACTCTCTGCGCGGGCGGCAACGAGCAGTTCGCGCAGTTGGACGATCCGGCGAAGGACTGGCCGACGACACCACTGCCGGCCGGTACGGACTACGAGTTCACGTGGGAGCTCACGGCCGCGCACGCGACCACCACGTTCCGGTACTTCGTCACCAAGGACGGCTGGGATCCGAGCGAACCGATCACACGTGACCAGCTGGAGGCCGAACCGTTCCTGACGGTGGACCTCGAGGGCCAGCGCCCTCCGTTCACGGTGACGCACGAGGGGACACTTCCGGAGGGCAAGAGCGGTCACCACGTGGTGTTCGCGGTGTGGGACGTCGCCGACACGGCCAACGCGTTCTACGCGTGCTCGGACGTCGAGTTCTCCTGACCAGAAACGGAGGCCCCGTCGCTCGGACACGGGGCCTCCGCCGGTCTCCCCCTCTTCTCCCCCTCGCGGCTCCCCTCCGCGCACGGCCGCCGAGCGCCTGCCGTTTCCGGCTGCCTCCGTGACCGTGTCTCATACGATGCCGCACCGGCGCCGCCGCGGCGTCGGGAAAACCACGCGTACCGGCCGGGTAGAACTACTCAGTTTCCCGCGCGCCAGGCCAGCGACGTCATGGACGTGGCGACGTCGGCGACGCGGCGGGCGGTGTCGGTGACCAGGCTCCGCCTGGCGCTGTCGATCCATTCGCCGACCCCGGCGACGCCGACGTCGCGGTACTCGACCGCCTGCAGCAGCATCTCGAGCTTGTCCGCGTCGCGGGCACACCGCGATTCGGGTGTCGAGGCCGCCTCGTACTCGTCGACGGCGCCGCGCACGCTGTCCCGGGCCGCCTCCGGCAACGCGGCCGTCTGGTCGGCGGTGATCCGCAGCGGATCGGGTTTGTCGACATAGGGTTTCGCCGAGTGGGGCAGATCGCCGGTGCGCGTCTCCTGCGTGTCGTGCCACAGCGCGAGGTACGCCGCCCGTTCGGGATTCGCGCCCTCCTCCGCGGCGAGCAGTCCCGCGAGCTGCGCCACACGCATCGAGTGCTCGGCCACCGACTCGGGATCCCGCACGCCCGCCTGCCACCACCCGGCCCTGCGGATGCGCTTGAGCACGCCGAGTTCGTACCCGAACGCCGCGATCGACTCACCACTCATGAGCTGCGAGAACCTCCACCTGCCGCCGTACGTTTCGGACGGTAGATCCGGCCGAAGCTGCGGGGACTGTCCTCGTGGATCTCGACGAGTTCCCAGTCGATCCGCCGCCCACCCGGAACGTCGAAGATACGGACACCGTCGCCGAGGAACACCGGTGCGACGAACACCTGCAGCTCGTCGACGAGGTCGTGTTCCAGCGCCTGCCTTGCGATGTCGGCGCTGATGATCTGCACGTCCCGCTCGCCCGCGATCTCCTTGGCCCGGCGGACGGCTTCGACGACGTCGCAGTCCATGGCCGTCACGGTGGGGTCGTCGGCGAGCTCGTCCGGCCGGTGGGTCAGCACGAACTCCGTGCCCGACCACGCGCCGCCGTAGGCCTCGGAGGTCAGCTCGTCCCGTTCGGCGTGCTGCGCCTTCGCCGCGTCGTACCCGGCACGTCCGGAGATGATTACCGCGACGTCGCCGGCCATGCGTTCGACGGTCCCTTCGGCGAGCGGTTCGGCGGTGGACATCCAGCTCATGTCGTGTCCGGGGCCTGCGATGAAGCCGTCGAGCGAGCAGGTGAATCCCCAGGCGACCTTACCCATGTACGGCTCCCACGGTGAGCGATGCGACCGGCGGAGTCAGCCTAGTGCGAGGGCAACCACCGGCGCACCACCGAAACACCACCTCACTTGCCTACCGCCCTCCGCACAATGCGCGCACGGCATCGACCGAGGGAGGACATCCATGGACGCCGACACGCGAGGTGCACGGCTGCTCAACGCGCGACTGATCAAGGAACGCATCCAGGCCGTCGGGTGCGCGATCGTCGGCGTCGGCATGATCGTGCTCGGCATCTTCTCGCTCAACGACGACGAGGTCATGTGCGGTTCGCAGGCCATGGAGCCGGGCGAGGTGTGTGAGGAGACCAAGAACGGAGAGGTCACCGCCGAGCGCGGCCTGGAGGAGCAGGCCGACGACAACACGCTCACCGGTTGGCTGATCACCGGCGGCGGCGTGGCCATGGTCGTCGGGTCGTCGTTCTGGGCCGTCGGTGCCTTCACCCGCAAGAAGCGCGTGACCGCCGACGAGGCCGCCGCGGGCCTGACCCCCGCGACCGTCCACAAGGCACGCAAGGAGAACGGAACCCCGCCGCAGCAGCAGGCCTACGCCCACGCCGCACCGCAGTATCCGCCGCAGCCCGGCCACTCACAGCCCTCGCAGCCGCACCAGCCGCAGAACTCCCACCAGCCGTATCCGCCACCGGCGCCGTACCAGCCGCATCGCTGAGAACGCGGCGGTACCACCACCGCCGGTAAAACGGGAACCGCCTTTTCATCTGCGGCCTGTACGGTGCGGAACTCGTGAACGCCGGGTTCCCCGAAACCTTCGACCATCCCGGCCGCCGTCCGCACGAACTGCGGATGGCGGTCGAACCGAGAGCCCTGGTAGTCGTGGCCGGATTGCCGGGTTCGGGCAAAAGCACCCTGTTGCGTCACGCCAAATCGGACACCGAGCTCGTCGTGCTCGATTCGGACACCACGCGCTGCCGGTTCCGGAACCTGTTGCCCGCGACCGTTCCCTACGCCTACTACCGCCCGTTGGTGCATGCGGCGCATCGGTTGTACGTCAGCGTCGTCGTGCTGCGCGCGAGCGGAGTCGTGGTGGTGCACGACCCGGCGACCGGCGCGCCGACCCGCGTCTGGTTGACGACACTGGGTGCGCTCAGCGGGCGACGACGGCACTTCCTGTGGGTGGAGTGCCCGCCCGACGAGGCCGCCGCGGGGCAGCGCGCTCGCGGGCGCGTGGTGCGGAAGGGTTCGTTCGCCCGGCACGTCCGGCGCCTGCCGAGGGTTCGCGCCGCGTTGGAGTCCGGGCTGCGCGGATGGCACACCACCACCGTCGTCGAACGTGCCGACACCGCAGGCGGCCTGCGGTTGCGACTACGCAGGCAGCGGCGGTGACCGGCCGTCCGGGGGACCGTCCACACCGGACGGCTCCCCGGACGGCGGTCAGCTGCCGACGGTCTGGCGCTTGCGCGCGAGCTTCACCGCGGGCGGCACGATCAGCGCGACCACGAGCAGGCCGTACAGCACCAACGCGATCGGGCTGGAGAACAGCACGCCGACATCGCCCTGACTGATCGCCATGGCGCGGCGCAGTTCGGTCTCGGCGAGCGGTCCGAGGATCACCCCGATCAGCACCGGCGCGATCGGGAAACCGTAGCGGCGCAGGAGGAATCCGAGCGCGCCGACCGCGTAGAGCAGCACGACGTCGACCACCGAGCTCTTCGCCGTGTACACCCCGAGCGTGGCGAACACGACGATCCCCGCGTACAGGTAGTTGCGCGGGATGCGCAGCAGCTTGGCCCAGATGGGGGCGAACGGCAGGTTGATCAGCAGCAGGATCACGCTGCCGATGAACAGGCTCGCCAGCAGCGCCCAGATGAGGTCGGATTCCTCGGTGAACAGCAGCGGTCCCGGCTGCATGCCGTACTGCTGGAACGCACCGAGCATGATCGCGGCGGTCGCCGACGTCGGAAGGCCGAGGCCGAGCAGCGGGACCAGCGAGGTCGCCGTCGTGGCGTTGTTGGCGGCCTCCGGCCCGGCGACGCCTTCGATGGCGCCCTTGCCGAACTCGCTGTCACCGCGGCGCCGCGCGAGACCGCGTTCGGCACCGTAGGACAGGAAGGTCGGGATCTCCGACCCGCCCGCCGGAATCACGCCGAACGGCATGCCGAGCGCGGTGCCGCGCAGCCACGGCCGCCACGACCGGCCCCAGTCGCGCCGTGACATCCACGGCCTGCCCGGTTTGATCGTCTGCGTGGCCGGCGTCCTGCCCGCCGTCGAGGCGACGTACAGCACCTCGCCGATGGCGAGGATTCCGACGGTCACCACGACGATGCTGATGCCGTCGAGTAGTTGCGGGGAACCGAAGGTGAACCGGACCGCACCGGACTGCTCGTCGATGCCGACGAGCGCGATCGTGAGGCCGATCCCCAACGAGGTGAGGCCGCGGAGCTTGTTGCCCGCGACGATCGCGGCCGTCGCCACGAACGCGAAGATCGCCAGCGCGAAGAAGTCGGCCGGACCGAAGCTGACCGCCAAATCGACCATCACCGGCGAGAAGAACACCACCAGTGTCACCGCGATGATGCTGGCGATGAACGAGCCGATCACCGCGGCCGCGAGGGCTTGCGGTGCGCGGCCGCTCTTGGCCATCGGATAGCCCTCGAACGCCGTGACCATCGAGGAACTCTGCCCGGGAGTGTTCAGCAGGATCGCGGTCGTCGCACCGCCGAACTGGCCTCCGAAGTAGACACCGGCGAACATGATGAACGCGCCGGTGGGCTCCAACGTGAACGTCAGCGGCACCAGCAACGCGACGGCCATGGCCGTGCCGAGACCGGGAAGCACGCCGACGGCGGTGCCCAGCACGACACCGATCAGACACCACAGCAGGTTCTCCGGGGTGAGCGCCTCGGCGAACCCGTTGGCGAGCAGTGACAACGTCTCCACTCAGACCACCGCCCCGAGGATCCCCGCGGGCAGCGCCATGCCCAGCCCCGCCGAGAACGCCAACTGCGCCACCGCCGACATCACGAACGCGACACCGAGGTCACGCAACACGTTGCGGCCGCCGAGCGCGTAGGAGATGCCGAAGAACAATCCGGCTCCGGCGATCAGCCACCCCAGCGGTTCGAGCAACACGACGTGCAGCACCAGCGTCGCGGCCACCAACCCGAAGGGTTTCCAGTCGATGGCGGGTGGTGTGTCCGATTCGGACTCACCGGCGGCACCCTTTCCGTCGTCGGCAGGTTCGTCGTCGGCCGACTCGGTGCCGGCCGTCTCGGTGGCGGGTGCGCGGCGGAGGTGCTGCACGACGAGCAGCGCGCTCAGCACCAGCAGCAGGGCGCCCACCACGTACGGAAAGAACTGCGGACCGAGGAAGGACCCGTTGTCGGGGACGTCCATGGCCGCCGTGCGGACGAGCACGACGACGGCGATGACCGCCACGGTTCCCGCGACGATCAGCTCACCGCGGGCTTTCCGGCCGCCCACCGGCGACCGTGGAGTCGTTGTGGTCGTCATGCCAGCCCCAGCTCCTTGCTGATCTCGGTGATGCGGGCGGTCTCCTTCTCCACGAACCGTTCGAACGGCTCTCCGGTGAGGAAGGTGTCCTGCCATTCCTGGGTCTCGAGGGTGTCCTGCCACTGGCGCGTGCCGTGTACCTGTTCGAGGACCTCCTCCAGCGCCGCGCGTTGGTCGTCGGACAACCCGGGCGGGGCGACGACGCCGCGCCAGTTGGCCAGCTCCACGTCGACGTTCTGCTGGCGGAAAGTCGGAATGTCGATGCCGTCGACGGGTTCGGCCGCCGAGAGGCCGAGCGCCCGCACCTCGCCACTCTCGATCTGGGCGGCGAACTCGTCGTATCCCGAGACGCCGACATCGAGGCTGCCGTTGAGCAGACCGGCGACCGCCTCACCACCGCCCGCGTACGGGATGTAGTTCAGCCCGCCGGGATCGGCTCCGGACTCGTCCATCAGCATGCCCGCGAGCAGGTGGTCGGTGCCGCCGACCGAACCACCGCCGACCGCGACCGAACGGGGGTCCGTGCGCCATTCCTCGAGCAGGTCGTCCAGGGTCCGGATCGGCGAGTCGGCGGGCACGACCACGACGCCGTAGTCATCGGCGAGCCGCGCGATGGGGGTGACGTCGGTGAGGTCGTGCGGGGTTCCGGTGGCGGCGATCGAGCCCATCATGACCGTGCCGGTCATCATCAGCGTGTCGCCGCGTCCGGCCTGGTTGACCACGCGGGCGAGTCCGATGGCACCGCCCGCTCCGGGAACGTTCAGCACCTCCGTCGTCTTCGCGAGGCCCTCGCTGTCCACAACGGACTGGATCTCCCTGCCGACACTGTCCCATCCGCCGCCGGGAGCGGCGGGAACGGTGATGTGCAGGCGGTCGCGCGGTCCGGAACCGGCCTCGGCACTGCTGATGACATCGACCACGGCGACGCCGACGAGCGCGACGGTCGCGGCGATGGCGACGACCCGCGCCACCGGCCTCATCGCTCGCTTCGGTGGTCGCCCCGGGCTCGCGCTCTCTGGCGAGTCGCTCGCGCTCATGGTGCTCCTTCGCGTACGTCGTCGGGCGCGGCAGCCGTGCGGCACCCCCAGACGAGGTGGGGCGCGGGCGGTGCACACGGCGATCCTTCACCAGCGTGGCGGGGTCCATTAGATGGACTTTCAGAACCACTCTGCGGATCGTGCGTTACTATAGAGATCGACCACGTCCGCGACAACGTCCGTGCGGGAGTTGATTTCGCGTGCCCACCACCGACGGCACCTCGCCCGATTCCGGGGCTGCCTCGCCGGTCCGCAGCGTGGTGCGCGCACTGGACCTGCTCGCCCTGTTCACCGAGGACCGCGCCACGTGGAGTGTGCGCGAACTGACCCAGGCCAGCGGACTGGCCAAGACCACGGTGCTTCGCCTCGTCGACACACTGCAGCAGCGTGGCCTGCTCTGGCCGGACGAGCAAGGACGGATTTCGGCCGGACCGGGACTGTTGCGGTGGGCCAACCTCGCGCAGGCCACCTGGCGGGCGCCGGAGGAGGCCCGGCGGGTCATGCGGGAGTTGTCGGACACCTGCGGCGAGACGGTGAATCTGTACGTGCGCTCCGGCTCGCACCGCATCTGCATCGAACAGCAGGAGGGGACACGCAACCTCCGGCACATCGTGCGGGTCGGCGACGAACTCCCGCTGTGGGGCGGTGCCGCCAGCAAGGTGCTCCTCGACGGCGCCGACGACGAGACCCTCGCGGCCGTCGCGGCAGCCGACCCGCGCGGCAGAACCGTCACCGAGCTGCGCGAGGAGGTCGACGAGGCACGGCGCGCGGGATACGCGGTCAGCCACGGCGAACGTGAGGTCGGCGCGTCCGGCGTCGCAGCGCCGATCGTGACCGGAGACGACGTGGTGATCGGCGCGCTCGCGCTCGGCGGCCCCACCCCACGCTTCACCGACGACGCGGTGGCGGACTTCAGCGCCGCGGTGCAGGACGCGGCGCGACGGATCTCGGACATCGGCCTCGGAGGAGCGGCGTGACCGGCGGACTACTGGACGGCATTCGGGTACTGGATCTGACGAACGTGCTCGCCGGGCCGTACGCCAGCTATCAACTCGGCCTCTTCGGCGCCGACGTCGTCAAGATCGAGACGCCAGGAAGCGGGGACCTCGCCCGCCAGCTCGGTGCGGACCCCGACCTGAACAAGGCGCACCTGGGCACCTCGTTCCTGGCCCAGAACGGCGGCAAACGTTCGCTGACGCTGAACCTGAAGACCGACCGGGGCAAACAGATCTTCGCCGACCTGGTGCAAAACAGCTCGGTGGTGCTCGAGAACTTCCGACCAGGCGTGCTCGCCAGGCTCGGATTCGACTGGGAACGGCTGAGCGAGCTCAACCCGCGCCTCGTCTACTGCGCCATCTCCGGGTTCGGCCAGCGAGGGCCGATGGCCGACCGGCCCGCCTACGACCAGATCATCCAGGGCCTGTCGGGGATGATGAGCGCCACCGGAACCCCCGACACGGCGCCGTTGCGGGCCGGCTATCCGATCTCCGACACGCTCGGCGGCATGGCCGCCGCGTTCGCCGTGTGTGCCGCGTTGTCCCACGCCGCACGTACCGGCGAGGGCACCTGTCTGGATCTGTCCATGATGGACACGGCGATGACGGCGATGGGCTGGGCGATGTCGAACTACCTCATCGCCGGCGTGCAACCACAGGCCATGGGCAACGAGAACGCCACGGCGGCACCGTCGGGCACGTTCCGCACCGCCGACGGACACCTCAACATCGCGGCCAACAAGCAGCAGCAGTTCGAGACACTGTGCGTCGAGATCGGCCGCCCCGAACTGCGCACCGATCCGCGGTTCGCCGCGCGCGAGGACCGCAAGACGTATCGCGAACAGCTCCGCGAGGAGCTCGAGGTCGGACTGCGGACCCGGACCGCCGAGCACTGGGAACGCGTGCTGTCGGCCGCCGGTGTCCCGGCCGCGCGCGTACTCGACGTGCCCGAGGTGCTGGAACTGGACCAGGTGCGGGAACGCGAGCTCGTCCACGAACTGCCCTTCCCCGGCGCCGATTCCGGCACCGTGCGCGTCCTCGGCAGCGGCGTGCAGGTGAACGGGAAGGCCGCCGCGCCGACCAGTCCGCCGCCGCTGCTCGGCGAGCACACCGACGAACTGCTCGCCGACCTCGGCTACGGCGTCGACGAGATCACCGAACTACGCGACGCGGGAGTGGTATGAGCGAGACGACCGGCCGAGACGAGCAGAGTGCCGCTGCGGCGTACTGGGCGACCGGGCTCGTGCGGATCAAGCCGGGTGAGATCGCGTTGCGCGGTTACCCCATCGAGGAGCTGATCGGGCGGTTCTCGTTCGTCGACATCGCGTGGCTCATGGTGCGGGGCGAACTGCCGACCGTGCCCGAGTCGCGGCTGCTGGAGGCGGCGTTGACGGCGGCGGTCGATCACGGACCGCAGGCGCCGTCGATCGCCGCGGCGCGCATGGCCGCCACGTGCGGCGTCGGGCTGAACAACGCGATGGCCACGGGCGTCAACCTGCTCGGCGACGTGCACGGCGGCGCGGGCCAGCAGTGCATGGAGGTGCTCGACGACGTCCTCGCGCGCGTGCGCGCGGGCGAGGACCTGGCGACCGCGGTCGGCGAGGTGCTCGCCGAGCACCGCTACGTCCCCGGGTTCGGCCACCGCTTCCATCCGCGCGATCCGCGCCGCGATCCGCTGCTCGGACTGGTGGAACAGGCGCGAGACGACGGCGTCGTGGCCGGCGATCACCTGGCCGCGGCCGTGGAGATCGAACGGCAGCTGGCGCGGAAGTCGAGCAAGCCGATCCCCATGAACATCGACGGCGCCACGGCCGTGATCTACGGCGAACTCGGGTTCACGCCGGAACTGGCACGTGGACTGTTCGTGCTGTCCCGCTCGGTCGGCATCCTGGCCCACGCCTGGGAGGAACGACAGAGCGGAACCCGCATCAAGGGCCCGGTGCCGCGGCCGGTCCTCGCCGACTACACCGGGCCGGACCTGCGCGAACCGCCCCGCTGACGATCGGACACCCCTCGGCCGTCACCTGCCTGCGTAGGGCACGGCGCGTACGAGGCGCACGCGCACCGTACGTCCGCTGGGCACGGTGTAGGTCCGCTCCTCGCCCTGGACCGCACCGGTCAGCGCCCTGCCGAGGGGCGAGTCCGGCGAGTACGTCTCCAAGCCGTCGCCGCCGGCACCGTCCCGTACGCCCAGCAGGAAGGTCTCGGTCGCTTCGTCGTCGTCGAACCGCACGGTCAGCACCATGCCCGGCTCGGCGACCCCGTCGTCAGGCGGCGCCTCACCCACGACCGCACGGTGCAGCAACGCCTCGAGCTCCCGGACGCGGGACCGCACCCGGCTCGTGTGGAGCGCACGGTCGTCCCCGTCGAACGCCTCCGCGCCGGATCCGCAGTCGCCCTGCCTGCGCAGCTCGGCGAGTTCGTGCCGGAGCCGGTCGAAGGCCCCGGCGGTGAGCCATACGGTGTCGCTGTCGGTCATGGTCGTCCCTCGTGAGTCGCTCGGTGTCGAAGCCGGCGGTGTCGTGGCCGGCGGTGTCGAAGCCGGCGGTGTCGTGGCCGGCGGTGTCGAAGCCGGCGGTGTCGTGGCTCGTGAGCTCGGGCTGTGGGGTGTCTGTGGCGGGGGTACGGAAAACGACCCCGTCGTGGATCCGGCCGTTCCGCGGCGCCGCGCGAGTTCGTCGTCCAGGTCGTCGGCGAAGCCGGCGGCGATGCGTTCGAGCACGTCACGCTGGGTCCGCAAGAGGTGGTTCTCGACGCGCAACCACTCCAGTTCGGCACGTTCGTCCGCGGTGATCGGGACGTGCCGGGCGTCGTCCGGCCGCCGCCGCGGGTGCGGGCCGGTCTCGTCGGCCATGGCTGTCCGCCCGTCCGGTCAGCGCAGCGGGTCGAAGTCGGCGAGCGCGTCCGGCCGTTTGCCGGTGACGATGTGCTCGGCCAGCAGGCGTCCGGTGAGCGGCCCCTGCGTCAGGCCCCACATGCCGTGCCCCGCCGCGACGTACACGCCGGGTGCGTTGGTCGCACCGATCAGCGGTTTGCCGTCGTGGGTGACGGGGCGCGCACCGACCCACTCGTCACGCCGGTCCTCCCACCGCACCCCGGTGAGCAGCGGACGCGCGGAGTCCACGATGGCCCGGATGCGCGCCGGGTCGAGTTCCTCGTCGGGCCGGCGGAACTCCATCGTCCCCGCGACGCGCAGCGCGCCCTGGTACGGAGTGCACGCCACGCGGATCCCCGGCAGGTAGACGGGCCCGGGAACCGGTTCGTCGGTGGGGACCGTGAACGAGTAGCCGCGGCCGGCCCGCACCGGGACGCGCACACCGAACCGGCGACCGAGCCGCGTGAACCACGCTCCGTGGGCGAGGACGACCGCGTGGGCGGACACCGTGGTCGAGGTCGCGGAGCGCACGGTCACGGCACGGCCGTGCGACCGCACGTCGACCACGTCGAACCCGCTGCGGATCTCCCCTCCGCGGGCGCGTACCGCCTCGGCGAGGGCGCCGACGAACGCACCGGGGTCGACGTGACGCTGGCCGTCGATGCGGACACCCTCCCCGAGCCGGTCCGATGCCTGCGGCAACCAGTCACGCAGCTCGTCGGCAGGCAGGTGGTGGAACGAGACGTCCTGACCTGCGGCTGCCAATCGGTCGAATTCGTCGACCAGGGCGTCGGCCTGCCGGTGGGTCTCGAACACGGCGGTCACCGGGGCCTGCATCGCGTGCGTGGCCACGCCTCCGGCGGCGAGGTCGTCGTAGGCGGCGAGGCTCTCGACGTTCAGGGTGGCGTTGGCGCGTGCCACGCGGTCCCACCCCTGTTCGGTGCAGCGCGCGGCGAAGCGCAGCAGGAACCGCCACAGCGCCGGGTCGATCCGCGCCGGCACGTGCAGTGGAGCGGCGGGGTCGAAAAACGACCGCAGCCCGTACCGCAGCACACCGGGGTCGTTGAGCGGCAACGCCAGCCCCGGCGAGACCCAGCCCGCGTTGCCCCACGACGCCCCTGCCGCCACCCCGGCCCTGTCGACCACGGTGACGTCGACACCACGCTCCTGCAGGAACCACGCGGTGGACAGTCCGACGACCCCCGCGCCGACGACGACAGCCGTGCGTGGCTGGTCGGAGCCTCCGGCAACGTTGAGCATGCGCACCTTCCCCGTGTCGATCCGTCTCCGCCGAGCATGGAGGACTGTGGACACGATCGGGTTGTCGAAAAGCGACAACCCTCGGTAGCACCATTGTCGTGATCGGCCAGCGTACGATCGGCGGATCCGGGCGCCGACCCGGCGGATCGCGCAGGGCAGGGCGTGCATGGTCAAGCTCGATCGCCTCATCAACGTGCTCGGCGGTTACGGCGTACGGGTGGTGGGACAGCCCCGCGGACGCGATGCGGAACTGCACAGCGTCGCGATGCACGATCCGACGGCCGGCAGTCCCGTGACCGGGGACGCGCTGCTGGCGGTCGGCGTCCCGGACATCGCGGGCGCACTGGAGTTGGCGCGCGCCGCGCAGGCCGGTGCCGTGCTGGTCAGGACCGGTGCGGAACCCGACCCCGGCGCACTCGCCGCCGCGCGCGCCGCCGAGTCCTGCGTACTGCTGGTGCCGGCGGAGATCTCGTGGAGCCAGGTCGCCGGCGTCGTCTACGGGCTGGTGCTGGAAGGCAGGGAGACCGAGTCCGGACGAGGACCGAGCGACCTGTTCACCCTCGCCGACAGCATCGCCACGACCGTCGGCGAACCGGTGACCATCGAGGACCAGCTCTCGCGGGTCATGGCCTACTCGAGCGTGCAAGGCGACACCGACCCGGCGCGGCTCGACACGATCCTGGGCAGGCGGGTGCCCGAAGGGGTGCGGCAGCTGTTCGACGAGCGCGGCGTGTTCACCCACCTGGCCGTCTCCGACGAGCCGCTGTACGTCGTCGGCGCCCCGGAACACGGACTCCAGGACCGCACCGTTGTCGCCGTGCGCGCAGGACGCGAGCTGCTGGGGTCGCTGTGGATCACCTGCGACGGACCCCTCGACACGGCGCGCAGCCGAGCGCTGGCCGACGGCGCCCACACGGTGGCCCTGCACCTGCTGCGGTCCCGGGTGAGCGCCGACCTGGAGCGGCAGGTCGAATCGGAACTGGTGATCCAGCTGCTGGAGGGCACGCCGGACGCAGCTGCCGTGCTGGGCAAACTCGGCCTTCCCTCACGGCGGCACCGGGTCATCGCGCTGCAGGCGCACACGGCTGCCGAACGCAACGCGGCGATCCTGCTGGCGTTCGAACGGGCGACAACGGGATTCGGCTGGTCGCGTCCCGGGCGCACGACGTTGTTCGGCAACACCGTCTACACGCTGTTGCCGTGCGACGACGACCCCGCGCCCACGCTCGGCTGGCTACGCGAACTGTCGCGCGGCCTGCCAGGGCACGCCCGCGTGGCGGCGGGCGTCGGCGCACCCGCCGAGCCCGGGGAGATCCCGGCGAGCAAGCAGGAGGCCGACGAGAGCCTGGCCCTGCACACGAGGCGTCCCGGCACCGAACCGGTCTGTTACGACGAGGCCTGGGACGAGATCCTGCTGCAACGGCTCCGTACCGCGGCCGCGGCGGGCCGCGTGCCGTCCCGAGGTCCGATCAACCATCTCGCCCACCACGACGACACGCACGGCACCGTGCTGGTGCCCACGCTGCGGGCCTGGCTCGAAGCGCAAGGGGACCTCAACACCGCAGCCGAACGACTCGAAGTCCACCCGAACACGGTCCGCAACCGCCTGCGCAAGATGTCCGAGGTCACCGACCTACGACTCGACGAACCCCGCACCCGCCTCGCCATGTTGATCGCCCTCGCGGTCGACAACCCCGACCACGGCCACGAACGCTGAACGACTGCGCGGTCCTTGTCCGGTGCCCTTCGGCCGCCCTGCGTCGCAGGCGATCCGTCGTTCGGTCCTCACTCTGCCGGGACGTCGCCCCGACCACCCGGCCGGTCTCGACGTGCCCATTCGAGGATCCGGTAGTGCAGACCCGTGGACGACTCCTGCCACGGGCCGGTGGTGTCCGGCGGCCTGCCGACGTCGGGCGCGGTCGTGTCGCCGTCGAAGTGCTCGCGGATCTCGGTGACCACGATGCGGTCGGCGATCGGCAACGCCGCCCGATAGACGGCCGCACCGCCCATGACCCACACGTCCCCCGACGCCGCGTCGAGCGCCTGCTCCAGGTCGGCGAACGTCTCGGCCCCGGCCTGCGGGGTGCGCGAGAGCACGAGGTTTCGCCGTCCCGGCAGCGGCCGGAACCGCGGAGGCAGCGACTCCCACGTGCGCCTTCCCATGAGCACCGTTGCGCCCGCGGTCAGCGTTCGGAAGTGCTTGAGGTCCTCGGGCAGGTGCCACGGCATGGTGCCGTCGCGGCCGATGACGCCGTTCGCCGACTGCGCCCAGACGAGGCCGATCACACGGCCACCGGAGCCTTGATGCCGGGATGCGGGTCGTAGCCGTTGATCTCGAAGTGCTCGTAGGTGTAGTCGAACAGGCTGTCGGCCGGCTTCAGGGTCAACGTCGGGAACGGACGCGCCTCACGGGACAGCTGTGTGCGCACCTGCTCGAGGTGGTTGTCGTAGATGTGGCAGTCGCCGCCGGTCCAGACGAAGTCGCCGACCTCCAGTCCGACCTGGTCGGCGATCATGTGGGTCAGCAGGGCGTAGCTCGCGATGTTGAACGGCACGCCCAGGAACAGGTCCGCGCTGCGCTGGTACAGCTGACAGGACAGCTGCCCGTCGGCGACGTAGAACTGGAAGAACGCGTGGCACGGCGGCAGCGCCATTTGCGGAATGTCGGCGACGTTCCATGCGGACACGATGATCCGCCGCGAGTCGGGGTTCTCGCGCAGGGTGCGCAGCACCTCGCTGATCTGGTCGATGTGCCCGCCGTCGGGCGTGGGCCACGACCGCCACTGCACGCCGTAGATCGGGCCGAGGTCGCCGTCCGGCGCCGCCCACTCGTCCCAGATCGTGACGCCGTTCTCGCGCAGCCAGTTCACGTTGGCGTCGCCGCGCAGGAACCACAGCAGTTCGTAGGCGATCGACCGGAAGTGCACCTTCTTCGTCGTGACCAGCGGAAATCCGTCGGACAGCCGGTAGCGCAGCTGGTGTCCGAAAATCGACCGCGTGCCCGTGCCGGTGCGGTCCGCCTTGCGGGTACCGGTGTCCAGCACGTGCTGAAGCAAGTTCTCATACTGCGTATCCGGCATGCC
>Ga0079224_100001156_pt1 | contig 29368 bp, 25 predicted proteins | sample Stecom2015_FD_80414 | JGI IMG/M metagenome (GOLD analysis project Ga0079224, IMG submission 80414) | Agricultural soil microbial communities from Utah to study Nitrogen management - Steer compost 2015 | ecosystem: Environmental > Terrestrial > Soil > Agricultural land | place: USA: Utah... | reverse complement strand
CAACCCCAAGCGCATGGGCCGGGCCGACGAGTATGCCCGCCTCGCCCTGCACATCGCGGAGAACGACTACCTGAACGGTGAGGTCATCCGCATCGACGGCGCACAGCGGTTCAACCTGAAGTAGCCAGCGCATGGAGAGGGCCGGCCGGCGGATCACCGCCGACCGGCCCTCTTCCGTTTCTCCCTGCCGTCCGCGCGCCCATCAGCGGCGCGCGGACGATGGGTCAGCGGCCCTGCCAGACCGGGGCGCGCTTCTCCGCGAACGCGCGCGGGCCCTCCTTGGCGTCCAGCGACCCGGTCACCGACTCGCCCTCCTTGCGGGTCAGCTCCCACAGCGGCGCGTCCGCCGGCCGGTCCGTCCCCTGGTAGCCGAGGGCGATCCGCTTGGACGCCCGTACGGACAGCGGCGCGTTGGAGGCGATCTTCTCAGCCAGGGCGAGGGCCTCGTCCAGGACCTTGCCCGCGGGGACCACCCGGTTGACGAGGTTCAGTTCCAGCGCGCGGGCGGCTGTGATGGGGTCGCCGGTCAGCAGCATCTCCAGCCCGGCCCGCAGTGGCACCTGCTGGACCAGCCGGAACGCGCCGCCCGCTCCGGCCACCAGCCCGCGCTTCACCTCGGGCAGCCCGAAGACCGCGGTGTCCGCGGCCACGATGAGGTCGGCGGCCAGCGCGATCTCGGTACCGCCGCCCAGTGCGGCTCCGTTGACGGCGGCGATGGTCGGCTTGCTGATGTAGTGCCCGACGAAACCGGCAAGCCCCCACGCCTCCCGGCCCTCCGGGATGATCCGTTCGCCGCGGGCGATGGCCTTGAGATCGGCACCCGCGCAGAACGCCCGATCGCCCGCGCCTGTCAGCACCACCGCCCGGACGTCGATATCGTGCTCGGCCTCCTCGAGAGCGTCGCCGACGCCCACACAGACGGCCTCGTTGACGGCGTTGCGAGCCTCGGGGCGGTTGATCGTAATGACCATGACGTGACCGCGCCGCTCGACGAGAACATCCTGCGTTTCCTGGCTCCTGCTCACAGAACCTCCTAGGAGGCGGGCGACTGCCCACCTGATCGTTAGAGTTATCGTAAGTATTACAGTTGAATCGTCGGCAGGTGGCGTGCGATCAACCGAGCCGGTCCACGAACGCCTTGAGCTGCCGGACGTTGCGGCACTCGAAGACCTCGTCGCAGTGCTCGGCATACGCGCTCATGACGGAGTCGCCGCTGTCCCACGCGCCGGCCGGCTCCGGGTTCAGCCAGTAGAGGTGACCCGCGCGACGGGCGATCGCCTGCAGGGCCTCGGCGCGTGGCGCGTGGTAGTTGGACCTGGCGTCGCCGAGCACCACCACGGTGGTCCGGGCGGTCACCTGCTGCCCCCAGCGCTCCCAGAACGTCTCCAGCACGTTCCCGTAGTCGGAACGCCCGTCCAACCAGACCCCGCTGCCCGCCGCGTTGATCTTGGCGGTGGCCTCCGCGATGTCGGACGCCTGGGCGAGCACCGAGGTCACCTCGTCGACGCCGTCCACAAAAACGAACGTCCGGACGGCGGCGAACTCCGAACGCAGCGCGTCCACGAGCAGAAGCGTGAAGGTGGCGAACGCCGCCACCGATCCGGAGATGTCGGCGATCACCATGAGCTCGGGCTTGGCGACGCGGGGCCTGCGGAAGACCGGCTGAGCAGGCACTCCTCCAGTGGACATCGACCGTCGCACGGTGCGGCGAAAGTCCAGGTTGCCGCGTCGCAGGTGCTCGCGGCGCCGGGCCAGGCGGGCGGCCAGCGTCCTGGCGAGCGGCCGCACGGTCGCCCGGAGCGGTGCGAGTTCCTTCTGTGCGGTCGTGAGGAAATCCATGTCCTGCGGCAGCGGGGTGCGCAGTGTCTTGGCCACCGCCTCCGCGCCCCGGTCGGCGACCAGCCGCCTGCGGATCTGCGCTTCCACCTCCGAACGCAGGCGGTCGATCAGCCACTCGGCCCGGTCCACCGCGAGGCGACGGGCCAGCGCGCCATCCGGCCCTTCGTCGTAGGAATCGTCGAGCAGCCGGCCCAGCAGCGCGTCCTGATCGATCGCGAGCATGGTGCGGAACAGGTAGTACGTGCCGCCGACCGGACGGCCGGGCTCGATCCTGGCGTGCCGGTCCACGAAGATCCCCGCGATCAAGCGGACCGTGGTGAAGTCCTCCGCGCGCAGCGCCTCGACCAGCAGCCCGATCAGGCGCTCGTCGTCCAGCGTAGCGATGCTCTCCCCCGGCGCCATCGCCCCTGGCGCCCCCGGCGTTTCCCGGAGCTCCTCCTCTTCAGGGTCGGCCGGCGGCGCAGCCGCCGGGGAGAAGAACAGGTCGAAGACCGTGTCGAAAGCGTGCTCGTGCTCGTGCCGCTTGACCAGGGCGGCACGCAGCGCGACTCTGACCTCCTCACGGTCACCGAGCCGCACGTGCGGCAGTACACGGACGGCGTCGATGCCCTCGCTGAGCGAGACCGGGACGCCGATCGCGCGGAGTTCCGCGATCAGCCCCTCGACGGCCGCGAGCACGGCGCCTCCCCCCATGGATCGCGAGCCGAGGCGGTCATGCCGGGTTCACACCCAGTTCCTTGGCCGCCAGCTCGATGTCCGAGCGATGCTTGAGCAGCACGTTCAGATGCTCGCCGACGGTGTCCGGGGAGATCACGTCGGATCCGAGCAGGACGAGCGTGTGCGCCCAGTCCAGGGTCTCCGACACCGACGGCCTCTTCTTCAGGTCCAGCGCGCGCAGCGATCTGATGGTCTCCGCGATACCGGTGGCCAGTTCCTCGCTGATCCCGGGAACCCGGGCCAGCACGATCTCCCGCTCCCGCTCGGCGGACGGGTAGCCGACATGCAGGTAGAGACAGCGCCGTTTGAGCGCCTCGGACAGCTCACGCGAATCGTTGGAGGTGAGCACGACCAGCGGCCGCCGCCTGGCCCGGATGGTGCCCAGTTCGGGAATGGACACCTGGAAGTCGGAGAGGATCTCCAGCAGCAGAGCCTCGGTCTCCACGTCGAGGCGGTCCACTTCGTCGATCAGCAGGACCACGTCGTCCTCGGCCCTGATGGCCTCAAGCAGGGGCCGGGTGAGCAGGAAGCGCTCGCTGAAGATGTCTCCCTCGACCGCGTCCCAGCCTTCGCCCGAAGGGCCATCCGAGCCGGAGGCGGCCTGGACGCGCAGGAGTTGCTTGCGGTAGTCCCATTCGTACAGCGCCTTCGCCTCGTCGAGGCCCTGGTAGCACTGCAGCCGGATCAGCCGGGCGCCGCTCGCCCCGGCGACCGACTTGGCCAGCTCGGTCTTCCCAGTCCCCGCCGGCCCCTCGACCAGCAACGGCTTGCCCAGCCTGGCGGCGAGGAAGACGGTCCCGGCGATCTGCCGGTCCGCCAGGTAACCGACCGCGCGCAGCCGATCCGCGGTGTCCGCCATGGAGGTGAAGGACGTGGGCGTGGAGGGCCAGGTCTCCTGTGTCGTCATCAGCGGCCACCTTCTACAGACTTAAATAGTTCGCCATCTATCAAATTATCCAGCACGATAGTCGACAGTCAACCCAGCGGAGGCCACCGACACGCGATCACAACGTGTGATATGTCCTGCTCGTAGCGGACAGGTCCACCCCGGGGCTTCCTTACTGGCGATGATACTTCTAGAATCATCGAATCCGTTTACGAGTGAGTGGGAGCACCAGAGTGAGGGAGCCCGTATGGATCTCGATCTGACGGCGGATCAGAAGCTCTTCCGCACCACCAGCAAGAAGTTCCTCGACAACGAGGCCCCACTGACCCGGGTGCGGGAGCTGGCCGAGGATGCGGCGGGCTTCGACCGCGACTGGTGGAGCCGGGGAGCCGAGCTCGGCTGGGCGGCCATGCTGGTCCCGGAGGAACTGGGCGGGGGCAGCGTCTCCGGGCAGGGCCTGATGGACCTGGCCATCGTGGCCGAGGAGATGGGCCGCTTGGTCACCCCCGGGCCGCTGCTGGCCACGAACGCGGTGATCGCCGGACTGGTTCACGCGGGCGGGCACGAGGAGACGATCGAGCGACTGGTCTCCGGTGAGGCCGTGGCGTCGTGGGCCGTCTACGAGCCGGGTGCCGGGTGGCGGCCGGACCGGCCCGCCGTGACCGCGCGCGCCAAGGGCGACGCCTATGTGCTCGACGGCGTCAAGGATCGGGTGGAGGCCGCAGGGCAGGCGGACCTGTTCCTGGTGACCGCGCAGACCGACAGCGGACCGCTGCAGTTCCTGGTGGACGCGACGGCCGACGGCGTCACCGTCGTCCCGTCCGCGAGCCTGGACCTCGTGCGCCGCTTCGGAGAGGTGCGCCTGGAGGGGGTCGAGATCCCGGCCGCCGCTGTCGTCGGCAGCGTGGAGACCACCCCCGCGACGATCGAGCGTCAGCTCCAGGTCGCCGTGGTCCTGCAGTGCGCGGAGAGCACCGGCGCGGTGGACCGCGTCTTCGAGTTCACCGTGCAGTGGGCCTTCGACCGCTACTCCTTCGGCCGCCCGCTCGCGTCGTACCAGGCGCTGAAGCACCGGTTCGCCGACATGAAGACCTGGCTGGAGGCTTGCCATGCCACTTCGGGCGCGGCCGCCCGCGCCGTCCAGGAAGGCTCCCCCGACGCGGCCGAGCTGATCAGCGTCGCCAAGTCGTACGTGGGACAGCGCTCCGTCGAGATCATCCAGGACTGCGTGCAGCTCCACGGCGGCATCGGGGTCACCTGGGAGCACGACCTCCACCTCTACCTGCGCAGGGTCACGGTGAACCGCGCGCTGTACGGCACGCCGGAGGAGCACCGCCGCAGGATCGCCGACATCCTTGAGGTCTGAAAGGGAAGCCGACATGACTGACCAGCTCGACGAGATGGAAGACGTCGAATCGTTCCGCCTCCGGGCCCGCGCCTGGCTCAAGGAGAACATGCCGAAGCTCGAGGACAAGCCGCCCCTCCGCATCGGCGAGGACGACGACGTGGAGTGGCTGCGCGCCCGTGAGCTGCAGAAGATGCTGTACGCGGGAGGCTTCGCCGGGATCTGCTTCCCCAAGGAGTACGGCGGCCTGGGTCTGACGCCGGCCCACCAGCGTGCCTTCAACGAGGAGTCAGAGGGGTACGAGATGCCTCTGCTGCTCAACATCCCCACCTTCTCGATCTGCGCGCCGACGATCCTCGACATGGGCAGTGAGCAGCAGAAGCGGGAGCGCATCTCCGCTGCCATCCGCGGCGACGAGGTGCTGGTGCAGTTCCTCAGCGAGCCGCGCGGCGGCTCCGACCTGGCCGGCGTGATCACCCGGGCCACCCGCGACGGCGACATGTGGGTGATCAACGGCGCGAAGACCTGGAGCACCAGCGCGTACGCCGCCGACTACGGCCTCCTGCTGGCTCGCACCGACTGGGACGCCCCCAAGCACCGCGGGCTGACCATGTTCCTGGTCAAGGTCAACCAGCCGGGCGTCACGCTGCGCCGCATCAAGATGGTCAACGGCTCCACGGAGTTCTGCGAGGAGTTCTTCGACAACGTCATGGTCCCGGCCGACGCGGTGGTGGGCGAGGTCAACAACGGCTGGGCGGTCGCCTCCCGGCAGCTCTTCTACGAGCGCACCGCCGTCGGCGGCGGCTCGCCGTACGTCAGCGGTGTCGGCCGCCCCAACCTGGTGACGTCGAACTTCGACCTGGTGGACCTCGTCAGGAAGACCGGCACGGCCGAGGACCCCCGGGTGCGGGAGCTGCTCGGCGAGGCCGTCGCCCATCAGCGGGTGCAGGACCAGCTCATCGACCGGGTCACCGGAGGCATCACCCGCGGCCACCTGCCCGATAGCGCCTCGTCGATCATCCGGCTGTTCCACGCGGAGACCGACTGGAAGAACGCCGACGTCGGCCTGCAGATCGCCGGCTCGGCCGCAGTCACCGGCGTCGTCGGCGAGGACGGCCCACTCCGGTACGGCGAGAGCTACCTGACCCGCCAGTCGACCAGCCTCGGCGGCGGGAGCACCGAGATGGCCCGGAACATCATCAGCGAGCGCGTGCTCGGCATGCCACGCGAGTTCGCCGCCGACCGCGATGTGCCGTTCAGCCAGGTGCCGCAGGGCCGCACCTCCTGAACCGTACGCCCGGAGGACGAGAAGGCCGGCTCCTCTGAGGAGCCGGCCTTCTCGTGGTTTCTTGAAACAGCGGGCGAAGGTAGCGTGCCGCGGAAGCCGTTGTGGGATGCGCGCTCAGGAATCGAACGGGTCGTTCGGAATGGCCTCCGTCGTGAAGAAGTACGGAGCGCCGAAGCAGTCCTCCGGCTCCGCGGCGAGCAGGGTGGGCCTGATCCGGCGAGTGCGGATGTTCTTGCGGTTCAGCCAGTTTTCGGCGGAGTCCAGATCGACCACGCGGAACGTGATTCCGTAGATCATGTCGCCCCACTTGGCGACATGCTCACCGAGATGGGAGTCCTCGCTGAGCGGCTGGGCGAGCTGCAGCAGGCAGTCGCCGAGCTGGACGATCTCATAACGGGTCTGGAGCTCGTCGTCGATCCCCTTGGCGACCGGCACTGCCTGGATTTTGCCCACGTACGTGTCCACCGCCGCGTCGAGATCCCTCACGCCGAGGGTGATGTGCGCGAGCCGCTTGATCGTCAGCGGGTGGCCGTACTCCCACATCTTCACCTGTGACGACCAGGTTTCGAGCTGGCGCGGGTCGTTGGGCATGTCGATGGCGCACAGCTCTACCATCAAGCCGGCCATGTCCCGAGGGCTCGGGAAGAAGTAGACGGTCTCCGGGGCCATCTCCTCGAGCTTGCCCCCGCCGGGGCGGCCGATGTAGACGCCCTGTTGGATCAGGTGGTTGCCCAGCCCCACCAGGTCGTCGACCTTGTAGCCGACGGAGTGCAGGTGCTGACCGTACTTCGTGTAGAACTTGCCGACCGGCTTGGCGGCGTTGACCGGGAAGTTCGGGGCCATGGTCTCGATGCACAGATCGCTGATCATGATCAGGCCGGCCCAGCGGTCCTCGACCTCCAGGAAGTTGGGCTCGTCCACGCCCATGTACACCAGGCCGCCGAACACCTCTTCGTAGAACTTGTTCAGCGTCGGCACGTCGTCGGTCATGTGGACCGAGTGGATCATGAGTCCGATGCCGTAATCGCCGGTCTTCTTGACTTGCTTCTGCACGGGGGCCTCTCCTATCTCTGTTGGGATGCGGACGGCTGGGACAGGCTGCGAGAGCACTCTCCTGCGCGGTTACCTCAGGTTCAGTAGGTGTAGAACCCCCGCCCTGTCTTGCGGCCCAGCCAGCCGAGCCGGACATACTGCTTGAGCAGGGTAGGCGGGTAGTACCTCGGCTCCTTGTACTCCTCGTACATGGAGGCGGCCATGTCGTGCACGATGTCCAGGCCGATCAGGTCACTCAGGGCGAAGGGGCCCATCGGGTGGTTGAAGCCGAGCTTGATGACAGAGTCGATCGACTCCATGTCGGCCACGCCCCGTTCGTACGCCCGGATCGCGTCGCACAGGTAGGGCACGATCAGCAGGTTGCCGACGAAGCCCGGCACGTCGTTGACGATGATCGGCTCCTTGCCCAGTTCGACGGCGAAGGCACGGATCGTCTCCACCGTCTCGTCCAGGGTCACGGGCGTGCGGATCACCTCTACCAGCTTCATCGCGGGCACCGGGTTGAAGAAGTGCAGGCCCACCACCCGCTCGGGGCGGCTGGTGGCCCCGGCGAGGATCACCAGCGGAATGGTCGAGGTGTTCGAGGCGATCATCGTCTCCGCGGGCACCAGCTTGTCGATCTCAGCGAGGAGTTCGCACTTGAGCGCCACGTCCTCGTAGACCGCGTCCACCACCAGGTCTGTCCGCGCCACCGCGTCGAGTTCCGTGGCGATCGTCACCCGGCCCAGCGCCTCGGCCGCCTGCGCCTCAGTGATCTTTCCCCGGGCGGCCGTCCTGGCGAACCCGGCCTCCAGTCGCTGCCTGGCCGCCTCGACGTCGGCGTCGTTGCGCTCGACCCCGACGACTTCCAGCCCGGTGGCAGCGGCGACCTGCATGATGCCCGCCCCCATCGTGCCGACGCCGATCACGCCAATGCTCTTGATTTGCACGCTTTCTCCTGTCGTGTCTATTTGTCCGGCTGATGCCCGCTCAGCGCATGTATCCGGAGGCCGGGCGCGGCATGGCAGCGCCTCAGGAACGTCGGCGGTCGATCTCCTGCGAGAACTGGGGCAGCACCGCATGCAGGTCTCCCACGACACCGAAGTCGGAGAGTTCGAAGATCGGCGCGTCCGGGTCCTTGTTCACCACGACGACCGTCTTCGAGGTCTGCATGCCTGCCCGGTGCTGGATCGCACCGGAGATTCCGGCGGCGAGATAGAGCTGCGGGGAGACCGTCTTGCCGGTCTGGCCGATCTGGTGGCTATGCGGGTACCACCCGGCGTCCACCGCGGCCCGCGACGCGCCGACCGCGGCGCCGAGCTGGTCGGCGACCCGCTCGATCAGTGCGAACGCCTCGGCGCCGCCGAGGCCGCGGCCGCCGGCCACCACCACGGAGGCGTCGGTCAGTTCGGGGCGGCCGGACGCTTCACGCGGGGTGCGCGAGGTGATCCGCGCCCCCTTGCCCAGGTCGGTGAAGGAGATCTGGACCTGCTCGACGGCGGGCTCCACCGGAGCTTCCTCCGGCGTGACCGCGTTCGGCTTGACCGCGATCACCGGAACTCCGGCGGGGAACCGGGACCGTACGACGTAGGAGGCGGCGAAGGCCGACTGCACGGCGACCGGCCGACCGTCGTCGCCTGCCTCGACGTTCACGGCGTCGGTCACCACGCCGGAGCCGAGCCGTACCGCGAGCCGCGCCGCCACGTCCTTAGCGTCCGGAGACGAGCCGGTCAGCACGCCGGCCAGGTCCCCGGACTTCAGGAGCCCGCCCGCTACCCGGGCCAGAGCGTCCACCGTGGGCGCCACCAGGAAGTCCCGTGCGGCGGGGTCATCGACGACGTACACGGTCTCGGCGCCGTATCGGCCGAGCTGCTCCACCGCTGCGGGGTCCGCCGCCTGGAGGACGACGGCCGCGGGCCGGCCGAACCGGCGGGCGAGGGTGAGCAGTTCCAGCGTGGACTTGCGGACTTCGCCCTCCGGCGCGTCGACCAGGACGAGAACGTGAGACATGGGGATGGCCTCCTCAGATGAACTTCTGCGCGGCGAGGAAGTCGGCGAGCGCCACTCCCCCTTCGCCCTCGTCTACGACCTTGGGACCGGCCTGGCGGGGCGGCCGCTTGGTGGCCGATACGGTGGCCGACAGGGCGGCGCCCAGGCCGACCTCGTCCCCGGGCACCTCGAGGTCGGCGAGCGACCAGGTCTCGACCGGCTTCTTCTTGGCCGCCATGATCCCCTTGAACGAGGGGTATCGAGCGTCCCCGCTGCGGTCGGTGACGCTCACCACCGCGGGCAGCTCCGCCTCCACCGTCTCCACAGCGACGTCGGTTTCGCGTTCGATCCGCACCGTACGGTCCTTCAGCGCCAGGCTCTGGGCGTAGGTGAGCTGCGGGATGCCGAGCCGTTCGGCCAGCAGGGCGGGAATCACACCGGTTCCCGCGTCGGTGGAAGCCATGCCGCACAGCACGATGTCGTAGTCCAGCTTGCTCAGCGCGGCGGCGAGCACCCGGGATGTGGCGATCACGTCCGAGCCGTGCAGGGCGTCGTCCAGGATGTGCACTCCGCGGTCCCCGCCCATGGCCAGGGCTTTGCGCAGCGCGCCGACGGCGTCGGAGGGGCCCATCGTCAGGTAGGTGACCTCGGCGTCACCGGCCTCCTCGGCGAGCCGCAGCGCCTGCTCGGCGGCGTACTCGTCCAGCTCGGAGAGCTGGCCGTCGACGGCGGCCCGGTCCACCGTGCCGTCGTCGGCGAAGCCTACGTCGCCCGTTGGATCAGGCGTGTATTTGACGAGTGTGACGACTCTCAGCACGACGGTCTACTCCTTCATAGGCGAGCGTCCCCGCGGGGATCAGATGGTCCGCCTGGTCAGTGGGGTGCCCGCGGTCTTGTCGGGCCGCATGTCCGCGGGGGACGACAGCCGGCAGGTGCGGCACACGATTCACGCCTGCGCGGCCATGAACACCTGCTACGCAAGCCGCTCCTACTTCATGAATCTTATAGTTATGAATCTATCGAAGCATAATGCTAGGGTCAACACTCACAATGCCGCGCGCGACCGTCGACATAGTTTGAAAAATTTCCGTGAGGGATGCCTGGAGGCACAACCATGACCACTGCTTCGAACCCGCGCCCGGAAACCGCCTCCGATATCGCGTCGCTGTACGTCGGCGGCACATGGCGCCCTTCCGCGTCTGGGGGCACGTTCCCGGTGACCGACCCCGCGACGGGGGCGTGGATCTGCGATGTCTCCGCCGGTGACGCCGGTGACGCCGCCGCCGCCGTGGCCGCTGCGAGTGACGCCTTCCCCGGATGGGCGGCCCGGACGGCCTACGACCGGGCCGACTACCTCTACCGGGCGTACGAGGTGATGATGTCCCGGCAGGAGGAGTTGGCCAGGGTGCTCACCTCCGAGCAGGGCAAGCCGCTGCGTGCCGCGCGCATCGAGGTCAAGTACGCCGCGGACTTCCTGATCTGGTTCGCCGAGGAGGCCAAGCGCGTCTACGGCCAGACCATCCCGTCCGCCCGCCCCGACCAGCGCTTCCTGGTGATGCGGCAGCCGGTCGGTGTGGTCGGGGCGATCACGCCGTGGAACTATCCGATCTCCATGATCACGCGTAAGCTCGCCCCTGCCCTGGCCGCGGGGTGCACGATCGTGCTCAAGCCGGCCGAGCAGACGCCGCTCTGCGCGATCGAGGTATTCCGGATCCTCGACGAGGTCGGACTCCCCGCCGGTGTCGCCAATCTCGTGACCTCCGACAGCCCGGCCTCGGTCGGCGAGGTCTTCCTCACCGACCGGAACGTCGCCAAGCTCACCTTCACCGGCTCGACGGAGGTCGGCAAACTGCTCGCCCGCGGCGCCGCCGACCAGATGAAGCGGGTCTCCCTCGAACTGGGCGGACACGCGCCCTTCATCGTCTTCGAGGACGCCGACCCCGCGCACGCAGCCAAGGGCGCCGCGCTGGTGAAGTTCCTCAACACCGGGCAGGCCTGCATCTGCCCGAATCGGATCTTCGTGCACCGCTCGATCAGCGAGACGTTCATCGAAGTACTGCGCGACCGGGTGACCGCGCTCCGCGCCGGCTCGGGCCTCACCGAGGGCGTCGCCATCGGGCCGCTCATCGACGCCTCCGCCTGGGAGCGGATGGCGGCTCAGGTCTCCGACGCGGTCGCGAAGGGGGCCGAACTGGTCTGCGGCGGCCAGCGGCTCGCCGGTGAGGAGGTGGACGGCGGCTACTTCTTCGCGCCGACCATCCTGACCGGGGTCACCCCTGACATGCGCATCTACCGTGAGGAGACGTTCGGCCCGATCGCCCCCATCGTCGTCTTCGACGATGAGAAGGAGGTCGTCGAGATGGCGAACGACACCACCTATGGACTGGCGTCGTACGTCTACACCCGGGACATCAGCCGGGCGATGCGCGTCTCCGAGGCGTTGCGGTTCGGCATCGTCGGCATCAACGACATCAACCCGACATCGGCCGCAGCGCCGTTCGGCGGGATGAAAGAGAGCGGCCTCGGCAGGGAGGGCGCCCAGGAGGGCATCACCGAATACCTGGAGACGAAGCTGGTCGGCCTGGCGCTGTGACCGCACGAGGCCCGGCCCCGCTCGTAGCCGTGGCGGGCCGGGCTTCTCGCATGCCCGATCTCCCAGCGGCCGGGCTCCCGTGATGTCAGCGCGACAGGAAGCGGAGCGCCGCTTCCACTGCGCGCGGGTCGGTGGGGGTTGCGAAGTGATCCGAGCCGGACAGCACCCGCACCTGGGCGTCGGGCAGCAGCGCGGCCAGCCTCTCCGGGACGCCCGCCGGATCGCGGTCGCCGATCAGGAAGAGGACCGGGCACCTCACCCCGCGCACCTCGCCCTCGGTCAGCGGTTCGACCCGGCGACGCAGAAAGGCGGCCAGCGCGGCGGGCTCGTTGCCCTGGTCCCTGGCCATCCGGTGGAACAGCCGCGCGGTGACGTCGGAGAGGTCGGGCGTCTCCTTCTCCAGGCTCTCGGCCAGCGCGGTCGCGTCCTGCTCTCCGAGCAGGCCGTCGCCGACGCCCATCAGCACCAGCCGCCGGAACTCGGCCCCGCCCCGTGCGGCGAGGCGGAGCAGGATACCGGCTCCGGCGGAGAACCCGGCGGCGTCCAGGACCCCGTGCCCGGATATGGCGGAGGCGACCGTGCCCTCCACATCCCGGTAGGCGGCGGCATCGGAGGATCGGCCCGACGTGCCGTGCCCGGGGAGGTCCACCCCGACGACCTGTCTGCCCTGGTCCTTGAGCAGGTCGGCCCAGCCCGTGCGACGCCAGCCGTGCTCGAACGACGAGGTGAACCCGTGCACCAGCAGGACGGGGGGCGCAGAGAGCACGGTCATCGCTTCTCTCCCCTTGCGCGCATCGCACGCGTCGACCACGTGACAGCACTCATAGCTCTCCCCTTCGCACCTGGTCGCCGGGTTTTGACGCCCGGTGACCACAACGACTAAGTTATTCGATACATTTATGGCTATCTAACAACTTACTCCCTGGTGGTGCTGATGGCCAGCATGGTCGAACATGACAGCGGCGCAACCGGCGCGGAGAGCACCTCACCCGCTCCGCTGACCGTGACCGAGTGGTGGGACTCAGAGATCCGCGGTGGCGACCCCCTGCAGTTCCCCGCGTACGCCGACGCGCTGAACAGGACGGCGGACGAGTCCGTGCGCACCGGGCTGGCCGTGATCCGCGGGCAGTCGGTCGCGCTGATCGAGAGCCGGTACGAGAACTTCGGCGGCACGATGGGAGCAGCCGCGGGCGAGAAGATCGCCCGCGCGTTCCGGCGGGCCACTGAGCTGAGAGTGCCGGTGGTGGCGCTGACCAGTACGGGGGGCGCCCGGCTCCAGGAGGGCATGGTCGCGTTGATCCAGATGGGCCGCACGACCTCGGCCCGGTGCGCGCACGCCGACGCCGGACTGCTGACCGCCGCGGTCTTCCGCTCCCCCACCACCGGAGGCGTCTACGCCTCCTGGGGCTCACTCGCCGACATCCGCGCCGCCTCCGCCGGCGCGGTGCTCGGCTTCGGCGGCCCGCGGGTCGTGCAGCAGGTCACCGGGCAGCTTCCCCCGCCCATCTCGCACACCGCGGAGTCCGCGTACGCGGGCGGGCTGGTGGACGCAGTCGTCGGCGCGCAGGACGAGGTGCCCTGGCTGGAGGCGGTGCTCGGGGTACGCGACCAGCCGCTGGCGCTGGATCCACGCCGTCCCGCGGTGACCGCGCCGCTCAGCGCGGCCCCGGCACTGGGTACACCCGCTGCCGAAGGCGGCGGAGGGTGGCACACCCTGCTCACCGCGCGCGGGCGGCGCCGCCCGTCCGGCCTGGAGTGGGCCGCCGCGCTGTGCTCGTCGTGGGTGGACCTGCACGGCCTCGACCCGGTCATCAGGGCAGGGCTGGCCACCATCGGCGGCAGACGCGCCGTCGTCATCGCGATGGACCGGCACGCCTGGGCGGACGGCGCCGCCCGGCCGGGGCCCGACGGCTACCGGCTGGCGCAGCGCGCGGTCGCGCTGGCCGACCAGCTTCGCCTGCCGATCCTCACGCTGGTGGACACTCCAGGCGCGGAACCCGGCCCCCAAGCCGAGTTCGACGGCATCGCCGGCGAGATCGCCCGTACGCTTCAGGCCATCTCGCAGGCGCGTGGCGTCACCGTCTCGCTCTGCGTCGGAGAGGGCGGAAGCGGCGGCGCGATCGCCCTCGCCTACACCGACCGCGCGTTCATGCTGGCGGGCGCGGTGTTCTCGGTGATCGGCCCCGAGGCGGCGGCCACCGTGCTGCTGCGCGACGCCGGTCGCGCCCCGGCGATGGCCGACGCGCTCCGCATCACCGGTCCCGAGCTGCGCCGCCTCGGCATCGTGGACGATCTGCTGCCCGACGCCGGTCCCGAGGCGGTCGACGTCGTCCGCGACGCGGTGCTGACGGCGTTCGATTCCGCCACGCCCGGCGACCGCGACGTACGCAGCGACCGGGCTACCTACCCCTGGCTGCGAACAGCCGGCTGACCCCTACCCGACATCCCCGCCTCACCCAAGGACGGAAAGATATGAGCCGCAAAGCGCTGCTTCTCGTGCACACCAATGCCGCCGGGCCCGACAAGGAGGACGAGTACCGCCGATGGTACGACGAGGTCCACATTCCCCAGCTCCTGGAACGGATCCCCGGCATCGTACGGGCGGCCCGATACCTGGCCTCGCCTGACGGACCCCCCGTCTCCGAGCGCTACCTGGCGATCTACGAGATCGAGGCGGACGACCCTGCCGCGGTCCTCAAGGAGATCAACAAGGCCGCGGCATCCGGCCGGCTCGATCTCACCCCGGCGATGGACACCTCCAAGCCGCCGGTGATGGCGCTGTACGAGCCCGCTCACCTCAGCTGACATCTCCGTGAGATCACCCGCGCGCCGGCCCGCCGCTAGAGTGAGCACCTCGGTGGTCATCCACGGCGGTCGTCGCGCGGGTGATCGTCCGCGACGGTGCCGCGCACCTCGTTGCCCAACAGGGAGGACATCGACATGAGCTCGGACGACGCCGTTCTGCTCGACGAGCCGGTGCCTGGAGTCCGGCTGGTCACACTGAACCGGCCCCAGGTCCGCAACGCCATGACCGCCGAGGTCACCGCCGCGTGGACCGAGATCATGTCCGAGGTGAGGGCCGACACCACCGTGCGGGTGCTGGTCGTCACCGGGGCAGGCAGTTCCTTCTGCTCCGGGGCGGACTTGTCCTGGCTCGACCAGGGCGCGGCTCAGGACACCACGCCCGACCGGATGCGCGACCGGATGCTGCCCTTCTACCGGACCTGGTTGTCCCCCCGCGAACTGCCCTTCCCCGTCATCGCGGCGATCAACGGCCCCGCCATCGGCGCCGGGCTGTGCGCCGCGCTCGCCTGCGACCTGCGCTACGCGAGCACCACGGCCAGGTTCAGCGCTCCCTTCATCTACCTGGGCACGCACGGCGGCATGGCGGCCACCTACCTGCTTCCCGAGGCGGTCGGGGTGCCCCGGGCGCGTGAGCTGCTCTACACCGGCCGCGAGCTGAACGCCCAGGAGGCCCTGGAGTGGGGCCTGGTCTCCGGAGTGGCCGACGATGTGCTCGACCATTCGCTGCGCATGGCACAGCACATCGCCACCGCGGCGCCGATCGCCACTCGCCTCACCAAGGCGGGGCTGGAGCAGTCCGCGGCCGGGCTCGCCGCGTCGATCCAATGGGAAGCGCTGGCCCAGCCGGTCACCTTGGACACGTCCGACGTCCACGAGGGCATCCAGGCCAAGCGGGAGCGGCGCCCGCCCATCTTCACGGGCAACTGAGGTGGTTCCCACATCAGGAGCGGTGAACTAGTTTTAGAAGTTTGTTCAAATCTGCGGGAGCAAGCGCACGGAAACTAAGGTATTTTTAGAACTAGCCACGATCAGTGGGCGAACCGGGGGCGAAAGGAGGAGCGCTGTGGCGACTTCGCAGAAGACGGCGCCGGAGTCTCCAACTGAGATCTTCAAGGCGTTGGGAGACCCCATTCGCTGGAAGATCGTTCAGCAGATGGCCGCGGTGGACGAGCTGGCTTGCAGCACGCTGGAGGACACGCTTCCGGTGTCCAAGCCGACGATCTCGTACCACACGAAGATCCTCACCCAGGCCGGCCTGATAGACACGCGCAAGGAAGGGCGCAACTACTACTACACGTTGCGCCGCGAGGTGCTGCACCACCTCGTCGACGAGATGTGGGCCCTCGCCCCCGCGCCGCGCCCGGTGCGCGACGGCAAGATCGACCACGCCCCGGAAGTCACGAAGCGGCGGGGCGGCAGGCGTCAGCGCGCCGCGGAGCGCACCGAGACCGCAGAGCGGGACCTGGTCCTGCTGACCTGGTGACCGCGAGTAAGGGCCGGCGGTCCTGGCGCGGGTCTCGAACCCGTCGCATGGCTGGAAGTCCCGGCTCGGGCGACGTCGTCGGCGGCGCCCCGAAGTTTTACCTCTATGTTTGAGCAGGCCCCGGGAACTGCGGACTTGGAGTTCCCGGCGGAACCGGCGTGCGGGAGCGCGTCTCATAGTGACTGGGCGGTGCCCCCCAACCGTCCATGAAACTGGCCGAGGGGCACCCCGGCGGCGAGTATCCACCGCTCCGGACACCGGCCGCAGACGCGCGCCCCAGCTACCGCGGAAGCCGTCCTGCCGGAGTCCGGAGAGCCGCCTCAGGAAAGCGCCACCGTCGCCGTGGCCGGCGTGAGGGTGTTCCCCTCCTGGTCACGGATGGCGAGGTCCACGTCGGCGTACCGGCGGCTCTCGTCCTCGTAGACGGCACTGACCGTGCCGGAGACCGTCAGCGTCATCCCCTTGGTGTTCGCACCGCGGAACTGGCATGACAGCCGCACGATGGACACCTCCTCCCCCAGCCACGCGCGCAGCGCGTTGTGCAGGTACGACCATTGGAGGTTGCCCATGCCGAAGGCCGAGGGGTACCCGGCGGCGCGGCCGGCCTCGTCGTCCATGTGAATCGGCACGAACTCGTCGTTGACCGCGGCGTACCGGTTCCAGACCGCGAACCCGGTCTCCCTGGTGAACGCGGGGATCTCCTGGCCGACCTCGACCGGCCGTCCCGATGCCTGGTTCGTCATCGTCGTCGCTCCTGATCAGTAGCGGATGAGGGTGGTGCGGGTGCGCTTGATCAGCGTCCCGTCTGCCCTGGTCCAGGTGTCCTCGGTGACGGTCATGAGCATCAGCCCGAGGCGTCCTTGCCGCTCGGAGTACGACTCCAGGCGATTGACGCTGGTGATAACGTCACCGGGCCTGATCCGCTCTCCGTACTCGACGGTCAGGCCGCCGTTGAGCTGGAACTTGAGCCCTGGCCCTGGGATGCCGAGCAGCAGTTCGGTCCGGTCGGGGTCGATGCCGTCGACCTCGGTGGCGGCCCGGGGCATACTGACCTCGGCACACATCCAGGCGAAGGGGTTGAAGTCCTCGGGCGCGACGATGCCGCCGTGCCGGGTGCCCGCCGCGTGTGCCGCGTCCCAGAACAGCCGGGGAGGCTGTTCCGGCCAGTAGACGGCCAGCGCCCAGCGCCGGATGTCGGACTCGGAGACCGGGTAGCTCACCCGCCGGCCGAGTTCCGAACCGACGGCGGCCCGCATCGCCTCCGAGATTACGGTGCCTGGCACATTCGCCTCCGTGGTCGCCTCATGATGACTTCCTTCATTTCGATGATTACATAAGTACTGAACGACCTTGGCACAGTCAAGCTCGCTATGCCACTCCGGCGCTCAGCGCAGACGGAAAGCTCCCTCCAGGCCATCTCAGGACCGCCGCGACCTTCCCGACATGGACGTCGGCAATGCCGCCGCAGATGCCGATCCCTGACGGCTGCCAGCCTGACGCCCATCGTTTGCGCCGCTCAAAGGAGGGATGTGGGCGGCGACCCTCGCTCACACACCCCTCCGTCGGGTGCTGCCGATCCTCACAGGCCTCCGCCTATCCCGCTCCCCAGGGACCGCAGCCGAGTCGTGATGCTTGACCATTGACCTGGCCCGGACATCTACCTAATCTGCTCATACATTCAATGTTAGCGAAACATGGAAGTTTCGCCCCCGGAGGGTGATGACCGTGGATCTTCAAACCGGCACAGTGGTTGACCATGAAGCCCTGGCCCGTCTGCTCAGGCCCCGGACCATCGCCGTCGTCGGCATCAACGATGCGTCGAGTTGGCGTGAGCGCGCTCACGCCACGCTGCACAGCGACGCCGAGGTCTTCTTCGTCAATCCGGATCGCGAGGCCGTTTTCGGGCGCCGCACGCACCCGAGCCTGTCCTCGATCGGCCGTCCGATCGACGCGGTCATGTCGGTCATGCCGGATGAGCCTACGACCGCGCTGATCGAGAGGGCCGCGCGGCTGGACATCGGCGGACTGGTCGCCGTCGGCGGCAACGCATCCGGGACAGGCACGGCCGCTAGGGCCCTTCAGAGCCGCATGAAGGCAGTAGTGCGCAAGAAGGGCATACCCCTAATCGGTCCGAAGAGCCTCGGCTTCGTCAACGTGCCGCAACGTATCAATCTGACCGCCGCTATGTCCTGTTGGGCACGTCCCGGAGGTATTTCGATCGTGTCCCAGAGCGACGCGCTCCTCAATCGTCTCGCTGGGGCCGGCGACCGCGCGGGATACGGCTACAACCTGCTGATCAGCGCAGGCAGCGAGACAGTCACCGACTTGGCTGACTACGTCGAGTTCCTGGCAGCGGACCCTGACACCCGCGCCATCGCCCTAATCGTCCAGACGATTCGCAGGCCGGAGGTGTTCTTCGCGGCGGCCCAACGGGCAGCCGAGGCCGGCAAGCCGGTCGCGATGCTCAAACTGGCGCGGGGTGACCGATCCCCCGGCTCTTCGGAGCCCGACCCGGCGGAGAACCTTTGGATGCTCGACATCGCACTCCGCCAGTCTGGGATCACCGTGGTGGCCGACCTAAGAGAGCTGCTGGATTACCTAGTAAAAGCGGACCCGACGAGTTCATGCCGAGCCCCACTTCGCCCTATCCCCGCGGCAGCCGTCGCAGGGGTCGGCTCGAGTGCCGATACAGGGACCCCCGGCCCCAGCATGTTCAGCGGCCGACGCAATTGCCCCTACCCCGATGAGGCGCCCAGCACGCTGCCCCAGCCCGGCCGCATGTCCCGTCCTGACCCGCGCAGCTTCATGACGTTTCCGCGTGCTCGGAAGACTTTCAGAAGGGAGACTCCGCCACCGGTAGCGGCCTTGCCACGCCCCCAGGCATCGACCATGCCTCTTCCCGGTGGGCGGTTGCTCCCGTTCGAGGCCACTATGGAAGTCCTGAAGGGAGCGGGCATCCCGGTCGCTCCGTATCACGTCCTGCGGGACGATGACGACCCCATGGCTGTGCGGATGCTCTTCCCCGGCCCCTACGCCCTCCGGCTGGCAGACACCCGGGACCTCCAGGCGCGCATTGCAGCCCGCGAGGACGTCCCGGCGGAGGAACTCGCTTCGGCGGTGACAGGGCTGCGTGCCGTCGCGACGGAGTACTACGTGCCGCCGGTGGTCGTGGTGCAACCATACCTGGAGGTTCTGGCGCAGTGCTTCGTCGGCCTGTTGCCCAACAGCGAGCTGGGCTCGACGGTCATCTTCGGTACGGGCGGGAGCGTCGCGGAGGAGGCTCCCGTCGGCGGCAGGATGGCACCTCTCAGTTTGCAGGATGCCCGTTCGCTCATCTATGAGTTCGACGAGGTGGCGGGCGACGGCTGGGACGATCGCGAGCGGGAGGAACTGGCCGGCATCCTGACGGCCGCCGGGCGCCTGGCCGTGGCGGCACGCGGCTGGATGCGTTCCTTGGACGTCAACGTACTGGCACGCACCAAGTCGGGTCTCCTGGTCACAGACGCCTTCTGCCTGCTCCACGAAGACCACCGTTGAACCGCGGAAGCGAACCCGGCCGGCCTTCGCACGCTGCCGCACAACACCCACTTGTCGGAGCGGAATGGGTGGTGGAACCACACGGCCTGGTCCAGGCCGGCCTCTCATGCCCTCTCCCTGGATCGGGGGCAGAGTCTGCAGCCGTCGCCCGGCGGAACGGCCGAGCCGGCACCCGGCGGCTGCCCTCGTAGTGACCTCATAATGTCCGCCCCTAACTGGACTCCCACGCCCATTCGCACCATGAACGCTATCAGTTTGATGAGATTACAGTAAGCATTGCGACAACCTATTCGGTTAGGTCACACTGTCGGACACACTCATCGACGGCAAGCCTGTTGCGGCGACAACTGGGCGAAATCGGTGAAACAGCCAGACGAATAGGCGCATGAGGCGCTCTTGGAAGGAAACAGAAGATGATTCCCCGTAAGGCCGGACGACTCCAGCGGCTCAGCATCCTGACCCTGGCAGTTGCGACCGCGACGACCCTTGGAGCTTGCGGCGCCAGCGGCGCGGCAAGCAACGTAGAGCGCGGATCGGGTGTCCCGGTCGGCAGTGACTCCGCCGCGTACGCCGAGGCGCTGAAGGACATGGATCCCGTCACCATCCGATTTGGCGGCATGACCACCGGCCCGGGCACTCCTGGCGTCGACGCGTTCGTCGACTGGGGCAAGAAGGTCACCGAGATGTCCGGCGGAAAGATCAACTTTGACTTCGACTTCGCCGGCGCGAAGGTGCCCCTCGACAAGATGGCTGACGCTCTAGGACAGGGCCGGATCGACATGGGCTTGTATATCCAGTCCTACCAGCCCGACAAGTGGCCGGTGGCGAACCTGGTCACGGCGATGTCGATGTACGTGAGCCCGGCGCCGCTCACCGGTCGTCTGGCGACGTTCGGCGGGGAGGCCGAGTTCGGCCTGACGTGGGAGCCGGTCACCAAGGAAGCGGAAGCGGCGGGAATCCACCCGCTGTACCCGATCTACCCTGCCGGTGACACCCGATTGATGTGTGCCGGTGACGGCGCGGTCTCCTCGCTCGCCGACCTGAAGGGCAAGCAGATTCGAGTCGTTGACAAGACGCAGGCGGCTCTGGCTACCGAACTCGGCGCCACCCCGGTCTCCCTGACCTTTCCTGAGCTGTTCACCGGCCTTCAGCGTGGCGTCGTCGACTGTGCCATCAACTCGCTCAGTTCGTACGCTTCAGGCGGGTTCGACGCCGTCCTCAGCAGCTGGATCTCCGGCACCAAGCCGGGAGGCGACTTCATCGACACACCCCAGGGCTGGGGGATCAGCCAGAAGCTATGGAACCGACTCCCGCTCGCGGCGCAGCAACTGATCTGGGACAGCCAGGCCGACATGGTCGAGGGCCAGCTCCGTGGCCAGTTCACCAGCCTTATGGACGGCGTCGAAGCCCTCAGAGCCGCGAAGGGCCGCACCTACGACTTCGACGACGAAGTGACGTCGAAGATCGCGGCGTTCAACGAGAAGAACGCCGCGAACGTCGCAAAGCAGATTGAGGATGCCGGGCTGGCCACCGACGGTGCGGCCGTGGTCAAGCAGTACAAGGACCTCGTCGAAAAGTGGATTGGCATCGTCGAAGGTGACCTGGGAAACCCGGCCGACCTGTCCTGGGGGACCGTCACGAGGGCGGAAGCGGAAGCGATCGACGTCGGTGCCTTCGCCGACAAGTTCTACCAGGAAGTCCTGCTGCCTCACCGCCCGGCATAGAGCCGGTCGCGAACGGCACCAGAGAAGGGCTGTAGCCAATGAAGACAGTGGCGAGCGCGTACGAACGGTGGGTCGGCCTGGCCCTCCAGCTGATCAGCGGCTCCGCGATGGTCGTGTTGATGATCCATGTGGTCCTCAACGTGGCCAGCCGCAGGCTCCGCAATGCCCCGGTCGAAGGGACTCTCGAGTGGGTGGGTAACTGGTACCTGCCGATCATCGTGCTCGCGGGTCTGGTGGTTGCCCAGCAGTCCAACAAGCACGTGCAGGCGGAGTTGCTGTTCCACCGGGCTCCAAGGGCGATCCAGTTCGAGTTTCGCATCATCGCCTTCGTCCTGTCCGCCGCCCTGGCGCTCGGGATCGGCTGGTACGGCTGGGAGCATGCGCTGCAGAACATGGCGATCGGGCTGAGCGCCGGAGTGACGGGCGTGACGATCTGGCCCGTGACCTTCCTGGTGCCGATCGCGTTCCTGCTGTACGCCGTACAGATTGTCATCGATGCCACGCGGCTGGTGACGACCGGCCGCGAGGCACCGGGCGTATTGCCTGTGAATCCGCAGGAAGGGCAGCCGAAGAGCGTCCCGGCTGGAGAGGTGGTCTGACGATGACGCAGCTGGTTGCTACGGCGCCGCAAGCTCGGACCGGCAAGCCATGGGTGTGGCGGCTGGCCTTCTACGGCCTCCTCGCGATGACCCTCTGGCTGACCATCGGCTTCGAAGCCACCGAGATGACCGGTGTCGGCGCGACGCTGATGATGCTGGTGCTCCTGTTCATGAGAGTGCCGGTCGCCATTTCCCTCATCGTGCCGTCCGTGATCGGCATGACGAAGCTCTACGGCTGGGGCGTCGCCGCTCCGCTCATGTTGGGCGAGATGCTCTACAGGGAGAGCGCGTCCTGGTCGCTCAGCGTGGTGCCGATGTTCATCTTCATGGGCATGATCCTCTGGCGCGCCGGCATCACCGCCAAGTTGTACGACGCGATGAACGTGCTGTTCAAGCGGGTCCCAGCCTCCTTGGCGGTGGGCACAAACGTGGCAGGTGGCGGACTTGCCGCGGTCAGTGGCTCGACGATGGGCACGACGTATGCACTGGCTCGCATCGGCATCCCGGAGATGCTCAAGGCCGGCTACGACCGCCGGCTCGCGACCGGGTCGGTGCTCTTCGCCGGTCTGAGCGGTCAGCTGATCCCGCCGAGCGTCCTGCTGGTGGTGTTCGCCGGTGTCGCCTCGCTACCGGTAGGCCCCACCCTGTTGGCGGGGGCCCTCCCGGGCGTCATCCTGGTTGCGATCACAGCTGTGGTGCTGATCGGCATCGGACTGGTGAAGCCCAGTCTGGTCGGCGGCGGCCAGACCGGCGATCGGGTGGACCCGAACGCAGGTCTGTCGTTCGCCCAGAAGGCCAAGATCGTGCTCGCCTGCTGGCCGGCGCCCGTGCTCATCGCCATCATTCTGGGTGGCATCTTCACCGGGCTACTGACCGAGACCGAGGCCGGTGCGACCGGCGCCTTCGCCGCGCTGTTGCTGACCTTCTGGTTCAAGCGACGCGACTCCCTCAAAGAGATCTGGACCTCGATGGTGGAGGCCGCGGTCGCCACGGCGTCGATCTTCTTCATGTTGATCGGTGCCATGATCCTGACGCTTCTCGTCGGTGACAGCGGGGTGGCAGACGGGATCGCGACCTGGGTCATCGACGCGGACCTCTCGCGCGTGACCTTCCTCACGGTGATGTTCGTGGTCTTCATCATCGCCGGCATCTTCGGCGAGAGCATGGTCGCCATGCTTCTCACCGTGCCGATTCTCATGCCGCTGTTGCCGCATCTCGGCATCGACCCGCTCTTCTTCGCCGTCTTCATCGTGCTCTGCGTCGAACTCGGCATGGTCCTGCCGCCCACGGGCGTCCTGGTCTACGTCGTGCACGGCATCGCGCAGGAACCGGAAGTGCATGGTGGCCAGGAGATCTCGCTGAAGGACGTCTTCGTCGGCGTGATGTGGCTGCTGCCCGTGCCCATCCTGCTGATCATGGTGCTGACGCTCTTCCCAGAGCTGGTCACTTGGATCCCCAACAGCATGTGACCGCCCACCCCGGAAGTCGGCCGCCAGGCGAATGCCGGGACCCTGACTCTCCGGTCCCTGGCGGCTACGGAAAGTGGACCTCCATGAGGTGGAAACGGTGAACGAGCATCCGCCTATTGAACCGTCCGAAACTGGCGTCGCTGCAAACGGAGTGCCTCTGGACCATGGCTACGACTGGGGCGAGCGGATCAAGCTGAAGAACTCGGGTGCGAGCACGTGAGCCCGCCGCGCGGGAACGCGACCGAGCACGAGCGCGTCATCACCCCCGAAGCTTTCGAGCAGCTACGACTACGCACTCGTCGTTTCATCGACGAGGAACTGGCCGCCGGCCATTTCGAGCCCCAGTGCGATTCATGGCTGATCGGATTCGACCGTGAATTCAGCCGGCGTCTGGCCGCGCAGGGGATGGTCGGCATGACGCTCCCAGAGCGGTTCGGTGGTGCTGGCCTCACAGCCCTGCATCGGTTCGTGGTGATCGAAGAGCTGCTCGCGGCCGGTGCTCCGCTAGCGGCGCACTGGTTCGCGGAGCGGCAAGTCGGCCCGGCCATGATGCGCTACGGCAGCGAGGACATGCAGAAGGAATGGCTGCCGCGCATCGCGCGCGGTGAGGTGTGCTTCGCCATCGGCCTGTCGGAGCCGGACGCGGGCTCCGACCTCGCGGCCGTCCGGACTCGCGCCGAGCCGGTTGAGGGTGGCTTCCGCCTCCACGGCACGAAGATCTGGTCGAGCAACGCACACCGTTGCGACGCCATCGTCGTGCTGGCCCGGACGTCGGACGAGGGACGCAAGCACGCGGGTCTCACGCAACTAGTGGTCCGGTTGCCCGATCCCACCGTTACGGTTTCCCCTATCCAGTCCATCGACGGGCAGCACCACTTCAACGAGGTCGTCTTCGAAGACACCCTGGTCGGGAAGAATGACGTCCTGGGTACGGTGGGTGCCGGCTGGAGGCAGGTCGTCGGGGAGCTCGCCTTCGAGCGCAGCGGCCCGGAGCGGTACCTCTCGACCATGCCCCTGCTGCGCGCCGTGGTAGCGAAGACGAACGGTCGTCACGATCTTGACCGTGCGGTGGCCGACCTGCTGTCCCATATCAGCACGTTGCGACACATGTCGGAGCAAGTGGCCCGCTCGATGTCCGACGGCAGTGCCCCGGACCCGGTCGCAGCCTCAGTTGTCAAGGACCTTGGCACCCGCCTCGAGGTGGAGACAGTCGACCTGGCGCACCGCCTCGCGCGAGCGGTGGACACCCCGTCCCCACGGCTGACGCGCCTGCTCCGCGAGGCGCGTGTGCAAGCACCTGGCTTCACCATCCGTGGCGGAGCCAGCGAGATTCTGCGCGCCATCATCGCGAAGGAGCTGGTGAGGTGAGCGGCCGCGACTTCTTCTGGCCCGACGACCCTGACTTGAGAGTCCTGGCGGACAGCGTCAGGGAATCCGTATCCGCCGCCGAGCGGGGTGCGGTGCTCGCGCCGGACAACGACATCTGGCAGCGATGGATCGCGATGGAGTTCGATCGAGTGGGACTTCCGGAGCGCTTCGGTGGACCTGGTGGCACCCTCCACGATGTGGTCACCGTCGAGATGACTCTGGCGGCCGTCCCGGTGAGCTTGCCCGCACTGGCAACCACCGTCCTGACTCATGAACTGCTCGGTGACCTGGACCACCCGCGCGAGCGTGGGCTCCTGCCCCTCTTGCCGCAGCGCCCCGCACCACTCGTCGACGGACGGGTGACCGCCCGCATCGACGGCGTCTGGTGGTACGGCGGGACCAGTTCGCTGCTGCTCCCAGTCGTGCTCGGCCTGGACGGCGGCAGTGCGCAGGCTTGGTCCCTGGCCCGCCTGGACATCGACGAAAAGGACGTCGTCGTCTCCGAGAACCTGGCCGGCGAGCCCCGGGCGCGACTGGACCTGAGGGAACGTCGTGTGACAGTGCTCGACGCGCACTGGGCGCTGTCACGGTACCGGAAGGTCCAGGCCACGGCCGTTCTCCTGACCGCCGCGCGTCTCGTGGGTGCGCTCCGCGAGGTCCGAGATCTCACGGTCACCTATGTCGCGGAGCGGCGGCAGTTCGACCGTCCTCTCGCCGTCCATCCGGTCGTGCAGCAAGGTCTCGCCGAGATCGCCGAGCAGGTCAGCGCCGCCCTGGCGGCGCTCGACCTGGCGGCGCGTACCGGACACGCGGGACAGGCCTTCGCTGCCGGCCACCGGGCCGCGGAGGCAGCGGGGGTAGTGGCCCGCCTGTCCCATCAACTGCAAGGCGCCATGGGGACAAGCCGGGAGTACCCGCTGGGCCTGTACACCCGTCGGCTCTGGGCGTGGACCGACGAGACCGACCTGGTCGAACGCTCCCTTGCCCTGCTACAGCAGGAGGTCAACGAGCGAACAGAGGTACGAGGCGACCTCTGGGCGGCCGTCGAGGCGCTACGGGGCTCCGGTCGGCCGGCCTAGCACCCCGTCGGTCACGAACCGCAACAATCGGAGGAAATGCGATGAGCGACGACTTCGGCAACTTCATCGCCGGGGAGTGGCGCGAACCCTCGGCCGAGAGGGCGATCGAGGTGGAGAACCCTACGACTCTGGAGCGGCTGGCGACCGTCCCGGACTCGTCGGACAAGGAGGTCGACGAGGCGGTCACCGCTGCTCGCGATGCCTTCGAGTCGTGGTCACAGACTCCGCGGGCGGAGCGTGTCGAGCGGCTGCGCCGCATGGGCGAGCTGATGGATGAGCGCGCCAGCACGCTCGCCAAGATCGTCGTCGCCGACCTCGGCGCACCCGCCGTGATCGCCCGCAAGGTGCATGTCGGGCTGGCCCGTATGGTCCTCGCCGACATCGCCGACCGGCTGTCGAAGCCGCAGGAGGAACTGCGCATCGGCAACTCGCGGGTGATTCGTGAGCCCTACGGTGTGGTGGGGGCCATCACCCCGTGGAACTATCCGTTGTACCAGGTGATGGCCAAGATCGCTCCGGCCTTGGGCGCGGGCTGCACCGTGGTGCTCAAACCGAGCGAGGTGGCCCCTCTTGCGGCCTATGAGCTGACCGCTATCGCGGAGTGGGCTGGTATCCCGGCCGGAGTTCTCAACCTGGTGTCCGGGACCGGCCCGGTGGCAGGCGCCGCCCTGGCCGCTCACCCGGGCGTCGACCTGGTGTCGTTCACCGGTTCCGTCACCGCTGGTCGCGCCGTGGCGGCCGGCGCCGGGGCACAGGGCACCCGGACAACCCTGGAACTGGGGGGCAAGTCCGCCGCGGTGGTGCTGCCCGACGCTGATCTCGCCCGCGCTGTCAAGGCGACTCTCGCAGACGTGATGCTCAACAGCGGCCAGACATGCCGCGCGCTGACTCGGCTCGTGGTGCATGAGGACCAGTACGACGAGGCTGTCGAAGTGCTGGTCCGGGAGACTCCGAAGTGGACCGTGGGCGACCCGCGCGATCCCTCGACGCGACTCGGCCCGCTGGTCTCCGCGACCCAGCGGGACCGGGTACGCGACTACATCGCGCGGGCGCTGGACGACGGAGCGCGTCTGATCGCTGGCTCCGCCGAATCGCCTGAGACTGGCTTCCCCGGCCACTTCGTTTCTCCTGCCGTGCTCGGAGGCGTCGAGCGCGACGCGGAGATCGCTCAAGAGGAGGTCTTCGGCCCGGTACTCGTGGTGCTGACTTACCGCGACGAGGACGACGCGGTCGCGGTCGCCAACGCCACGCAGTACGGACTCTCCGGCGCTGTGTGGTCGGGGGTCGAGGCGCGTGCGGTTGCCGTGGCCCGGCGCCTGCGCACCGGACAGGTCGACATCAACGGCGGCCGGTTCAACCTGGGCGCCCCTTTCGGTGGCTACCGGAGCTCGGGCTACGGCCGTGAGCTCGGCCCGCTTGGCATTGAGGAGTTCCAGCAGGTCAAGTCGCTGCAGTTCTGACCTGTCCTGTTGTTGCCTGTCGCTTCCCGAGGAAGGAGCGTTCCATCAAACACCTCGAGGTCCTCAGACATGGTCACGTCAACCATTTCACCCCGGACTACGCCGAAACGATGCGAGCCCTCACTGAAGGACTCGGAGGGCGCGCGTTCCGCGAGTGGGCAACCCCCGAGGCCGGTTCCGCCAACGCGTTGGTGTCTCTGGGGCCGCTGTGCGTGGAGGTTTTCGCGCCGCGCGACCCGGAGGGACCGATCGGGCAGTGGTTGGCACGCTACCCGGCCGGCTGGCACTCCCTGGAGTGGACCGTGCCCGATCTCGCCGAAGCCGCCGCGGTCCTGGAGAGGGCGGGCGTACGGATCACCGAGAAGACCGACGATTACCTCTTCACTCACCCCAAGGACCTCGACGGTCTCTGCCTGGAGGTGACCCATCACTTCTTCGACGACGACCCGCGGGGAGCCGACGACTGGGACACCGCGCGTGGGCTCGCGGGGACCATCCCGTTCGCCGGGCTCCCGCGGATCCTGGTCGCTGTGCCCGACCCGGTTTCGTCGGCGCGCAGGCTTGCCGCGCTGCTCGGTGCTCCGGTAGAGGTAGTCGACCGTTCCGAGATCGGTGGGATCGGGAGCGTGATCGCGTTTCCCGACCATCACGTGGAGTACGTCGGACCTGTCCCCAACGCCTACGGTGCCGTCAGCCGTCGCCTCGACGCCCAACCGCCCGGTGTCTGGGCGGTCGAGTTGCCCGTCGGCGACCTCGCGGCGGCCGGTGCGGCGCTTCCTGAGGCGCTTCGGGCGGGTGCCTGTGACACCGAGTCCGCCCTGTGGCTGTCTCCGGAGGCGAACCACGGTGCGGTGTTCGTGCTCACGGGGCCTCGCTCCTGAGCCCGGATGTGCTGGGGGCGGCGTGTGGCCGCTGCCATAGCCCCGGTCGCTACGCCCGCCTGTGTTAGCAGGGACGTCGTGCCGATATCAAATCTGTGGCAGTCGACTGCCAATTCGAACTCAAGACTGTCGAGTTTCGCCGACATTTGCGAGGTCTAGGAAAAATCGACCTCCCCGAATGCTGCGTAGATGACAGCCATGTGTCACCATAGCGATCGGGACGGATACCGCACCAGCGAGGCTCGTCTGTTGCGTTGCATCCGCAGAGATGGGAGGGCAGATGCTCCGTTCGTTGCAAGGAGCCGCAGTCGTCGGAATCGGACGAACCCAGTACGTCAGGTCGTCCGGCCGGACGACCTTGGCAATGGCAGCCGAGGCGGCCCGGAACGCGCTGGCAGATTGCGGTCTGACCGCCGCCGACGTCGATGGCATCACTGCGTTCGGTACCGACCAGCTCCGTCCGAGTCAGGTTGCCTACGCAATTGGGGTGGAGGACCTGGGGTGGTGCCTCAGCGTTTCCGGCGGAGGCAACGTGGTGACGACCACCGTGACCGGAGCAGCAGCGGCGATCGCATCAGGCCAGGCGGAAGTGGTTGTCGTCTATCGGGTCATCGGTTCGGACACTCGCTATGGAAAGGCGGCCGGCCGGATCGAAGTCGCGGGAGAGGGTCAATTCGCGGGCCCGCATGGGTACCTCGTTCCACCGCAATGGTTTGCGATGTTCTGTCGCAGGCACCAGTACGAATACGGGTCGAGCGCAGAGGATCTTGGCGCCATCGCAGTACAGAGTCGAACCCACGCATCGCGCAACTCCCATGCCGTAGCACGCACGCCGATCACGATCGATGACTACCTGGCGAGCCGTTGGGTCAGCGAGCCGTTCCGGGTCTTCGACTGCTGCTATGAAGTCGACGGGGCTGTCGCGATCGTGCTGACTACAGCAGAGCGTGCCAAGCACCTGCCCCACAAACCCGTGTACATTCTCGGCGCAGCCGACAGTAACCGTTTCGGCGGCTCGGTCGACCAATGGGATGACATGACGTGCATGTACTCACGTGACGCCGCCCCCAAGCTCTGGGCGCGAAGCGGCCTCAAGTTCTCCGACATCGATATCGCACTGATGTATGACTGCTTCACCTTCACACTCATGGCGACCTTTGAGGATTTCGGTTTCTGCCAGAAGGGCGAGGTCGGGGACTACTTCCGCGAGGGGCGAGCCACGTACGGCGGGGATGTCGTCGTCAATCCGCATGGCGGGCTTCTGTCCGAGGGCT
>Ga0079224_100001154_pt1 | contig 29370 bp, 24 predicted proteins | sample Stecom2015_FD_80414 | JGI IMG/M metagenome (GOLD analysis project Ga0079224, IMG submission 80414) | Agricultural soil microbial communities from Utah to study Nitrogen management - Steer compost 2015 | ecosystem: Environmental > Terrestrial > Soil > Agricultural land | place: USA: Utah... | reverse complement strand
TGTTCTCCAACGGCAACTCGGGCCCCGGCTGCGCCACCGCCGGTAACCCCGCCAACCTGGTGGAAAGCTACGCCGTCGGCGCGTACGACAGCAGCGGCAACATCGCCAGCTTCTCCAGCCGCGGGCCGTCCGCCTGGGACAGCAGCCTGATCAAGCCGAACATCGCCGCGCCGGGCGTGTCGGTCCGGTCGGCCTGGAACAACGGTGGCTACAACAGCATCAGCGGTACCTCCATGGCCGCTCCTCACGTAGCGGGTGTGGTGGCGCTGATGTGGTCGGCGGCGATCAGCCTGCAGTGGGACATCGACGCCACCCGGGAGCTGCTGGACACCACCGCCCGGGACACCGCCGACTCGCAGTGCGGCGGTACCGATGAGAACAACAACGTCTGGGGCGAGGGCAAGCTGGACGCGTACGCCGCGGTCGAACAGTCCCCGCGCGGCCCGATCGGTACCCTGACCGGCGCCGTCACCGATGCCGACACCGGTGACCCGATCGCCCGGGCCACGGTGGAGGTGGTGGGGGAGGTCGAGCGGAAGCTCACCACCGGCAGCGACGGCACCTACCAGACCACCCTGCCGGCCGGTGACTACACCGTGACCGCCTCGGCGTTCGGATACGGCGAGGCCACCACCACCGTCACGATCTCCGAGGACGCCACCACCGTCCAGGACTTCCCCCTGACTCCGATGGACAACGTGACGATCAGTGGGCAGATCACCGACGGCTCCGGGCACGGCTGGCCGCTGTACGCGAAGGTGACTGTGGACGGCACGCCGGTGCAGACCTACACCGACCCGTACACCGGCACCTACAGCCTGCGGCTGCCCAGCGAGGCGGAGTACACGCTGTCGATCAGCGCGGAGTACCCGGGCTACCGCACTCGCAGCCACACCGTCGAGGTGACCGACGAGGACGTCACCCTGGACGTGGCGTTGACCGCCGACGGGTGCGCGCTCGCGCCGGGGTACGAATTCGGCAGCAGTGTCGGGATCATGGGAGACTTCAACGGCAACCTGGCCGCCTTCCTGGCCTCCCGTGGAATCCCGAGCAGCACCCTGAGCTGGGGTGACGACGTCTCGTCGTACGACGTGATCATCGTCAACCGGGCGGGTGACCCAGGCGCGGCGACCTTCCAGCAGTTCCTGGCCGACACCGACGCGGCCGGGGTAGGGGTGGTGTTCCTGGACACCTGGTCCAACTCCGGCAACGGGATCTACCTGTTGACCACCCACCTGGGCAACCCGGCTACCCGGGGGACCGGCTTCGCCTCGTCGAACCCGTACCTCGCCTACCAGGTGACCCAGGAGCACGAGATCTTCGACGGGTTCTCGGTGGGGGACGAGATCATCCTGGATGAGCTCTCCTCCTTCAAGGACTACGCCTACTTCACCGACTACACCGGAGAGGGCCGGGCGATGATCGCTGACGCCGTCCGGGCCGACCAGGGCGTGGTCGGTGGCGGCGTGGGGGTGCAGGAGCGAGCCAACAACCGGCACGTACTGCTGTCGATGCACGGCGCCAGCAGCTACACCAACCCGCTGGAGTGGCACCCGGACGGGGCGCAGCTGTTCATCAACGCCCTGCAGTGGGTCAGCGATGGCAGCTTCGAGTGCGAGGTCATCGAAGGTGGTCTGGTGGTCGGGCACGTGACCGACCTCAACGCCGGCAACCCGCTGGACGGCGCCACCGTGACCAACGAGGCGGGTGAGTCGGCCACCACCGCTCCGACTCCGGACGATCCGGCGCTGGACGACGGCTTCTACTGGATGTTCTCGTCCGGCTCCGGTGAGCAGGAGTTCACCGCCAGCCGCAGCGGCTACGCCAGCGACACGCGCACGGTCAATGTGGTCGCTGACGCGGTCACCGAGGCCAGCTTCGCCCTCGGTGTCGGCCAGCTCGAGGTGACCCCGAGCGAGATCGAGGTGGAGCTCCATAGCGGGCAGACCGCGAAGCGGCAGGTCACCATCACCAACACCGGTACCGGTGCGGTGGAGGTGGAGCTGACCGAGCGCGGGGGCGACTTCGAAATCCTGGGCGGCGGGGCGGTGGCCTCGACCGGTCAGGTGCAGGAGTTGCCGGGAGTGTTCACTCCCGCCGCCTCGCCGAGCGGTGGTGCCGAGTTCACGCGGGCGTCGGCGCCGCCGGTGGCCGCTGAGCCCTGGGAGACCATCGCGGACTACCCGGTGAGCATCATGGACAATGCCGCGGTCGAGCTCGACGGCATCGTCTACTCGTTCGGTGGGTACATCTCCGGCGCGGTGGCCAACGCATACGCCTACGACCCGGCCACCGACGAGTGGAGCAGCATCACCAACCTGCCGGAGCCTCGGCAGAAGCCGGGCGTCGCGGCGATCGACGGGCTGATCTACGTGGTGGGAGGCTGGCCGGCGCCGGCGCAGACCACCACGTACATCTACGACCCGGCCACGGACACCTGGTCGCAGGGGGCGGACATGCCCGCCGGCCGGGCCGCGCCGGGCGTGGCGGTCGTCGACGGCCAGCTGTACGTGGTGGGCGGCTGCACCGACGGCAGCTGCGCCACCTCCAACACGGTGTTCCGGTACGACCCGGCCATCGACAGCTGGACGACCCTGGCCAACTACCCGCTGAACACGGCCTGGCTGGGCTGCGGTGGCCTGGACGGCAAGGTGGTGTGCGCGGGCGGCAACGCCGGTGGCACCGAGTCCACGGTGCAGACGCACATCTACGACCCGGCCACCGACAGCTGGACCCGGGCGGCGGACCTGCCGTACGACAACTGGGCGATGGCCGCGGCCGTGGCCAACGACCAGTTGGTGCTCTCCGCGGGGGTCACCGACGGCGCCAGCACGGTGACCAACCGGACGGTGGCCTACGACCTCGCGTCGGACACCTGGACCGAGCTCGAGCCCGCCAACCGGGCGGTCTACCGCACCGCGGGTGCCTGCGGGTACTACAAGGTCGGTGGATCGACCGGTGGGTTCAGCCCGAGCCCCGGCTCCGAGGTGCATCCGGAGTGGAGCAACTGTGAGGCGCCGGCGACCGACGTGCCGTGGCTGAGCCTGGACACCACCAGCTTCACGCTGGCCCCGGGCGAGAGCATCACGGTGACCGTCACGCTGGACAGCTCCGCGGTGGAGCAGGACCAGCCCGGCACCCACACCGCCGCGATCCGGATCGGCCACAACACCCCGTACCCGGTGGATCCGGTGGCGGTGAGCATGACGGTCAAGGCGCCGCTGACCTGGGGTAAGGTCGAGGGCACCGTCACCAGTGTCAGCTGCTCCGGTGCGGAGGCCCCGCTGGCCAACGCGATCGTCCAGATCAACACCCGCACCGATCAGATCACCCTGATCACCGACCGCAACGGCGAGTACGCGTACTGGCTGCCGGTGCTGTCGAACCCGGTGCAGTTGATCGTGGCCGGCAGCTGGCACGTGCCGCAGACCCGGACCGTGATCGTGCTGCCGGGTCGGGCCACAGAGGCGAACTTCGCACTGGCCGCGATCTGCCTCGGTGGCGTCAACCACCGACCGGTATAACAGGTAGGTTCCAACCCCCTTACGGTGCCTCCCCCACCCACGGGTGGGGGAGGCACCCGCCGTTCGGCACCCTGGTAGCCATGGAACAGACGTTCACCTACCCGGAGGTGGGGGCGACCGCCGCCGACCAACTCCCGCCCGGTTATCGCCACCTGGAGCACCGGGTCCGGCTCGCCGGCACTGACCTCGCGGCCGCGGCCGAGCCGCTGTTGACGTGGCGGATGCATCGCGCCGCCGGCCTGCGGATCGCGGCGTCAGCACCCCGCGCCGCCGTCGGGGTGCAGGTGCGGCAAGTGGTGGGGTTCGGTCCGATCCAGATCGTCGCCCCCTGCCGGGTGGTGTGGACGGTGGCCGATCTCGACCGGATCGGGTTCGGGTACGGCACTCTGCCGGGGCACCCGGTGAGTGGGGAGGAGGCGTTTCTGGTGAGCCGGGATCCGGACGGCGCGCTGTGGTTCACCGTCCGCGCCTTCAGCCGGCCCACCCGATGGTTCACCCGTCTGGCCGGGCCGGCGGGGGCGGTGGTGCAGCGGGTGATGGCCCGCCGGTACGCCGCGGCCATGCGTCGACTGACCCGAGCCGCGCACCCCTGACCGCTGTCGCGCCACCCGGCCCGGGAGCCCCGGCCGCCCGAGCCGGTGCCGCCTCGCCGCGCTCGTTTACCCCGCGGGCGCGGCGGCAACTGTGATCCCGGAAGTCGGTGGGACCAAGGGCGACAGGAGGAACGGCCGTGAAGGTGCAACAGTTACTGAACACCGCCGGGGAGTCGATGACGGTCAAGCGGGTGTTCGCGGAGCCATACCAGCAGGACGGGGTCACGATCATCCCAGGGGCGGTGGTATCAGGCGGTGGCGGCGGTGGCACCGGCCACGACGGCCAGGGGCAGGAAGGAGAGGGCGGCGGGTTCGGCATGAGCGCCCGCCCCGCCGGCGCCTATGTGATCAAGGAGGGGCGGGTCTATTGGCGTCCTGCGGTGGACCCCAATCGGCTGGCCATGGTCATCGGGATGGTGGCGATGGTGTGGCTGCTGACCCAGGCGCGCATCCGCCTGCGGGGGTGACGCCGCTGCCTGACTGACGGCTACGGTGGGTGGGGGTCCGTAACCGGGAGGGAGCATGACCAGCCCACCGCCGCTTGAGGTTCGTATCTGGGTCGACATCGCCTGCCCGTGGTGTTTCATCGGTAAACGCCGGTTCGAGCGCGGGGCGCGGGAGTACGGCGGAGAACTCCGCGTCGAGTACCACTCGTTCGAGTTGGCGCCGGACACCCCGGTCGACTTCGCCGGCAGCGAGGTCGACTTCCTCGCCGACTACAAGGGCCTGCCGCGCGCGCAGGTGCAGCAGATGCTGGATCAGGTGACCGCGATCGCGGCTGGGGAAGGGCTGCGGTACGACTTCGCGGCGCTGCGCCACACCAACACGTTGCTGGCGCACCAGGCTCTCCAGTACGCCAAGGAGCAGGACCGGCAACGGGAACTGCTGGAGCGGCTGTTCCAGGCGTACTTCGAACAGGGCCGGCACCTGGGGAAGGTGGATGAACTGGCCGCGCTCGCCGCCGAGGTGGGCCTGGACGGCGATGCGCTGCGACAGGCGCTGATCGACCGCCGGTACGAGTCAGCGGTGCGGCAGGACATCGACACCGCGCGTCGACTCGGGATCACCGGCGTGCCGTTCTATGTGATAGACCGGCGGTACGGGGTGTCCGGTGCGCAACCGCCGGAGGTGTTCGCCTCCGCGCTGACTCGGGCCGCCGCCACGCGCGTCGAGGAAGAGGGGGCGGCCTGATGCCCCGGTTCGAGCCTTCCCGATTCGAGTCGGTAGTGGATCAGCAGATCCGGGCTGCGCAGGAGCGGGGAGAGTTTGACAACCTGCCCGGCGCGGGCAAGCCGCTACCCGGCCAGGGGCGGCCCGACGATGAGCTGTGGTGGGTGCGCGGTTACCTCAAGCGGGAGGGGCTGCCCACCGAGGTGCTGCTGCCGGTCGGGCTGCGGTTGGCCAAGGAAGCCGAGCGGCTGGTGGACGGGCTGGCTGGCTTCACCACCGAGCAGGCGCTGCGGCAGGCGGTGCGTGATCTCAACGGGAGGATCGCGGAGTATCTGCGGGCGCCGGAGGGGCCGCAGATCCCGCTCCGGCCGCTCCGGGTCGACGATCTGGTGGCGCGCTGGCGGGCCATGCGGTCAACCGAGTGAGCCGGTGGTGAGGAACCGCCTCCCGTGACCGATCTCCCACCTGTCAGTGATGATCACCATCAATAGCGAGATATTTGCGTATAGCATCTTGTCTGTACCATGAGAACTGGACCGGCCCGGTGACCGGTGACCGCGGACGACCCAGGGGGCGCCCGGGCCGGGGTGAGGTGGGCATGGTCGGACAACTGCCGGAACTCCCGGTCGGGATGGCCGCACTGGCGGTGCTCGGGCTGATCATCGTGGTCGCCTACCCGGTGCAGCGGTTCCTCCGTCCGATCGCGTGGCTGGTGCCGGTGGGCGCCGGTTTGGCGGCCCTGTTCGTGGTCGTGGCCCTGCCGGACGAGCTGGTGCGGCTTGGCCTCGGTGACACCATGGCTCCCTGGCTCCGGATCGCACTCACGGCCGGGATGCTGGTGGTGGTGGCCAAAGTGGTGCTGCTGCACCGCCACGCCGCTCGGGCCGCCACCCGCCAGGCGGGGCCACCGCCACCTCGGATGCTGCCGTCACAGGAGCGGGCCCTCGCCGACCTCAAAGCACTCATCGACGACCAGTGCCGCACCGGGGCCGGGCACGTGCTCCCTGTGGACGGTCGGCCGGGCGACGGGAAGTCGTTTCTCCTCACCCGCCTCACGTATGACCTCAACCGCGACCGGAAGTCCCGGTACGTGGTGGTGGTCGTCGACGTCTGGCAACAACAGACTGAAGCCGATCTCCAGGTGGAGATCCTGGAGGCGCTGTACTGCCATCCGGCCTATCTGCGACGCTACCGGTGGTTACGGGTGCCGGCGAGCTTCCTGCTGGCGCGGCAGCTGGCGGCGCTGCGGCGGCTGCGATCGTCGTTGCGGGTGGAGCTGCTCAACACCTCGCAGACCGGGGTCGAGCTTGATCTGGAGCTACCCACGCTGCGCTGGCAACACCACTTTGAACGCGTGACCGCTGCTCTGTCCCGGCGCGCCCGGGTCGTGGTGGTGCTCGACGAGCTCGACCGGGCGGTACCGTCGGTGACCCAGGCGGCGCTCACCCTGGCGCGCCGGTCCGTGGACGTCCCCGGAGTCACCGTGGTGTTGGCGTACGCCCGCGCCCAGGTGCGTTACAAGGCGTTCAACCCGCTCCTGCCGTCCCTACCGGATCTCGGCTCCACCATGGAGGCGGTGCTGTACGAGCACCACCTGCGGCTGCCCTCGGCCAAGACCGGCGACGGACAGATCCTGTCCTCCTGGCAGGAACTGTACAAGGTGCCGGCGGCGCGGGCCGCCGGATTCCTGGCGGATCCCGGCACCAGCCCCGATGATCCGGCCGAGGCCCGCGCGGGGCGGGACTCGACGCTCCAATCGTGGCTTCGCCTGGGCGTCTATGCGCAGGCGGATCCGGTGCTGCGTGAGCAGCTGCAGACCCGGTTCGAGGAGAAGTACCTGGGGGCACCCGCCATCACGATGCGGGGCGCCACCCCCGACGATGTGGCGCACATGGTGACCGAGTTCGACAGCACCCGGCGGCTGGTGGAGCAGCTGTGTGCGGGCCGGATCGCCGCCGCACCGGTGCCCGATCCGCCGCGGCAACAGGCGAACCCGGAGGTGTCGCAGGAGCACCCCGATCTCGGTGCACAGCTCCGGGAGGCGGTGATCCACGGGATTGACCGGTGGCGTCACGTGATCTCCCAAGGGAGACGAGGGATGGCCTCCCCACCCGTGCGGGTGCTGGAGGGATACCTGCACCGCGCCCTGGAGAACGCCGTCGAGCTGAAGGGGAGCAATGGACCCCCCTTGGCCCCGGAGGACGTGGCGACGCTCGTGGTGGGGGTGTACGACATGGCGGCACTTCTGTACGGCGGGGAGGAACATCAATGACCGGTGACGACGGAGCCGGGCGGCTCCCCGATGAGGGCGCCTTCAAACAAGCGGAGCTCACCGAGGGCGCCGAGCCGGATCTGCTCGACAGCCTCGCGAAGACCCCTGAGCTTCCGCGTAAACCAGAACCCGTCCCCCTCTTCCCCGGGCACTCCGCCGACAGCCTGTTCGAACAGCACCTGCAGCGGATCTGGGAGACGATGCACGGTCGGTACCCGACCACTGACGGGGACGACAGCCACGCCTGGCGAGTCGTCCGGGGGGCGCTGTTCCAGATCCGGGGCGTGGAGCTGATCGGACAGATCATCCGCAGTTCCCCTTCGTACGGTCGCGTGGACGCAGAGCCCCTGCCGGCTGATCCCCTGACGATGCCGATGTTGGTGGCCACGGCGGTCGAGCAGATTCCCCCCGGTCAGCTGGTCGATTTCCTGGAACAGCGGTTGATCGCCACGGTCGTGCGACTGGAGCAGGACGGGGTCGCCACCCGGGAACAGATCGCGGACACGCTCATCGCGGCGCTGAACCCGTTGCGGGGCGAGCCGGTGACCGCGGGACTGCTCACGGCCTTGTGTGGATACGTGCTGCGGGAGGAAGCTCGGGCAGATTCGGCGGGGTTCTATCTCACCATCGCCCAGATCGGGCAGATGCTGAGCAGCCTCGGGCTGCCGGAAACGAGGCGGCAGGGTGCGATCGCCTACCACACCGCCCTCCGAGGGATCTGGTCAGGACTCACCGACGACACGCTGACATTCGACGCGCCGGTGCAGAGCACCGTCTCCCAGCTCACGTCCAATCTCGGGATGCTGCTGTGGCGCATGGTCACTCCCCCCGGACGCCCCAGTCCCCGCAAGTCCCCGGGGGAGGTCCTCGACAGCCCCGGGGTCCTCGTGGTCCGGACACTGCGCAGCATCGCCGCCGTGACCTCGCGCGGCCCGACCGGGATCGACGACAAGTTACGCCGTGACCTGGTGGCCGCCCTGGGGATTGAGGGATACGCGCCGGAGTTGCTCCTGGCGGTGTTGGAGAACATCGGCCCATTGGCGCAGAGCTGGGAGCCCGATCTGTTACGGGTGGCGTGGCTGGAGGCGGTCGGTGGGGTGGTCGCCGCCGCCGCCGGGGACGAGGAGACGGTCGCCCCCCGGCTCTACAACGCGGCGGTGACGCTCCGCTGGCCGGCCGAGTCCGGCGCCGCGCAGTACATCCGGACCCGGATCGCCCTCAACGCGCTCGGGGTGCGGTTCGCGCTGATGCACATCCACCAAGACGACCTGGCCGACACCTTGGGGGAGCGGGACGCCATCGACTCGGCGACCAGCATGTTCACCGACGCCGTCAATCTGCGCGACTCCGGCAACGCCGACCCTTCCCTCTGGAACGCGATCGCGCGAGTGGCCGCGCTCCTGGGTGGGCTCTCCGCCTCCCAGGAGAGCGGCGAACTCCTCGTCATGCTCGCGCGCCTCCAGCAGGCGACCAAACCGTTCCAGGTGCAGGCCAGCGCGCAGGTGGAGCTGTGGGAACTCACCACCGCGCTGGACCGGTTGTTGGCTGAGCTGAGTCCGGGATGGCGGAAGTCCACCTCCCTGGAGCACGACGAGCTGGTGATCGCGGGGGCGAAGCTGCTGAGAAGGCAGTTCGACGCGTTGATCGGGGATACAGAGTGGTCACTACCGGGCTGGATCGATGACCTGGTCGAGGCGCGGCGTGATCCCAGAGACGCGTTCGTGCAGCGCTACCGGCAGTTCGTCGGACTGCCGGGTGGTCCGCTAGCCGCGGCCGGAGTGGACAGTGCGGCGGACTGGCGGGCGTGGGAAGAGGAGCTGCGCCGCGATCCGGGGACCATGGTGCCGTACCTCATGGACCTGGTGGCGCAGCTGCGCGCGGCTCGGAGCGGGTAGGGTGGCAGCCTGCCCTGACCCCATGGAGGTGTTCCATGATCGCGATGATCTTCGAGTTCCGGGTGGATCAGGAGACACCGGGGGTCCGGGAGGAGTACCAGCGGGCCTCCGCCGAACTGCGGGAGCTGCTGCAGGGCGTGGCCGGACTGCACAGTGTCGAACGGTTCGAAAGCACCATCGATCCTGGCAAGTACGTGACCATCGCCTACTTCGAGTCGGAGGAGGCGGTGGCGGCCTGGCGTAACCGGCCGGAGCACCGGAAGGCCCAGGCGTTGGGACGCTCCCGGTTCTTCCTCGACTATCGCTTGGTGATGGCCAAGGTCGTACGGGACTACGGTCCACACGACCGCACCCAGACACCGGCCGACAGCCGCGCCGTCCACGGTTGACGAGGAGCTGTCTTCACCCCATGGGGCGGGCATGAGAAAGGCCGGCTCTCTCGATCAAGAGAAGGGTCCCCTGGACCTCTTGGCACCGGCCTCTTCCACGCAAACCGCTACGGCCTAGACCGTCAAGGCCTCGATGGGGATTTTCATCCCACTATCTAAGCGGTCGTCATCAGCCTGCTGAGGGATTGACGTCGCCGACGCCGCCGAACCAATCTGCGGTCACAGGTGACGCAGCTCTGGTAGCGGTGTGACAGAGCCATCGGGGGCCACAGCAGCCGACAGCGTATGGCCTGGATACGCGGATAATGGGAGAGGTTTGATCATCGCACCAGGAAAGGCGGCTCATGATCCCGCTATCCGTGCTCGACCTCGTCCCGATCCCCGCGGGGGGCACCCCGAGGGACGCGCTGCGTAACAGCCTGGAGCTCGCCCAGCACGTCGAGCGGCTCGGCTACCGCCGGATCTGGGTGGCCGAGCACCACAACTTCCCGTCCATCGCCAGCGCCGCCACCTCGTTGGTGATCGGTTACCTGGCCGGCGGCACCTCCACCATCCGGGTGGGGGCCGGGGGGATCATGCTGCCCAACCATTCCCCGCTGGTGATCGCCGAACAGTTCGGCACCCTGGCGGAGCTGTACCCCGGGCGGATCGATCTCGGGCTCGGCCGTGCCCCGGGCACCGACCCGGCGACCGTCCGCGCCCTGCGGCGGGACCCCATGGCCGCCGAACGGTTCCCGCAGGACGTGCAGGAGCTGCAAGCGCTGCTCGGCCCCGTGCTGCCGGGCCAGCAGGTGCAGGCGATCCCGGGCGCCGGCACCGAGGTGCCGCTGTGGATCCTCGGTTCCAGTCTGTTCGGCGCCAGCCTGGCCGCCGCGTTGGGCCTGCCGTACGCGTTCGCCTCCCACTTCGCCCCGGACGCGCTGCACCAGGCGCTGGCCGTGTATCGCCAGAACTTCCATCCTTCGCCGCAGCAGGCGGAGCCGTACACGATGATGGGAGTGAACGTGGTCGCAGCCGACACCGACGCGCAGGCGCGGCGGCTGTTCACCACCATGCAGCAGTCGTTCACCAACATCCAGCGCGGGGTCCGGGACGCCTACCCCGAGCCGGTGGACGACATCGACTCCTACTGGACGCCGCAGGAAAAGATCCGCGTGGAGCACATGCTGCGCTACTCGGTGGTGGGCGGGCCGGAGACGGTCCGGAAGGGCCTGGCGGAGATCGTGGCCGATACCGGGGTGGACGAGCTGATCGTGGTCACGGTCACCCACGACCACGCCGCCCGGCTGCGGTCGTACGAGATCCTCGCCGAGGCGGTCCGCGACCAGTAGCCGGGCCGGGCGGGCGGTCTCCCTGATCAGTCGCCCACGATCCGCTGGTAAGCCTCCGGATCGGTGGGCCCCTCGGTGGCCACCCACACCACGTGGGTGTCCGGTCCCCACCCGACCGCCGCCCGCAGCGCCGCCGCGTCCGGCGCGTGCGCCAGCGCCCGCAGCGCCGCCAGCGGGGCCGCCCCGCAGTCACCGATCGCCAGGCCGTAGCCGGCCAGCTCCCGCATGGCGGCGAACACCTCCGGGTCGGCCACGGTGACCGTGCCGGTCAGGCCGGCCGCCAGGGTCGGCCAGGCCACCGCGGACGGGGTGGCGCAGTCCATGCCCGCCATGGCCGTCCCGGGAGCCGCCACGGTGACCGGTCGGCCAGCCAGCAGGGACGCGGTCACGCAGGCGGCCGTGGTGGGCTCCACCCCGACCACCGCCGGCCCACGGTGGCCGGTGGCCTCGTGCACCGCCCACCGCACCGCCGCCGCGGCCAGTGACCCCACCCCCATCGGCACCAGCAGCACGTCGGCCGGCGCGGGTAGCTGGTCAGCCAGCTCCCGAAACAGGGTGGCGTAGCCGTCGGTCACCCAGCCCGGTGAAGGGACATCCGGGGTCTGGGCCACATCCGCCACCAGGACGGTGCCCGGGGCGTCGGCGGCGCGGGCCGCGGCCGCTACCGCCGCGTCGTAGTCGCCCGCCACCTCGACCACGGTCGCCCCCTCCGCCGCGATCGCCGCTTTCCGGGCCGGGCTGGCCGCTGCCGGCAGGTAGATCCGACTCGTCAATCCACGTTGTACGGCGTATCGCGCCACCGCCCGACCATGGTTGCCGGCGCTGGCGGCGAGCACCGTGGTGACGTCCGGGTGCTGCGCCAACGCCTGCTCCACCGCCCAACTGGCCCCCAGCACTTTGAACGCCGGCATGCCCAATCGGTCCGATTCGTCCTTTACCCACACGCCGGCCACCCCCAGGGCGGCGGCGACCGCCGGCAGTGGCCGCAGCGGGGTGGGGGCGTACCCCGGCAGTCCGCGGTGGAACGTGTGTACCTGCTCCGATGGCGGGGCCGGCACCCCGGCCGGGTCCCGTCGTTGGTTCACTGTCACCCGTGGCACCGGTCGCTGATCAGCCATCTGCCCAGTGTCGTCCACCGGGCACCGGCGGGACCGCCCACCCTCACCGGGGAGCCCGTGCGGACCGGGATCTCGCGGGGCGTACCAACCGGTTGGCTAGGCTCCGGCCGTGGCCTCCGCATCCAGTGAACCTTCCACCACCCCCACCGCGGTGACCCTGGCCGGCGTCGACGACGCCGCGGTGGGGTACGACGCGGTAGTGATCGGCTTGGCCGCCGGTCCCGACGGTCCGCAGCCGGTGCCGGTGGTCACCCGTCGGTTCGGGCGGCGTCCATGGGCGAGCTGGCGCGGCCGGACCGGTCCGGACGCCCGCCCGGGGGTGGAGCCGTGGCCCAGCGGCACCTCCGGTCTCGGCAGCCCCGCGGTCCGGGCGGCGCTCGTGGCCGCGGGCGCGCAGGGACACCTCGGTGAGGCCACCACCCTGGCCATCCCGGCGGGGGAGGAGGGGATGCCGGCGGTGGTGGTGGCGGTCGGGTTGGGCGCCCCACCCGAGGGGGTGCGCGGGTACGAGCGGGAGGTGCTGCGCACCGCCGCCGGTACCGCGGTACGGGTGTTGGCGGGTAACCGCCGGGTGGCGCTGGCGCTGCCGCTGGCGGACCCGGACGCGGTCCAGGCCGCCGCGGAAGGAGCGCTGCTGGGGGCGTACACCTTCGATCGTTACCGGGCGACCACCGCCGGGGCGGTACCGGCGCCGGTGGCCGAGGTGACCCTGCTGGTGCCCGACCCGGACGACCCGGATACCCAGCGCGCGTTACGGCGCGCCCGGGTGGTGGCCGGGGCGGTCTGTTTCGCCCGGGACCTGGTCAACACCCCGGCCGCCGACCTGCCACCGGCCACATTCGCCGCGCTGGTGGAGGCCGAGTGCCGCAGCCGGGGGATGAGCGTGGAGGTGCTGGACGAGTCGGCGCTGTGGGCGGGTGGATTCGGGGGGATCTGCGCGGTCGGGCAGGGATCGGTCAATCCGCCCCGGCTGGTGCGGCTGACCTACCCGGGCAGTGGGACCGGTCCCCGGGTGGCGCTGGTCGGCAACGGGATCACGTTCGACTCCGGCGGGCTGTCGCTGAAACCGGCGGAGGGGATGGCCCGGATGAAGTACGCCATGGCGGGGGCCGCCGCCGTGGTGGCGGCCGCGCGCGCCGCCGCCGAACTGGAGTTGGCGCCCCGGCTGGAGGTGTGGGTGCCGCTGGCGGAGAACCTGCCCGGTGGGGGTGCGCTCCGTCCCTCCGACGTGGTCACCATCTGCGACGGCACGCGGGTGGAGGTGGTGGACACCGACCATGAGGGCCGGCTGGTGCTCGCCGACGCGATCGCCCGCGCCTGCGCCGACCGGCCGGACCTGCTGCTGGACGTGGCCACCTTGACCCAGGCCCAAATCGTCGCGTTGGGGAGCCGTACCACCGGGGTGATGGCCAACGACGCCGGCCTGCGGGAGCGGGTGGTGGAGGCGGCGACCCGGGCGGGGGAGTCGGCGTGGGGGATGCCGCTCCCGGAGCACCTACGCCCAGCGTTGGATTCGACCGTGGCCGATCTGCGGAACTACTCCCCGCCGGAGGGGACGATGCTGGCCGCCGGCCTGTTCCTGCGGGAGTTCGTCGTCCCCGAGGTGCGGTGGGCGCACCTGGACATCACCGGGCCCGCCTGGCACGACGGCGACCCCTACGGTTACACCCCGCGCGGCGGCACCGGGGCGGCGGTGCGCACGCTGGTGCAGGTCATCGGGGAGTTGGGCGCGGTCGGCCCGGGTGGGTTGGCGTCGGGGTAGCGGTCACCCGGGCCACCGCGTCAGGCCGGGGTGTGGACCGGCCACTCGTCGACGATCGCGCCGTCGGAGACCACCAGCAGCTGCCGGCCCAGGTTGACCGCGGGGCACACGTGGTTGGGGACCACCGCCACCAGCTCACCCACGCGCGGCGGGTTGGTCAACCCCGTCACCACCGCGTGCTCCTCGTTCAGCGTGACCACGCGCGCCTCCGGGTGGTCGGGCAGCCAACCGTGGCCCTCCAGCCACTGCGGGCGGTCGGCGGACAGCGTTTTGGAGCCGGCGTCCAACACCACCTCGCCGGGGCGGGGGGCGCTCACCACACGGGCGGCCACGACCAGCGCCACCTGTTCCGGTGCCATCCCCGCCAGGTGCATCTGCTGTCGGTCACCGAACACGTACGTGCCGGGGCGGACCTCCGTCAGCGGCTGCCCCAAGCCGGCCAGCGCGGTCGGGGTGGAGCCGCCGGAGAGCACCGGCGGCTCCCCGGTGAGGGCCGCCAGCGCCGCCCCCGCGACCGACAGGGCGGTGCGTTCGTCGGCGGCCGCATCCTCCACGCTGCCCGGGTCCCGGTAGGCGTGGCCGGGGTGAGTGAACGCCCCCACCACCTCCAACCCCAGCCGCATGCACGTCAGCGCCAACTCTGGGACCGCGGCCGGCGCCACCCCGGTCCGCCGGAGGCCACACTCCACCTCGATCAGCACCCGCAGCGGGGTCGCGGAGCCGCGCACCGCCGCCGCCAGCATCTCGGCCGCCTCCGGGCTCTCCACCCCGACCTGCAACCGGACCTGCTCGTGCAGCGCCCGCACCCGGGCCGCGCGCTCCGGACCGGCCCACAACGGGTAGGCGATGAACAAGTCGGACACGCCGCCGGCGGCGAACAGTTCCGCCTCGGCGAGTGTGGCCACGGTCAGGCCGGTCGCGCCGAGTGCGATCTGGCGACGCCCCAGCGGTACGCACTTGTGAGTCTTGGCGTGGGGGCGTAGCGCCACCCCCGCCGCGGCCGCAGAATCGGCCATTCGGCGTAGGTTCGCCTCGAGCCGGGCAAGGTCGACCACCAGGGCCGGGGTGTCCAGGTCAGTGGGCAGCCGGAACTGGGGTGGGGAAGGTTCCAGGTTCAGCACCGAGTCGTTCTGCACAGAGTCAGCGTACGGGTAGCCCTCCGCCGCCCCGGTGGGGGCGCTGGTAGCGGGTGGGGTGTCGTCCGGCTCCGGGGCGAAGCCGTCGGGGTCAGTGTGGACCACTGCGCCCCTCTGGGGAGGGCCGAGGCGGGGTGCCGCCCAGCGGGGCCGTGGGCTCTTCGGTGAGTTGTTCGCCGTACCGCTCCCCTGAGCCCGCCTCGTTGCCGGTCGGGTCGTCGAACTGCCCCTCCTGACCGGAGGTAGCGACCGCCCGGGTCAGGTCGTCCAGCGGAGCTGCTCCTCATCCCGCCACGTCCCTTCCTCCCGTTGGATCTCGGCGAGTACCTGATAGGCCTGCCGGGGTTCGTAGGTGCCGTCTGGTAGCGAATCCACCGGAGTGCGTAGTCGTGCCGGCAGCTCCAGCCGGGCGGCCCGCTGCTGGATCTCGCCCCGGGTGAGCCGGTCGTCATCCCCGAACACCTCGATCACCAGCTCCCGCAACATGGTCGGCCGGGATGCGTCGTTCACGTCGGTCACTCCCTTCCGGGTTTTCCCGGTTATTGCCCCCTGACAGCCGGGTAAACCGCCGGCAGGCGACCGCGAGAAGGAGCAAGGATGATCGACGAGATCGGCCGGGTGACGTTCATCGGGACCGCCACCACCCTGCTGCGGCTGGGTGAGTTCACCCTCCTGACCGACCCCAACTTCCTGCACCGAGGGCAGCGCGCCTATCTGGGGTACGGGCTGTCGTCACGACGGTTGACCAATCCCGCCGCGCGGATTGAGGACCTGCCGCCGCTGGACGCGGTGCTGCTGTCCCATCTGCACGGGGACCACTTTGACCGAGTGGCCCGGCGGAAGCTGGCCCGCTACGTACCGATCATCACTACGCCGCCGGCCGAGCGGCGATTGCAGCGGTGGGGATTCCAGGGCGCGGACGGTCTGGCCACATGGGAGTCTCGGGAGTTGGCCCGGGGCCGACAGCGGCTGCGGATCACCGCGGTGCCGGGTCAGCACGGCCCGACCGGGGTACAGCGACTGCTGCCACCGGTGATGGGGTCGGTGCTCGACTTGGAGCAGGACGGGCAGCGGCGGTTGCGGCTGTATCTCACCGGTGACACGCTCTACCGGCCGGCGTTGGCGCAGATCCCTCAACGGTTTCCGGACATCGACGTGATGCTGCTCCATTTGGGCGGGACCCGGATTCTCGGGGTGCTGCTGAGCATGGACGCCCGGCAGGGGTTGGACCTGGTGCAGATGATCCGTCCACAGTTGGCGGTGCCGATCCACTACGACGACTACCGGGTGTTCCGCTCCCCACTACGGCACTTCTTGGCCGGGGCCGAGCGGTGGGGGCTGCGCGGGGTGATCCGGCCGATCGCCCGGGGACAGACCATCACGCTGCCGGCCCGGTCCCTGGCCGGGTCCGGTTAGGGAAGGCTGTCGATGGTCGGGGCAGCGGCTTCACCGGGCAGCGGCTGCCCCGACCATCGGGCCCGCCGGGAGGGAGCGGCGGGGGAGGCTCGGTCGGTTCGGGTGCGCCGACTATCGCCGGATCGTGATGCAGTTGCCGGTGGTGTAGCCGCCGTGCGTGTCCTGAGTCAACCAGTGCCGACTGTCCGCGATCCGGGCACACACCAGTGGATGGTCACCGATCACCTCAGCGACCTGGTCCGCGCTCAGAATCGCCGGGTTCTCGTCCTTGATCACCCAAGAGCCGGCGCTCGGCGAGTGGACCCCCATGATCTCGTCCGGTGGGTTGCTGCCGTCGGAGCCGTAGATGTGCAGGTGATAGCCGCCGTTGATGTTCGGGATGTCACCGTTCCACTCCGCCTCGTACTGGATCACCAGCGAGCCGTCGGGCTGCATCTCCGCGGAGGTCAGGCACACCCAGCGGGTGTTGCTGCGGATCTGATCCGTGCACTGCTCCCCCGGCGGCACCTGGTCCGCCGGTTCCTGGGAAGGAGAGGGGTGGCGGGCCTCCTCCTCGGTGCCCGCTGTCTCCTCTGGGGCCGCGTTCGTGGCGGAGGAAGAGGCGGGGGGAGAAGTCTGGGTGTTGCCCCCGAGAGCGTCGGGATCGACCGGATCGTCACCCCCGTGGCGCAACGCCCACACCGCCATCCCACCGCCGAGCAGCACCAGCAGGACGGCCCCGGCGACCAGCAGTGCGAACCGACCGGGCGACCTGCCCGCGCCAGAGGGGTACGGGTCCGCGGGCGGCGCCACGTCGTCGGGGTCGTGGTCGCGCTTGGGCGGGGGAGGACTGGCCACCCCGATGGGAGGGAGCACCGCGGTCGGGGGGACGTCCGCGGCCGGGGCGGAAGGGGCGGGGGTGGGCTCCGGCGGAACCGGGGGGCCGGGCTGGACCGGGGCGGCCGTCTCGGCGCCACCGGTCGGCACGCTGGCGCTGCCCACGAACGACGAGCTCGATTCCGGCGGCGGTACCGCATCGGCCGAGGGCTGCTGCGGGGTGACCCCGGCGGCCAACAGCGCCGCGCCGAGCGCGATCGCGTGCTTGGGGTGGGCGTCCACCGCCACCGGGCGGCCGAGTTCCGCCCCCACCAGTTGGGACACCAGCGGGATCCGGGACGAGCCGCCGACCAGCAGCACCGAGTGCAGCTGGTCGGCGGTCACTCCGGCCGATCGGAGCGCCCGCTGCAGCGCCTCGATGGTGCTGTGCAGGGTGGGGCGCACCATCGCCTCGAACTCCGCCCGGGTCAGCCGTACCTCGGTGGCCAGGTTCGGCAGCAGCACCGGAATGGACGTATCCGTGTCGGTCGACAGCGCCTCCTTGGCGGCGACGCACTCCTCCTTGAGCCGGGCGACCGCCGCCAGGGTGGCCGGATCCTCGTCGTCCAACCCCTCCAGCTTGCCGCCGAGCGCCTGCCGGACGTGGTTGAACACGGCCGCGTCGAAGTCAATCCCGCCCAGCCGTTCGATCCCCTCCGGCTGCCCCAGGATCTCGAACCCGTCCGCGCTTTTCCGCAGCACCGCCGCGTCGAACGTGCCGCCACCGAGGTCGTACACCGCCACCAGGGCGCCCGGCTCCACCCGCTGCTGGTGGGCGTAGAACACCGCCGCCGCCTCAGGTTCGGTGGTGTACCGGACCGGCTGGTCGATATTGGCCAGCCGCACCGCCTGGGACAGCAGATCCTGCTTGTAGGGGCCCCAGTTGGCGGGGTGGGAGATACACAGCCGCTCGGGCTCCCCACCCTCCCGCTGGGCGATCTCGTCCACCACCCAGCGCAGCAGCTGACTCATCAGCGCCTCTGCCGAGTACGGCACCCCGCCCAGGAGGATCGGGGTAGGATCGCCGATCCGGCGCTTGAACTCCCGGGAGACCCGATGCGGTTCGGTGACGCCACGGCGGTGGGCGCTCTCCCCGGTGAGGATCTGTTCGTCCTCGCGCAGCAGGACCACCGAGGGGATGGTCGCCGCCCGGCTGCCCAGCGACGCGATTTCGACGTGCCCGTCACGCCAGGTCGCCGCCGCGGTGTAGGTGGTGCCGAGATCAATGCCGAGTGCATACATAGCTACCGGTGCTCCTGGGGCTGAAAAATGATCCGAGGGATTGGTGGAACGTACGGGATGAGGCGCCGCCGTCGCTAGCCAAGACGGTTAGGGGGTGGTCAGGGGACTTCCCCCATGTCGCCAGACCAGCGTGAGCTCCTACAGTGGTCGCATGAGCGCCGCCCGACCGCTTCGAGACGTTTTCGACGAGCTGGCCAGTGGCGGGGCCGCCGCGACCGGACCGGCCGACCTGCGCCAGGTCATGGCCGCCAGTGGGTATGACGATCTGCCGGACGCGCTGCTGGCCGAGGCGATCGTCAATTACGCCGACAGTGCGCCGTTGCCGGTGGCCGAGCAGCTGGCCCCGTTCGTGCAGGCGCACAGCCCGGTGTCGGGCGATGCGGTCCCGGAGGAGTGGGCCGACCCGGAGCGGGGATTGCGGCTGTTGGAGGCGGTTTCGCCGCTGGAGCCGGCCGGCGAAGCGCTGGGAGCGGAGCCGGAGTTGACCGCCGCCGAGGCGGAGCTGCTTCCGCGCGCCGGCGACCAGCCGGCGGCCGGGCCGGCGACCGGGGAGGGGTGGGAGCTCGACCCGGCCGAGGGGGAGTCGGCCGCGCGTGATCCGGCGTTCGGCGCGGGGCAACTGGCGGAGACCGCCCTCACGGCCTCGCCCGACTCTCCGTCCGATCCATACGAACTGGACTTCGGCCAGGGGCGGGAGCTGGGGACCGACTGGGAGGAGCCGGCCCCACCGGCGCCCAGCCCGGCGGAGGGCGACTACGACTTCACCGCCCCTGACGCGGCTGGTGAGGACCTGCCACCACCGGAGGAACCGGTCACTGACTGAGCCAGCCCGGCTCGAGCTCACCGGACACCCGCCAGCCAGGCCAACATCCCTTCACAGGACCGGACCGCTACCCGCGCTGCGATCGCCAGTTCGTGGCTGGTGAGCGGATTCTCGGCCCGACGTTGCCAGCGGGTCAGCGCCTCCATGGCGGCGGCGCGGAGCGCGGCCATATCCGCGTCCGGTGTCAGTCCCAGCCGGACGTACGGGGCGCCACCGGCCCCGCCGATGATCTGCTCAAGCTCCTCGATCACCGCGGGCTTCCCCGTGACCCAGCCAGCCCGGAGGGCGGACAGCACCCGCAGCTCCTGGAACGGGTGGGCGGAGGCGATGATCTCCTCCACCTCGGCGGCCACCGCGCCACTGCCCGGGCAGGGCTGGGTGCGGGTGAGCGCGTCCAGCGCCAACAGCGCGGACCGGCTCTTGAGGACACCGCGGCGCTCGAAGAACAGCGACCCCAGCACCGCGCGTAGATCACTGACCCCGCTGCGTTCGGTCAGCTGGGTGGCCAGCTCGGTGGCGGTGGTAGCGACGTGGCGGCGCAGCAACGTGGTGGCCAGCCGGATCCCGAACAGCCCGAACCGACCCAACAGCTCCTCGCGCTCCAGGTCGGTCAGGCCCAGTTCCGGTTTCATGGTCAAGAATCGGTCGGTGGACAGGAGCAGCGGCTCCGCCTCCGCCGGCGGCAGCTCCGCCACGGTCCGCAACCGCCGTACCTCGGCCTCGGTGAGGGTGGCGGCGGTCTCGGCCAACAGGCCGGCCACCGGCACCACCGTCTGCACCACGCGGCGGACGTTCGGGTCGGTGGCCATCCGCGCGGCGATCTTCCGGGCAGAGGCCATCGCGTCCAGCCGCCCCACGCCGATCTCGTCCGCCCGCGACAGCACCCCGATCGCGTTGATCGGATTGGGCTGGGACACCTCGGTGTCGTGGAACGCCCGCAGGAACTCCAGATCGTTCGCGTGCAGGTGCCGCATCAGGTACAGCACCGCGTCGGCCGGAGTCTCCTCGTCCTCAGCGGTCAGCAGATCCCACGTGCGCCGGGCCACCTGCTCCGACAGCGACCCGATCCCGGGGGTGTCGATCAGGGTGACGGTGCGTAGCACCTGGGAGGGCCACATCACGTCCAGTTGCCGCACCCGCTCCGGTGCCAACCCGGCCAGATCCACCTCCAGCGCGCCGTGGTCGCGGTGGAAGCGCAGCGGCCGGGGCTGACCGACGACCGGGTGGGCGGTCACCTGGTAGGTGTGGCCGTCCCGGTACCAGGTGACGATCCGGGTGCACTCGCCCGCGTCGGTGGGGGCCAGCCGCTCCCCGACCAGGGCATTGAGCAGAGTGGACTTACCGGCTTTGACGCGTCCCGCGACCGCCACCCGCAGCGGCTCGTCCAGTCGCCGTTGCAGTTCGACCAACCGCCTGGCCGCGTCGGTGCCCCGGTACACCTCGATCGCCCGACCGAGCACGCTCCGGGTGCGTTCCAGCAGATTCATGCCCGTACCGCCTCCGCCTGCGCCCGCAGCTTCCGCAGTCGGGCCAACTCGGCGTCCAGGTCGCGCAGTCGCTTCTCCCGCTCCGTCTGGGTGCGTCTGGCCGCCTCGGTGGCGCTGCTCAGCGCCTGCTGGTTGGACCGCTGCAGTTCCTCAGCCAGCCCGGTGTAGTGGTCCCGCAACTGTCGCTGGATCTTGCGCAGGGTGTCCCGGGAATGTTTACCCATGACGAAGCTGACCTCGTCGCAGTAGCGGCGTACCGCGTTGCGGGCCTGCTGTTGCCGGCTGGTCCGCTGGCGGCGCTTCTCCTCCCGCAACCCTTTGCGGCCCATCACCAGCCCGATCCCGAGCGCCAACGGGCCGAGCGAGATGCCGGCCATCGTTCCCAGCATCATGAACATCAGGCCGCCGCCGTAGGCGCTTTTGAGCGCCACCATCGCCTGTTTACCGACCTTCATCTTCTCCAGGTCGACCTTGTGCTCCACGACCGCAGCGGCGAGCTGCGGGGTCGGGTTGGGCACCGCCAACCGGTGGAGCACCTCCCCGGAGGCCTGCTGGAAATGCTCGGCCACCTCGTGGCTGAGTGCGGTGGCCCGATCCCGCAGCAGGGTGTAGTTGGCCAGCAGCTCGTGGGCGACTCGGGACTCCAGCCAGGACTGCATCTCGGACCAGGTGTCGGCCGGGTCGCTCTCCTCGATGGCCGCGTCCGCCTCCTGGATCACGTCCCGGATCCGGCGGCGCAAGTCATGCTCTATGTCGGAGTTGAGGTCGGCGACCCCGTCGCTGAGAGTCTGCTGCCACCGCGCAGCGGCCTGCTTGAGCGCTTCCACCCGCTGTGTGACACGGGTCAGTTCGTCCACCACCTGCTGGGCGGCGGCCGGGTCGGCCAGCGCCGCCCGTTCCGCCTCGAACTGGGCCTCCAGCTGGGTGCACACCGCCACCACTTCGCCGGCCGCCTCCCCGGCCAGCTTGTCCGCGGTCCGGTCACCGATCCGCTCGGACAGGAACTTCACCAACTCGGTGAACCCCGACTCGCGGTTCAGCGCCGCGTCGTTGGCGGCCACCGCGCGGGCCCGCAGGCTGGAGGAGACAGCGATCACCGGTGCAGCCAGCTCTCCCCGCAGATGCCCGGCGGTGAGGTCGCGGATCTTCCGCCAGAACGGATAGAAGTCGATCTTGGTGAGGACGCACACCACGGTGTCGCACATCTGCTTGGCCTGCCGCAGGAACTCCAGCTCGCTGCGGGTCAGCTCCTGAGAGGCGTCGGTGACGAACAGCAGCGCGTCGGCCATGGAGGCGGCGGCGAGGCTCGCGGCCGCGTGCGTCGAACCGAGCCCGCCCACCCCGGGGGTGTCCACCAGCACCAGCCCGCCGGCGAGCAGCTTGCGGGGGAGCCGGATCTCCACCCCGTCCGGGACCGGCTGGTCGGTCCCGGCGGGTTCGGCGCGTTCCGTCACCCAGGAACGGACCTCCTCCAGTGGGATCGGCTCCCGCCGAGGGGGCTCGGTGTCGAACAGCAACTGCGCCGCCGGCTGCTCACCATGCCGGACGTAGGTCGGCACCGCGGTGGCGATGTCGTCGTCCACCGGGCACACTTTGGCCCCGACCAGGGCGTTGACCAGTGAACTCTTTCCTTGTTTGAACTCACCGACCACCACCACGTGGGTGCTGGGGTCGGTCAGTGTCCGCCGGGCGGTGCGCAACCGAGTGGCGAGGTCGGGCCGCCCGTACGCCTCGCAGGCACGCAGCCCCAGGTCCACGACCGTGATGGCCTTGGCCACCGTAGGGGTGGCGGCCGCCGGGGGTGACACGGTGAACCTCCTGGGGTAGGCAGTCGCGGAGAGGACAGCTGGAGCGGCAACGGGCTCACTGGTCTACCAGGAAGCCCGTTGCCGCGGCTGATCGTACTCGGTGGACCGATCAGATCCCGTTGCCGTGCGCACCGTACTCGTTCTCGACCTCCACTTCGACCTCGATCTCGAGGTCCGACCGCTGCTCCAGGTCGCCGTAGCCCTGCTCGGTGGCCACCTGCGAGTGGTGCGCCTCCACGCTGGTCTCTTCGTAGCTCTCCTCGTAGCTGGTGGTGGCGTCGCCGCCGACCGCCAGCGCGGAGCCGTCCTCCACCAGGTTGTCGGCCACGTTGCTGACATCACCGCCACCGACCGAGACCGCGCTGTTGTCGAACTCCGCGTTCCCGAAGTTGGTGACGTCCCCGTCCCCGAAGTTGAAGGTGCCGCTGTCGGCGTCGCCGTCCACGTTCACGGTCTGGTTGCCGTCTCCGACCACCGTGTCCGACACGTCTCCGTCGGCCTGCACCCCGGTGAACTCCCCGGTGTTGACCGGCGCCTCGATGTCACGCCCGGCGAGCACCGCTCCGTCACCGGTGTTGACCTGACCGTGGTTGTCACCGTCGACCACCACGCCACCGCCGGTGGCGGCGTTCGTGATGTCGTCGCCGGCGGCGACCGCTCCGTCGCCGGTGGCGTTCACATTGGTGACGTCCAGCTCCAGGTCGCCGTCGATGCCACCGTCCACGTTCACGTCCACCGAGTTGTCGATGTGGGTGGAGTAGTCGTAGACCTCTTGGTTGATCAGCTGCTGGGTGATGTACTCGTCACCCTCGTAGGTCTGGTAGGTGATGTAGTTCAGGTGCTGCACTACGTCCTGAGGCGTCTGTGGGTGGCTGCTCGCCGGCGGGGGAACCGGCCCGGTCGCGGAGCCGCCGCTGCTGGGGTAGTTCTGCAGTGACTGCTGTACGTGCGGGGGCAGGCCCGCCTCGGTGGCGCAAGAGCCGGCCAGCTCCGGAATGTTCACCTGGCTGACATCACCGTCGGTGATGCCCTGTGCGGTCAGCGTCCCGTACGGGTCGGCAGCGTACTGAGCGGCGGTGTCCCGGTCGCCGAGAATCCGCTGGATCAGTTCCTTCAGCGCGGCGTAGACGTCGACTGCCATGGTTACTCCTTAGATTGTGGGGCCCATCCGGGGGGCGGATCAGGTGATGGGATAAGCGTGCGGCTTCACCCCCCGATCGCGCATCGGGAACTTCCCCATGGCTAGAAGATCTTGTTAGGGGGGAGGGGCAAGTCTGCGTCAAATACCTGACAGCAGGTCTGACCGATTGGGCGTTTCCGGGTGCGCGTCCAGCACTCGCCGTAGCGCGGCGATCAACTCCGCGCGGCTGCTCGCACCGAGTTTGGTGCGAATCCGGGCGATATGGTGCTCCACCGTCTTAGGTGACAAAAAGAGCTGGGCCCCGATCTCGCGGTAGGTCCGGCCGTCCAATACCAGTCGTCCGACCTCACGCTCGCGATCAGACAGGCCGCCATGGAGCGACTCGCCGCCAGGGGAGACCAGTTCGGTGGTGGCCAGCTCACGAGCCCGCTCCAGTAGCCGGCGGGCGGTCCCGGGGTCGCCGGTCCGAATCGCGGCGTGCCCCACCAGCCGGGAGCCCTCCCACGGCAGCTGCGCCTCGGCCAGCGCGGCCGCAGCGGCCAGCACCTCGGCCTCGACCACCTCCCCGGCCAATGCCCGTGCCCACGCCCCGGCCGCCTGGCACTGGGCACGCTGCCGCCGCCCGATGGGGGTGGTGAGGAGTCCTGCTGAGGTGCCGCCGGTCCGGTCCTCTTCCTGAGCGGAGGACAGGCAGCCGGTCAACACCTCGGCGGCCTGGGTCGTCGCCGGTACGTCCTCGGTGGCTACCGCTACCTGCAACCGGATCCAGCCGATAATCACCCGCCAGGCTGGTGGATCACCCAACCCGGCCACCTGCGAGTCCAGTATGGTCAGTGTCGGCTCGAGGTGGTGGCCCTGCTGCAGGCGGGCCGCCGCCACCAGCAACTCCTCCAAGGGTTCTGCCAGGAACAGGTCCACGGTGCGGCGCACCAGCGCCGGCTCCGCATGCGCCACGCCTCCCGTAATCGGGCGATGTCACCGGAGCGGCGCGCGATCCCCGCCGACAGGGCGGCCAGCAGCAGCCGCTCCCGCCCCGGTAGCGGGGTGTCGGCCAGGCGCCGCAGCTCCGCCAGAGCGGTGTCGTACCGGCCGGCCCGTAGCCGGGCCCAGGCCCGCAGCAACCGGTGCCGGTGGACCGCCACCGGCCCCCCGGTCCCGGCCTGCTCCGCGGCCCGCAGCAGCTGTTCGGCGGTGGCCACGTCGGCGGCGGCTACCGCCATCACCGCGCCGAGGGCGTGCGGGGTGTCCGGCAGCACCATCTCCGGGGGAGTGGCCTCCACCGCCTCCGCCGCCTCGATCAGCAGCGGCAGGGCCGCCTCCGGGTCGCTGACGTGCAGCACCGCCTCGGCGAATCGGCGGAGCACCGTGGGGGCGGCGGTGTCGATGGCGCTTCGCGCCTCGCCCAGTCGACCGGCGGCCACCAACGCCGGCACCGCCAGCACCGGTCCGGGCGGCTCCGCGGCCAGCAAGGTGTCCGCCGCCCGGTTGGTCCGGGCCTGCTGCGCGGCGGCCGCGCCACCCGCCAGCACCACCCGTGTCCGCTCCGCCGGTGCGAGCCCCGCGGGCGGGTCCAGCTCGACCGGTCGCCCCAGCAGCGCCGACACCTCCGCCACGCCCGCGGCGAGCTCCGTCGGCGCCACTCCGGCGGCCGAGGCGTCCTCGTACCAGCTCAGCGCGGTGGCAGGGTCGGTGAACCGGAGCCGGTCCGCCGCGGCCCGGTACACCTGGCCGGCGCGGTCGGTGCGGGCATGGGCGGCGGCCAACGCGGTCGCCGCCGCCACCAGGTCTCCGCCGGCGGCCAGCAGGGCGCCGGCCGCGTCGTCCAGCAGCCGGCGCCGCTCGGTCGGGGTCAACGTGGCGACGATCGCCTGCGCCACCGCCGGAATCATGCCGTCGCCGTCGGGCACCAGCAGGCCGTGGTCACGCAGCTCTCGGGTCGCAGCCGCGAGCTGATCGGGCGCGAGCCGGGCGGCCGCCGCCAGCGCCGCATCCGGCAGGCCCAACCGCAGCGCCAGCACCCGGGCCAGGTCGGCGGTGGTGGCCGGCAGCAGCGCCAACTGCCGCTGTACCCAGGCCACCAGCTCAGGGGGAGGGATGAGCTCGGGGGAGCTGGCCAGCGCCACCGCCACCACCGGATGCCCGGCCGAGGCCTGGCGTAGCTCCACCACCCGCTCAGGTGGGGGGTCCGGTGACAACAGTGCGGTCAGCTCGGCGTCGGTGAACGGGTGCAGCTGTTCGATGCCGCCGGGGACGATCCCGGCCGGCTGATTGGCCACCTCCCGGTCGAGCGCGGCCAGGGTCGGCCGATCAAGCGTGGGGCGGCGGGTGATCACCATCGCCACTCCGCGGCGGGCGACCTCGGTCAGAAGCTGGAGGGTGTCGTCCGGAAGCCGGTGGGCGTCGTCCACCAGCACCAGGCAACTGCCCGGTGCGAGGGTGGCCAACTGGTCACCCAGGCTGTCACCGGTGCGGCCGTCCACCGTGACCACCGACAGGTCGGTCGCGGCGGCGAGTTGCCGGAGTCGGTGACTGCGCCCAGCTCCGTCCACTCCCACCACGACCGTCACGACCACTCCCTCCCGCGTCGCTGGACAGGGAGCTTACCGCTGCCGGGACCGGGTCCGGGGGGCGTACGGCAGTGACCGGCAGATCCCGCATCGGTGCCCCGCTCCGGTCGACCGCTGTCGACCGGAGCGTCCGGTTGGCCACCGGGGTTCCTCCGGGGAGACTGGAGCGGTGGCACGCTCCACATCGGCGGACGGTCATGTCCGGATAGGTGGATTACCTCCGATTGATCGGAACCGCCTGGTGAAGAGCGTCACCGCTTCCGTCCTGGCGCTGTACTTCCTCCTGCTCCTGGAGTACGGCATTTGGCGAGGAGCGCTCATCGCAGCGGGGTTAGGGGCGACCGCCGCGCTCCTGGCCAGTGTGTGCGGGATGCGGCGATCGGGGTTCCGGGTGACGAGGCGCCGCTGGTCACGGCCCCGGTGGCGACACCTCACCCGGGCCGGGAGAGTGATCCTGCCGGTGGTCACCGCCGGATACGCAGGCTACCACGATGAGGGCGTCGCCCCCGAGGAACCACAGGAGTCGAAGGCGGACCGGTGGATTCGTCGGCTGCGCGCCACCCGGATCTACCTGACCGCGGGCGGGCTGTGGGCCTTGGCCTGGTGGCTGATGCACCGGTGGGGATTTCCCTCTGGCTGGCCGCGGTGATGATCACGGGACTGGCCTGCCTGATCGAAGTGGTCCGCCAGTGGGGGGTGTCGGCCTGGAACAGCGGGGCGCACGCAGCCGGTGGCATCGGCGGACGGCACCTGCGAGGAGTAACCCGTCCGGGGCAGCAAACCTGCCGGTGGCCCGCCGATCAGCCTCGGTCGCGGAAGAACCGGGTCAGCACCGGCGCGAGCTCCTGCGGCGGAATCTCGTGGAACTGGCCGGCGAGCGACCGGTGTGCCCCGGCGGGCAGCGCGGCGGCGGTGGCTTCCGCGGCGCGCCGCAGCCGGGGGCTGCTAGCGGCGCTGTCCAACACCAGGGTGGGGACGGCCACGGCCGCCATCCGGTCCACGGGCACCCGCCCATCCCCGACCACGGTCAGGTCGTAGACCAGGGTGTGCGCCAGCGCCTCCAGCGCTGCCCACATCGGACCCTGCTGCATGCTGGCCACGGTTTCGCTCGGTAGCCCCACCGCCTCCCGCAGGAAGTACTCCAGCGCCTCACCGCGACGGTCCTCCGCCAGCAACCGCTGCAGGTGCTCGCGCTGCGCCGCCGGATCCGGATCCTCCGGAGCGAAGACGTACGGCGGTTCGAACATGGCCAGCCGAGGAACCGGCAGCCCGGCCGCGACCGCCTCGAACGCGAGCACCGCTCCGGAGGAGACGCCGTACAGAAAAGCTTCACCCCCGGCCGCGTCGCACAGCGCGGCCAGATCTTCGATCTCCCGGCCCAAGGCGTACGGAGGCGTGTCCCCGCTGTCCCGACGGCCGCGCCGGTCGAACACATAGGTGGTGAAGTGGTCGGCGAGCGCGGTAGCCAGCGGCTTGCCGGCGGACCGGTCGGTGAGCGCCCCGCCGACCAGGATCACCGCCGGCCCGTCGCCGGTGTATTCATAGGTGATCTGCGTGCCGTCGGCGGAGGTCACCGTCCCCTTGGTCATGGTCAGCACCACGCTGTCCTCCCTGCTGATCGGTCCACCCTTGTCCGTACCACGCCCATGCTAGGCGGAAGGGCTGACACCGATACCGACTCGACGCGCGGGTCGGAGCAGTTGAGCCCCGGGAGGTGAGCGTGGCACTCTTCCATAAGTGACCAGCACCTCCGCTGCCGCGGCGCGCCTACGCGATCTCGCCCGTCTGCGCCGGGTGCGGGACCGGATCGACCGGGAGTACGCGCAGCCGCTCAACGTCGAGGCGCTCGCCCGCGGCGTGAACATGTCCGCCGGACACCTCAGCCGGGAGTTCCGGCGCGCCTACGGCGAATCTCCGTACAGCTATCTGATGACCCGGCGGATCGAGCGGGCGATGGCGCTGCTGCGCCGCGGCGACCTCAGCGTCACCGAGGTCTGCTTCGCGGTCGGCTGCTCGTCGCTGGGCACCTTCAGCACCCGCTTCACCGAGCTGGTCGGGGTTCCGCCCAGCGTCTACCGGCGGCAGGCGATGTGGGAGGCGGCGGAGCTGCCGCCGTGCGTGGCGAAAAAAGTCACCAGACCGGTCAGGAATCAAGAAGCACGGGTCGCGGCGCCGTAGTTAGCGTGAGGGCATGAACATCCTCATTCACACCACTTTCCTGCCGCATGCCGATCCGGAGGCGTCCCTCTCCTTCTACCGGGACGCCCTGGGCTTCGAAGTTCGCAAGCAGGTCGAGTTCAACGGGATGCAGTGGAACACGGTCGGGCCGCCGGACCAGCCCGACGTGAACATCGTCCTGTACCCGCCGGGCGCCGACCCCGGCGTCACCGAGGACGAACGACGGATGATCACCGAGATGATGGCCAAGGGGACCTTCGCCAGCATCCTGCTGGCGACCAAGAACCTGGACGCGGTCTTCGAGCAGGTGCAGGCCAGCGGCGCGGAGGTCATGCAAGAACCGACCGAGCAGCCGTGGGGAGTGCGTGACTGCGCCTTCCGCGACCCGGCCGGGAACATGGTCCGGATCCAGGAGCTGCGGTGACACCCGTAGAGACCGACGTGGCGCCCCCTCGCTTCCGTGCGCAGCGGCGACGCGACACCGAGCGTCGGCTCACCAATGATGTCGACGTCTGGGTAGCCAGCGCCTCGCCGGACGGTACCCCGTACCGGCCCACCTGAAGACATCAGACCGCAGCGCGGAAGTCCCGCGCGAACGAGCTGGTGACTGCGATGCCGCCTCGACCGCGGCCCATCCCATCGAGAGGTGACCAACAGTATGGC
>Ga0079224_100001153_pt1 | contig 29371 bp, 24 predicted proteins | sample Stecom2015_FD_80414 | JGI IMG/M metagenome (GOLD analysis project Ga0079224, IMG submission 80414) | Agricultural soil microbial communities from Utah to study Nitrogen management - Steer compost 2015 | ecosystem: Environmental > Terrestrial > Soil > Agricultural land | place: USA: Utah... | reverse complement strand
GGCGCCGCGGTGGATGGCGCCGCGGTGGATGGCGCCGCGGTGGATGGCATCGGGGAGACAGCGGAGCCCCAATCAACGGAGCCGTCGCTCGTCTGGCAACCCGAATGGCGCCGCTTCGGGTGGTGGAACGCGGCGGTCCTCGGGGCGGGCGCGGGGACGGCGCTCGTCGCCCTGGCGATAGGCCCCGATGAAGCCGATCCACGACGCTGGACGTGGGCGGTCGACGAGGACGTGCGCTCGTGGGCGCGCGCCGACTCCGCGAGCGGTCGCCGGGCGGGGCGCCTGGTGAGCGACGTGGCAGTGGCCCTCGAGATCTCCTACGCCTTCGTCGGCGACGCCCTCCTCAACGCGGGCGTGATCCACCAGAGCCCGGACGTGGCCTGGCAGCTCGCTCTGATCGACGCACAGGTCCTCGCCCTCTCTCTCGGCGTCCAGCTGGCGACGGCGACGTGGGTGTCTCGGGAGCGTCCCTACGTGCGGGACTGCGCTGGCGAAGACACCACCGAGGACGGCTCCTCGTGCACCGGCGGCTACCCCTACCGATCCTTCTACAGTGGTCATACCTCGACGGCCTTCGCCATGGCCGCCGCCACCTGCACCCACCATGCCCACCTGCCCCTCTATGGACGAGGGGTGCGCTGGGTGCCCTGCGCGGGCAGCCTGACGGTGGCTGCCGTGGCGGGCGCGGCGCGCATCGCCAGCGATCAGCATTTCCTCACGGACGTGCTGGTGGGGGCGGCCGCGGGGAGCGCCATCGGCTGGTTCGTGCCGTGGATTCACTATCGAATGGGCAGGGGACCCGAGGCGACCGCGTCGTCCCCGTCCTCGAGCTCGTCCTCGAGGGCGTCGGGAGCCGCAGGGTTGCAGGTCATCGTGGTCCCGAACCTCCGCGGGCTCGACGTGATCGGGACCTTCTGAGCCCGCTCACCAAACGGTCATTGTTGCGCGTCGGGCGCGCTCTCGGCGCCGTCTTCGAGGCGAGGCGGTTCGGGGGGCGGTTCGGGGGGTGGCGCGCCGTGGGGCAGCTCCGGCGTCGGGAGGTGCTCGTCGAGGGTCGTCATGAGCTGCGCGAGTCGAGCGACTTGCTTGCCGACGTTGGGATCGACGTTCGTCTGGAACGTCTCGACCTGGGCGAGCAGATCCGCCAGGGCCGCGTCCTCCGTGAGCTCCTGGCTCGCCGCGAGGAACCGCTTGGCGCCGTCCACGCGTTCCTGGGCGGAGCCGAAGTTGCGCGACTCGAGCTGGAGAACCGCACCGTGGAGGAGGCGCCGCGCCTCGAGCGCGTTCAGGCGCGCGTCGGCTCGGGTGAGCTCCTCACTCAGACGCTCGACCTCGGCGCGACTCTGATGGACGCCCACTTGCCAGGCGATGAGCACCGCCAGCACGGATCCAAGGGCAGCACCGCCGATCCAGAGGACGCGGGGCGGGATGCCCTTCGCCGTCCTGCGCGCACCACCCGAGCTCGTCTCCGAGGGTTGACCGTTCACCGCCCCGCATTATCTCCGCCGATGCGGGGAAGCAATCCGAGGCGCCGGAGAAGGGCGCCGAGCCGGGGGACGAGCGCAGAGCGAGCACGGAGCGCGCGCGGAGCCTGCCGACACCCTGTCGAGAGGCCGAGGGCGATGGTAGGGAAATGGAGGGGCCGCCGACGACGGCAGCGACGGCGAAGCGACGCGATGCATGAGCGCCCGGGGCGCGGGACGAGAGGAAGGCGACGGAGATGAATCGACGACGTTGGCTCGGGTACCTCGCGGTCGCTGGGGGTGTGGCCCTGGTGGGGTACGCGGTGCTCGCCCGCCCCAGCGACGAGGAGCGTATCCGCGGTCAGCTCGAAGCCCTGGCGGAGGCGGTGAGCTCTCCGGAGCCGGTGACCAACGTCGTGTTCCGCGCCAATTACCTGAAGGAGCGCTTCGACGAGCTCCTCACCCCCGACGTCCGCGTCGAGGTCCCGGAAGTGGGGAGCCTCCCCTCGGGCCCGCGGGCGCTCGCGCTCGCGGCGGCCCGGGTCCAGACGGGGCTCGGCGTCTTCGACGTGACGCTCGGGTCCCTCGACATCGAGGTGGGAGTCGATGAAGGGGGGGACGGGACGGCGCGCGGCGAGCGGACGGACGCCCGGAACGCGGCCCGGACTGCCGACGCGGCGCTGGCCCGGGGGCGAGTGAAGGTGGGGGGAAGCTCGTACCGGCGCGAGGAGCGGGACGTCGTCTTCGCGCTCCGGAAGGACGGGAGCACGTGGCGCGTGAGCTCCGTCCGCGTGTCGGCGCCCGACTGAGGCGCGTCCGCTCCCACGCGGATCCGCCCGGGCGAAACCCGCCTGCGCGAACCACGCGCGTGAAAGCACGCCCGAGACGCGCTGGGAGCGGGAGCCGCGCGACCCGCTTGCCTGAGGGCTCGCGATGGCTTAGCCTCGAAGCTCGACGATGGTCGCTTCGCGATTTTTTACCCGGTTTAGCTATTGGTTTCCCCGGAAGGTGGGAACCGAGGGCGGCCGTGTGTCGCGAGCGGCCTGGAGCCGCTGAAGCTCAGGAGAACGTCGATTCCGAGCCGCCCTTGGTCCCCCGGACCAGGGGCTTTTCGTTTTTGTGCTTTCCCTCTTTCCCCCTCGATTCGCCATGACCGATGCACCTCCCCCTCTGCGACCCGAACGAGACCGGACTCTGCCCAGCCCCGCGGAGCTCTCGGCCAGGTTTTCCTTGAGCGACGAGGCGCGGCGGCGGATCTCCGAGCAGCGACGCCGGCTCGGAGCTCGCCTGGCGGGGGAGCGCGGTCCCGTCGTCGCCGTCGTCGGGCCCTGCTCCATCCACGACCGGGCGGCGGCCCTCGACTACGCAGAGCGGCTCCTCCGCTTGCAGAGGGAGCTCGGAGACGATGTGTCCTTGGTGATGCGCGCCTACTTCGAGAAGCCGCGCACCAGCCTCGGGTGGAAGGGGTTCTTGTACGATCCCCACCTCGACGGGAGTGACGATCTCGTCCTCGGGCTCGTGGAGACGCGCCGTCTGCTCGTGGAGCTCGCGGAGCTGGGCGTGCCCCTCGCGACGGAGCTCCTGGAGCCCCTCGTCGCGCCCTACCTGGTGGATACGCTCAGCTGGGCTGCCATCGGGGCACGCACGACGGAGAGCCAGCCGCACCGGCAGCTCGCCAGCAACTTGCCCCTCCCGGTGGGCTTCAAGAACGGCACGGATGGCTCCTTCGAGGCGGCCGTGTGCGCGGTGGTGGCGGCACGAGCGCCTCACCGGCACCTCGGCGTCGACGAGCGGGGGCAGCTGAGCGTGCTCCAAAGCGCTGGCAACGGCGGCGCCCACCTCGTGCTGCGCGGCGGGCGCTCGGGGCCCAACTACGACGCGCGCTCCGTGAGCGCGGCCGTCGAGTCGCTCCGCTCGGCGGGGGTTCCGTCGGCGGTGATCGTCGACTGCAGCCACGGCAACTCGGAGAAGGATCACACGCGGCAGCCCGCCGTCGCCCGCACGGTCCTGGAGCACCTGCGTGGTGGACTCCCGGGACTCGCCGGACTCATGTTGGAGAGCCACCTGGTCGCCGGGCGGCAGGATCTCGGCCGAGGACCGCTCGTGTACGGGCAGAGCGTCACGGACGCCTGCATCGACTTCGACACCACCGCCACGCTCCTGCGGGAGCTGGCGGATGGCGTGCGTCACACGGCGGCGCCCTGCTCGGTGACGCTCCCGACGAAGTCGACGGCGGCGGAGGCCGTGGAGCGCTCGCGGATGAAGCGCGCGACCTCCTGATGCACGGGGTGGTCGCGGTACACGTCGAGGGCGCTGCGGTCGTCGTGACGGGTGATCAAAGCGAGATCGAAGGATCGCGCGCTGCGGGTGAAATCGAGCCCGGCCTCCACCTGTCGTAGGCCGGGAATGCGCCCTTGCATTCCGAGCAGGAGGGTCCGCGCCTGTTCGGCGTCGGCGGGGTCGGCGAACTTGAAGAACACGACGTGCGTCACCATGAGGTGACCCTATGCTCACTCGCCGCCCAAACCGAGCCCCTTTCGACGCGCCTCGCCGCGCCTGGGCGATTCACCGGGGGTGGGGCTGGGGACTTCTTCGAAGGCGCTAGCCGTGGAGCGAGGGGCTGAGCTGCTACCAGCAGCGCGCCACGGCGGGGGGGGGCATCGTCGCGGGTGGCCATCGGCGGCGAACCACCAGCGGCGGCCATCGACGGGGCGCCCTCAGCGGCGGGCCATCTGCGCGGGGAGACCGTCGCTGGTGGCTATGGGTGACTTGCCCATCGGTGAGCGAGGTGGTCACCGGCGGCGGGCCATCAGAGATCGGGGAGCGGGCGGGGTGCTGCTCCGTCGCTTGGACGGAGCCGAGGGCGTCGCGGTCGCCGCGCCGTCATACTTGGAGGATGGGGGGAACACGTTTGCTGCGGGGGAGCTCCACCGCCTCGATCCTGGGAGGCCTGAGCCTGGGCGGTTGGCTTCTGGGCGGGGCGTGCGTGGGGACGTCGCTGCAGGCATGCGGCGGCGAGGACCGGCCGGACATCGAGCCCCTGTGCACCGCCGAGGTTTGCGATCCCATACCGGCGTTCGGTGCGGGGCGCTTGGGTGACGCTCCGGAGGACCCAGGGGGGGGCGGAGGCACGGGCGGAGTGATCGAGAACGCGCCGCCTGCGGGGGCCCCGGCGGAGGGGCTCGGGGTGGAGGGGACGATCGCGGACCCTCCCGAGATCGGCGTCGAAGAGACGATCGGTGTCGATGGGGTGCAGCCCCAACCGCCAGTCACTCGGCCCGGGGGTGCGCCGGCGCTGCCGGGCCCGGAGGGGGGCCTCAACCCGCCACCGGGCTCGGCGGTGGATCCGGTGACGGGCCTCGTTCCGCCTCAAGAGGGGGTGCAGCCCGGGGGAGTCAACGCTCCCGCTCCCGCCCCCGGTGTCGGCGGCACGCTGCAAAATGGCACGCTGCAAAGCGGGCAGCCGGGCGCGCCCCAGCGGGAACCCACGGAAGGGGAGTTCACCTTCTGAGGGGGCGGTGGGCCCGGCTCCTCGAAAGCGCAGCACCTCAGAAGCGCGCGCAGGCGGCGTTCAGGTCCGCCAGCGCGGCGTCGCCGCGGGCGAACTGGAGGTAGTGGGCGGCCATCCGCGCATCCGGGCCGAGCTGGTAGCCGCCGAGGCGGTTCCAGGCGAACCCCTGCTGACAAATGACGGTGCGCGTGCGCAGGGCGTTGATGAGACGCAGGGTGGACCACTCGAGGGCGCGGGCGTCGACGTTGCCGGCGTTCACGGCGGCCTGCACGTAGAGGGGAATGGCGGCGTCGCCAGCGACCTTGAGCACCTCACGGGCCTCGTCGAGGGCGCGTAGGTTGCGCTCGAAGCGCTCCGCCGCCTCCGCGCGCTTGCGGCCGTAGAACAACTCCCAGAACCGCGCCGACAGGCCCTGCACGCGAGGATCGCTGGGTGCGATGGCCTGGAGCTGGGCATACAGCTCGTAGGATCGCGCGATGTCCGCGTCCGAGGCGCCCGTCTCGCCCTGGCTCAGGATGGCGCCGAGCTCGCTCAGGTGTCGATCCACGAGGGACTCGTGCTTCTTCAGCTCGTTCAAGGAGATGCTGGTCCCGTCGAGGGCGCGGCCGCTGCGCTCGGGCCGGATCCGCACCACCGCCGTCTCCGGGGGAGCCTCTCCGTAGGCGCCGGACTGGAAGACGCGGGTGAGATCGATCTGCGTCTGCCCGAGATCGTCGGTGCGCCCGAGCTGATGCACCGCCCCGCCGACGACGAGCGACACCGCGACGTTGCGGGCGTAGGTCTGGTTGCAGAGCACCTCTTCCTGGGGCTCTCCCGCGACCTGCTGTTTGCCGAGGCTCTCGCGGCGCACCACGGTGTCGCCCTCGAGGGTCTCGCGGAACCGGTGGACCGTCTGGATGGGGATCACGGGGCACCGTGAGCGCTCGAAGACGTGGACGAGCATCACGTTCTTCGCGGGCTCGACCTGGACCTCGTACGCGGTGTCGTGGGGCGCTCCGTAGCTCGTCGCCGTCCCGGTGGGTTCATCCACCATGCGCGTGGCGTGAGCTCCGCCACAGGCGCTCAGCGCTCCACCCAACAACATCCAGCAGGACAACATCAGGGACGACGTCCTCAGCGTCGTGCCGCGTCCTCGCCCCGTGCCGCCCCGCTCGAGGTCGCTCCGCTTCCACCCATGTTTCATAGCGCTGACTCTAACCTAGTTTGGCGGGGCCAGCCCCTGTCTCGGGTCCATTCCGTTCATGCGGTGTCCACGCCTTGCCACGCCGTGCCCGCGCCTGCCGGTTCGTGGGGGCTCGGGCTCCTGGACCCGTACGCGAGCCGCCGGGCATTACTCCCCGCTCGATGCTCGAAGACGTTGATGAGGCGCCTGGGCTCGGCGGATGATGACCGCCTTGGGATGCCCGGCGTTCGCCCTCGGGCGTGTGCGCCGCCCTTTTGTTGCCCCGCCTCCGCGGCTCCGGCGACGATCCGATCCGCGAAGAGTCCTCGTTCGCGCGAGGACGCCTCTTGCCAAGGAGCCCCCATGCGTCGTCAGCGTGATGTTCGTCGCCGCCCCACCCGGCACACTGTTCGGCAGGCCTGCCAGATCGTGCGGGAGCGCGACTTCCGGCTCGTGGCCGACCGCATCGAGAACCTGTCGACCTTCGGCATGCTGGTCTCCCCCGCGGACCCGGTCCTCACCGGGGAGAAGGTCTTCGTGTCCTTCCAGCTTCCAGGGACGGGCAAGTGGCTCGACGCGACCGCCACCGTGCGTCGGGTCGTCCATGGCCGTCGTCCCCATGAATCCAAGCGCATGCTCGGGCTCGAGTTCGACGAGCTCGGCCCCTACGAGCGGTTCCAGCTGCGCCGAGCCCTCCAGGCTCGCCCGGTGACGCCCCCCGGCGCCCGCCCGGGGCGCCGCGCTTCTTTGGGCGCCATCCGCGCCCTGGCTCGGGGCTGAGCCGGGATCCGCCTCGGGCCCCCAGCCGCGCTGTCGGTGCGGGCCGACGCCGTCGCTTCGAGTCGACGCGACGCAGCAACGACGCGGCGCCGTGAGGGCGAGTGTTTCTCGCACCTTGGCGCGCGGAACGGTGGTTAATCTTTCAGTTTAGCATGGATCGACCATCGCGGCCGCGATCCGCTCGGACCGACCTGCCGACGTACCCGTCCGAGGAAAATTACTCCCGTGTGTGATTTGTGTCCGCGACCTCGCGCCGGCGGAGCACATCTCGTCACAGGTGCGTGCATCGTAGGCGCGCAGTGCGCCTCGCCTTTGCGTTTGTGTGGGCTTGGGTTCCGTGCCATCTCATGATGACTCGCCTTGGTCGGCGGGACGGGGCCCCTCGACGTCGTCCCACACACTCGTCCGAGAGCACCCCCTCCCGCACAGCTCCCCCCACCCCAGCTTTGTCATGAAGTCACGCCACGAAGCTCAGCGACAGCGCCTGATGCGGCGCACGTTCTTGAAGGCAGTCGGGCTCGGGCTGTCCGCCCCGCTCGCGTACCAGATGTCCCGCCTCGCGGTCGCCCAAACCGGCGATCGACCCACCCGCCTGTTCATCATGTACCTGCCGCACGGGGTACCGATCGAACACTACGATCCAGGCGATGGGTTCAACCTCGACGCGAGCGGCGTCGGGATCCTCTCGCCGCTCGAGCCCTACAAGCAGTACCTCAACGTGCTCCGGGGGGTGAGCATGAACGACGGAGCGGACAACCACGCCGCGGTGCGTGCAATGCTGACGGGGTTCCAGGACGGCAAGGGCGTCAACTCGATCGACTTTACCATTGCTCAGGCGCTCAACACTCGGGCCCACGTGCTCGGCGTGCATCCTCATCGGGGCTGGGGGCTCGATGACGACTCGCGCGTGGTCAAGCACGGCGACTGGGTGACGCCCACGGAGAACCCGGCGGACGCCATCGATGCGCTCTTCGAGGGGCTGGGGACGGGGGCGGCGCCCACGCCGACGCCGGTCGTCGACGAGGCGAAGTTCCGCAACGCCGCGCTCGGTCTCACGGAGCGTGAGATCGAGGCGATGCAGCGCGAGGTCACTGGCCTCACGGCCGAGGAGAACAAGCTCGCCCTGCACCTGGAGGCGATCCGGTCTCTCAAGGCCAACAGCGGCGGAGGCGGGCTCGGCGTGATCTCCTGCGACGCGCGGCCCTCGCTCCCTTCGGCGGAGGCGATGGCGGGCAAGGACCCGTTCCTCCATGAGCATTTTGGTACCGTGCTCGACGGGCACCTCGAAGCCGCGGCGCACGCCTTCGTGTGTGGCACGGCGCGCGTCGTCACCCTGCAGACGATGTACGCCAACGCGCAGATCTTGATGAACTTCCCGGGCGGACCGGGACTGGGTCACAACCACCACGATCCGCTCTCCCACTCCGCCGACGAGGCCGGGCGCACCCAGTTCGCCCAGGTGCAGAAGTGGTTCTACTCGCGCTTGGCGGAGAAGTTCCTGGCGGTACTCGATCAGCCCGACCCCGCCGATCCAGGGCACACGGTGCTCGACAACTCCCTGGTCATGGTCTGCACGGAGATCTCCGACGGCCAGATGCACAACTCCGCCGCGAACCCGGAGACGTGGATCCTCGGGGCGCCGCGGGCGACGTACCTCCCCTTCGTGCTCATCGGGGGCGGCGGCGGCTACCTGAAGACGGGGCAGTTCGCGCACACGCCCGTGATGCACACGGACATCCTGGCGACCCTCGCCGCGGCGATGGGCGCGCCCGTGACGGAAATCGGGGGCCAGAGCGTCAGCGTTCCGGAGGTGTTGAAGGCATGAGCTACGGACACATCGCCGTGGAGGGTCACGTCACTTCATCGTCGTCTGGAACGCTCGGCGCGCGCCGAGCTCGCTGGGGGCGGTCCGCGGTCGCGGCTTGCCTGAGCGTCGCGCTCCTGGGGTGCTCTTCGGAGGATCCGGGGGGACGGAGTAGCCCCACGGCTCCAGGGAACGGGAACCAGGACACCGTCCAGGGCTCCAAGGACGCCACGGACGCGCAGGTGAAACCGGCGGCGGTCCGGGGGCGCTGTGAGACGTCCCGCGTAGGCCCGGGGCTGCTGCGCCGGCTCACCCGCACGGAGCTCCAGGCCACGATCCAGGACGTCTTCCCGGAGATCGCCGCCGACTGGCGGGGCACGCGTTTGTCGGCGGATCCGGCGTCGACGCTCGGCTTCAGCAACGACTCGTCGGCGCTCCTGGTCGGAGTCCAGACCGCTGGAGAGATCCTGCGCACCGCCGAGGACGTCGCGTCCCTGGTGACGTCCGAGGGCGTGCTGCCGGTGGTCCTGCCCTGCGCTTCGGCGGGGGGTGAAGCGTGCGCAGGCGAGTTCGTGGATCAGTACGGCCTGCGCCTCTTCCGCCGGCCCCTCGCGGCGGAGGAGCGCGGAGAGTACCTGTCCCTCTTCAACTCGGTCGCCGCGGAGTCCGATTTCGCGATGGGCATCAAGTGGACGTTGGTGGCGCTCCTCCAGTCGCCCCACGCCGTGTATCGCTCGGAGCTCGGCACCCCCGGGGACGGAGGGCGGCGCGAGCTGACCCAACACGAGATCGCGACGCAGCTCGCGTACATGTACGGCGGCAGCACCCCCGACGCGACGCTGCTGGAGCTCGCCGCCTCGGGGCGCCTGAGCGATCCCGCCGTGCGGGCGGAGCAGGCGCGGCGGCTCATCCGCAGCCCCCGAGGGCTCGAGGTCGTCCAGGAGTTCTTCCGGTCCTGGCTCGGCTACGAGAGCATCGTCTACGCGCAGCGGGACGACGTCCCGAACTTCTCCACGACGATCGCCCCGGATCTGGTGGAGGAGACGCGGCGCTTCGTCTCGCAAGTGATCTTCGAGGAAGGGGGCGATCTGCGCGACCTGCTGCAGGCGCCCTATACGATGCTCAACGCCAACCTCGCCAACTACTACGGCTTCGGGCACGGGGCGGACACGTGGCAGCGGGCGGAGCGCCCCTGGGGCGCCGGCCTCTTGTCGCAGGGCTCGGTGCTGGTCTCCACGGCCCACGAGAGCGCCACCTCTCCCACGCTGCGCGGCCTTCTCGTGTATCGAAAGCTGCTCTGCAACGACAAGATCCTGCCCCCGGCCATCGTGCCCACCCTCGAGCAGTCCGCGGGTGAAGCGCAGACCACCCGGGAGCTGTTCGAGGTGGCGCACCTGACGAAGGGCGCCGGCTGCGACAACTGCCACCGGTTGTTCGACCCGCCGGGCTTCACCTTCGAGCACTTCGACGAGACGGGCCGCTACCGCGAGCAGGAGAACGGGCACCCGATCGATCCGTCCGGCTACCTCCCGTTGGCGGACGGAAGCAGGGTGGAACTCGCGAATTTCGACGATCTCGTCGCCCAGATGGACGAGGTGCCGCAGGTGTCCGACTGCGTCAGCGGCCTCATGATGGCCTACATGTTCAGCGGCGGCGGCGGGCAGGTGTGTCTCGCCGAGGACGAACGGGCGGCCCTCGCCAGCGGCGAAATCGGGATCGAGGAGTACCTGGTCCGGCTCACCCAGGCGCCGCACTTCACGACCCGGCAGTGAGGCGAGTCCAGCTCACCGCGCGGCGGCGCCGGCAAGGGCCCCGCGCGGTGACGCGTTCTCGGCCGGCAGCGCGCGGGCGCTACGGGCCGCAGACGTTCATGGGGGCGCCCGCCAGGAAGGCCCGCACGTTCTGCACGGTCACGGCGATGACCCGGGCGCGCGCCGCGCGGGTCGCCCAGGCGATGTGCGGGGTGACGATGCAGCGGGGCGCATGGAGCAGCGGGTGGTCCGCCGGTGGCGGCTCCTGGGAGAGCACGTCGAGGGCAGCGCCGGCGATGACGTTCTCGCGCAGCGCGCGCGCCAAGGCGGGCTCGTCGACCACCTGACCGCGGCTCGTGTTGATCAGAAAGGCGCTGGGCTTCATCCAGCGGAGCGCGCGCTCGTCGACGAGGTGCTGCGTCTCCGGGGTGAGGGGACAGTGGAGGGAGACGACGTCGCTCTCCCGGAACAGGGTCTCCTTGTCGACGAGGCGCACGCCTGGCTCTTCCTGAGGCGTGCGGCGCAGGACGAGCACGTGCATGCCCAGCGCCCGGGCGATGGCGGCCACGCGCCGAGCGATGGCGCCGAACCCGACGAGCCCCAGGGTGAGCCCGTCGAGCTCGAGCAGGGGGTAATCCCAATAGGAGAAATCCGGAGCCCGGCTCCAGCGGCCCTCGCGCACGCCGCGGGCGTGCTCGCCCACGTGGTGGCAGAGCTCGAGCAGGAGGGCGATGGTGTGCTGCGCCGTCGACGGGGTGCTGTAGTCCGGCACGTTGGACACGGTGATCCCGAGGACGTGAGCCGCCTCGAGATCCACCACGTTCACTCCGGTCGCGAGCACGCTGACGAGCCCGAGCTCCGGTAGCGCCTCGAGGGTGGAGCGCCCGAGGAGCGTCTTGTTCGTGATGGCGACCGTCGCGCCACGACAGCGCTCGACCACCGTGTCCTCGGGGCTCCGGTCGTAGATCACGAGCTCCCCGAGCGCGGCCAGCTCGTCCCAGCTCAGGTCGCCAGGGTTGGCGCGCTCGGCGTCGAGGAGCACGATCCGGGGCCGCCGACCGTCGCGGGGAGGCCGCCTCAGATCGTGTCCCATTGGTAACGCTCGAGCTCGAAGGCGTGATCGGCCAGGCCCTTCACGTCCTCGTCGGCGTTCTCCTCCATCTCGTGGAGGAAGATCTGCATGTGTCGGCGCACCCGGAAGCCGAAGGCGCGGCAGATCTGGATCTCCCGCTGCGCGCCGTTGACGCCGTGCTTCTGGATCGAGGAGGTCACGCGGCTCAGCACCGACGCGAACACGAACAGGTGGATCATCACCTCCGCCAGGCGGGCGGAGGCGAACTGCTTGCCGATGATGCCCTTGCCGTGCTTGCGCAGGATCCGGTCGGTGGCTTCGGCCAGCTCGCGCGTCGCGCTCTCGAACACCTCCTGTTCGGCCTTGAGGACCTCCGGGAGCTTGGTGAACTGGAAGTGCTCGCGCCGGATGCCCGTCGCCAGGGTGGCGCGACGCAGGGCGTAGTCGCTGAGCACGCCGAAGCCCTTGATCGGGTCATTGAAGACCCCGCGCACGCTCTGGGCGATCTCCTTCAAGTTTTGGCCCACGTCGTCCATGGCGGAGAGCGCGATGAACAGGCGCAGGATGTCGTTCGTGCCCTCGAAGATCCGGTTGATGCGGCTGTCGCGCATCGCGCGCTCGTAGGGGTACTCGCTCATGTACCCGTTGCCGGCGGCGATCTGCAGGGCCTCGTCGGCGGTCCGCCACAGCGCCTCGCTCGAGAACACTTTGCTGATGGCGGCCTCGATGGCGTAGTCCTTGTGCCCGGAGTCCGTGAAGCCGGCCACCATGCTCACCACGGACTCGGCCGCGTAGCAGTCGATGACCATCTCGCCGACCTTCTTCTTGACGAGGCCGAACTCGGAGATCTTCTTGCCGAACTGAACGCGCTCGTTGGCTTGCTTGGTCGCCAAGGCGATCAGCCGCTTCATCCCCCCGACGCAGCCCCCGCCCAGGCCCGTGCGCCCGCTGTTGAGGATGTGCATGGCGATCTTGAAGCCCTTGCCCTCCTCTCCGAGCAGGTTCTCCGCGGGGACGCGCACGTTCTCGAAGTTGACCGTCGTCGTCGAGCTGGCGCGGATGCCCATCTTGTCCTCGTGGGGTCCCACGGAGACGCCGGGCATGTCGCGGGTGACGATGAAGGCGCTCAAGTTCCGGCGCTCATTGGGCCCTCCGGTCTTGGCGAAGACCGTGAAGAAATCCGCGATGCCGCCGTTGGTGATCCAGATCTTCTCACCGTTGAGGACCCAGTGGTCTCCCTGGCGCTCGGCGCGCGTCTTGATGCTCGCGGCGTCGGAGCCGGAGCTCGGTTCCGTCAGGCAGAACGCGGCGATCGACTCGCCCGTCGCCAACTTCGGGTAGTACTTCGCCCGCTGCTCCTCCGTCCCGAACAGGAGCAGGCCGCGCATGCCGATGGAGCTGTGGGCGCCCACGGTCACCGCGGTCGAGGCGTCGTACATGGCCACCTGCTGGAGGGCGCGCGAGTAAGCGGCGCTGCCGAACCCCATGCCCCCGTACTCTTCCGGGATGACGAAGCTGAACAGCCCGAACTCGCGGAGCTCGTCGAGGTAGCTCTCCGGGAACTCACCGGCGCGATCCCACTCCGCGAAGTCCGCCGCGTGCGATTCGAACAGCTGGTCGAGGGAGGTCTTCACCGTGTCGAGCATCTCCCGCTCGGGGGCGGAGATCTCGGGGAAGGGCAGGATGAGATCTTCCTCTATCTCTCCCAAGCAGAGCTTTCGCATGAAGCTCACATCAGGTTTCGTCACGACATTCTCCACGGCTGATGGGGGGATGATGGGCGGGGATGATGAGTGCCAGGGTACGTCGTCGGCCGTCCGTCGGCAAAGAGATCACCCCCGGTCTTCGACGACCCCGACCCGCGCGAGCTATGCTGTCGGGCATGTCTCTCGAGGACGAAGGAGTGCGGGGTTCGGGGGAGCGGGCCGTCGCGCCGGGGCCGGTGTTGGGACCACCCCAGGGGCGGGGGCACCGCTCGGTGGTCCGGCTGACGCGGGAGTGGTACGTGGCGTGTCGCTCCGACGAGCTGGGGGGCGGCGAGGTGGGGAACGGTGTGGCGGGCGGCGGCTCTCTTCCCGAGCGGCTGGGACGACGCTCCGCGCCCTTGGCCATGACGGTGGCCGGGGTCCCGCTCGTCCTCTTCCGCGACGCGACGGGGCGAGCGAGCGCGCTCCTCGATCGCTGTGCTCATCGCAACGTCCCCTTGTCCCTCGGTCGGGTCACCCGCGAGGGGACGCTCGAATGCGGCTATCACGGCTGGCGCTTCACGGGGGAGGGGCGCTGCAGCGCCATCCCGGGCCTGTGCAGCCCCCTCGAGAAGGTCTACCGGGTGCCCTCCTACGCGACGCGGGAGCAAGATGGCTTCGTGTGGGTGTGTCCGGAGCCGGACGTGATCCCCGAGCGCGATCCGCTGCGGGTGCCCGCACTGGATGACTCACGCTACGAACACGTGGTGCGTCGAGTCGAGGTGCGAGCGAGCCTGCACGCCGCCATCGAGAACGCCCTCGACGTTCCCCACACGGGGTATCTGCATCGCGGGCTCTTTCGAGGCGGAAAGAAGAACCGGATCCGCGCGGTGGTGCGGCGGTACCGGGATCGCGTGGAGGCGGAGTATCTCGGAGAGCCGAAGCCGCCCGGGGTGGTGGCCAAGATCCTCGCCCCCCACGGGGGCGGGCTCGTCCGACACTGGGATCGGTTCTTCCTGCCAGGGGTGGCCCAAGTGGAGTACGCCCTCGGGGAGGACACGCACCTGGTGGTGACCAGCTTCTGCACGCCGGTCGAGGATTTCCACACCATCATGTTCGCGGTGGTGAGCTTCAGGACACCGCTGCCCGGCGCGCTGGTGCGGCGGGTGCTCGAGCCGGTGGCGCGGCGAATCTTCGGCCAGGACGCCGCCATACTCGCGAAGCAGACGGAGGCGATCGAGCGGTTCGGGGGAGAACAGTTCGTCTCCACGGAGATCGACGTGCTCGGTCCCAGCGTGTGGCGGCTGCTCCGGGACGCGGAGCGCGCGGAGCAAGCGGCGAGCGCTCACCAGGGCACGCCGCGACACACCGACGGCGGCGGCGCCGCAGCGGCCCACGGCGGGGCGACGCGGTCGATCGCCGACGAACCCGTGGTGCACGCGGTGGACCTCGAGGTCTGATCCCAGGAGATCTTCACGTCGCTCTCCGGGCCCGACGCGACAAAACTCCTGCGTCACCTTTCGACCGGGGGCTCCGTGCGCTAGAGCCGCAGCGTGCCATGACGAACTCCGGCTCTTCCGTTCCCGAGGTCTCGCCGCCTCGCGCTGTCCCCGAGCCCACGTCCCCGACCCACGCCGGTCACGAACCGAGCGAGTCGGCGCAGGCTCGCTGGGTGATCCTCGCCCTCAGCGGCGTGGTCTTCCTCGGGGTGGCGGTGGTCATCTACCTGCTGCCCAGCCAGGGCACGGCGAGCGGCCCCAGCGTGCTGGCGACGTTGAACGCCTGCCTCAACGCTTCGGCGTCCGTGTGCCTGCTCACCGGGTTCGCGTTCATCCGGCGCGGGAACGTGGCGGCCCACCGCCGCGCGATGTTGGCGGCCTTCGGGCTGTCCTGCATGTTCCTGCTCTCGTATCTCCTGCACCACGCCCGCGTCGGCTCGGTGGCGTTCACGGGGGTGGGCTGGATCCGGACGGTCTACTTCGCGTTGCTCATCCCGCACATCGTCCTGGCCGCCGCGGTCGTGCCGCTGGCGCTGCTCACGATCTATCGCGGCTGGACGTCACGGATCAGCGCCCATCGCAAGATCGCGCGCATCACGTTGCCCATCTGGCTGTACGTCTCATTCAGCGGCGTGGCCCTCTACTGGATGCTCTACCACCTCTGATCCGCTGTGAGCGCCGTCGACCCACGAGCGGCGTCGACTGGCGGTGAGCGCGTCAATCGAGCGCCTGAGGAGTTTCGATGCGAGCCGTCGTGCAGAGAGTGACCCGCGCCCGGGTCACGGTGGAGGGCGAGGTGGTCGGAGCCATCGATCGCGGCCTCTGCGTGCTCGTCGGCGTGGGGCGAGACGACGACGACGCGGCGGCCCGCACCCTCGCGGACAAGGTGACGGGCCTGCGCATCTTCGAGGACGACGCGGGCAAGATGAACCTCTCGGTCCTCGACGTCGGTGGGGCGCTGCTCGCCGTGTCGCAGTTCACGCTCTTCGGGGACGTGCGCAAGGGCAAGCGACCGAGCTTTGGCGGGGCCATGGAGCCGGGCGGCGCGGAGCGGCTCTTCGAGCTGTTCTGCGAAGCCTGCCGGGAACGGGGGCTAACGGTGGAGACCGGGCGGTTCCGGACTCACATGGAGGTGGAGCTGGTCAACTCGGGCCCGGTGACGGTGCTCGTGGACACGGCGCGGACCTTCTGAGCGAGCGCGCCGGGGCGTCGCCTCGCTGGCTCACAGCAAGAGCCAGCAGATCAAAGAGATGACGGGGACGCCGAGCAGGTTCAGGGCGAGCCCCGCGCGCGCCATTTGGGCGGTGGTGATGCGCCCGGTGCCGAACACGATCGCGTTGGGCGCCGTGGCCACGGGCAACATGAAGGCGCTGCTCCCGCTGAGGGCCGCGGGGAGCATCAGCAGGGCTGGCTCGATGCCGGCGCTGATCGCGGCTGCGGCGAGCAGCGGCATGAGCAGGGCCGCGGTGGCCGTGTTGCTGGTGACCTCCGTGAGGAACGTGACGCCCAGGCAGACGCCGAGGATCATCGGGAGCGGGGGGATGTGGGCGAGGACGCTCAGCTGCGCGCCGATCGTCGCGGAGAGCCCCGAAGTCCCGAAGGCACGAGCCAACGCCAAGCCACCGCCGAACAACAGGAGGATGCCCCAGGGGATGCGCTGGGCCGTCTTCCAATCGAGCAGCTGCTGTCCGCGGCCGTCCGGGACGAGGAACAGGGCCAGGGCGGCGCCGAGGGCGACCGTCGCGTCTCCGGTCGTGTCCACGCCGAGGAGTCCCTGCCACCCGCCCCAGGGCGTCGTGCGGGTCACCCAGGCGCACGCCGCGACGGCAAAGACGATGAGCACGCGGCGCTCGGCGATCGTCCAGGGGCCAGGGACCTCGATGCTAGGCAACGGCGTGGAGGGCAGACGGCGAGTGAGCAGCCAGAACGCCACGGGGATCATCACCGCGACCACGGGCACGCCGATCCGCATCCAGCCGAGGAAGGACCAGTGCTGACCCGTCACTTCGCCGTGGGCGGCCATGAACAGCAGGTTCGGGGGCGTCCCGATCGGGGTGCCCATGCCGCCGATGCTCGCGGCGTAACAGATCCCGAGCAGCACCGCCGCGTTCGTGGCGGGATCCTCGTTGCGCTGGAGGGCAGCCAGGGCGATCGGCACGAAGGCGAGGGTCGTCGCCGAGTTGGAGATCCACATGCTGGCGAGGGCGGTGGCGAGCATGAAGCCGAGCACCAGCCGCCGCGGCGTCATGTTGCCCGAGCGGTCCTGGAGGAGGCGGGCCAGGCCGAGCGCGAGCCGCCGATGCGCGCCGCTGCGCTCCATGGCCGTCGAGAGGATGAAGCCCCCGAGGAGGAGCAGGATCAGGGTGTGGCCGTAGGCCTGGGCCACCTGCTGATGATCGAGCACCCCGGTGAGGGGGAAGACCACGAAGGGCACCAGGGACGTCGCCGGGATGGGCACCGGCTCGAGGATCCACCAGGTGGCGCAGAGCGCGGTGACCGCCGCGGTCCAGCAGGCTGGCCCGGGGAGCCCACCGAGGGCGCAACCGACGCCCACGAGGAGGGCACCCGCCGCGCCCAGGGAGATGCCCGCTGCCTGACGCATGAGTCCCTGTATCGCGGATGTGCGGGATCGCGAAGGCCCCCGAACGCTGGATGTCGACGTTGCGAGGGGCGCCGACTCGACCTAAGCCTGACCTGCATGCCCACCATCGAGTTCGAAGGTGCCGGGCTCGGCGGAGACAAACTCGTCGAGGTCCCGGAGGGAGGGGACCTCCTCGACATCTGCGATCGGGTATTGGCCCCGGTGGCCTTCTCCTGCCGCTCCGCGACCTGCGGTACCTGTCACATCGAGGTCGTCAGCGGCGGGGAGTACCTCGAGGAGCCGAACGGCGAGGAGCAGGAGCTGCTGGACCTCCTCGGTGGGCCGAGCAACGGACGCTTGGCCTGTCAGGCGCAGGTCCGCCCCGGGGACGGCTACATCCACATCCGCCCCGTCTTGCCCTGAGAGCGCCGCGCCGCCGGGACGGCAGAGGATTGGGCCCTCCGTCGCCGTTTGCCGCGCCGCGGCCCCGAGCCGTGGCGGGATCGAGGCGCAGCGGGAGCGAGCCGCAGCGGGATGTGGCGGTGGGGACGATACGGCGAGTCCGCGCGCCGTGGGGCACGGCACGGCGGACCGCGACGCTGGAGGCGTCAGATTTCCGTCAGGTGCGCGGCCCCCACCACGCCCGCGGTGGGGCCGAGCTCGCTGACGACCAGAGGTACCTCGGCGGGCGGCTCCGCGAAGCTGTGTCGACGCAGGGCCGTGCGCAGGGAGGGCTCGATGAGATCGAAGGACGACGAGATCCCGCCCGAGAAAATGAGCGCGTTGAGATCGAGCACGTTCTGGATCGTGGCCAGCCCGCGACCGAGGGCCTCGCCCATCATCTCGAACGTCTGCGCGCCCGCGGCCTCGCCGCGCCGGGCGGCGTCCGCGATCTCACGGATCTCCGTGGCTTGTCCGCCGAGCTCGGCGTATTTGCGCAGCAGGGCCGCCGTGCCCGCGTAGGTCTCCATGCAGCCGGCCTTGCCGCAGCCGCACTGGGGGGCCTCCGGGCTGGGATCGATGTTGATGTGCCCGATCTCGCCCGCGAAGCCGTTGGAGCCCGGGTACAGCTGCCCGCCGATCACCAGGCCGCCGCCGATGCCGGTGCCGAGGGTGATCATGAGGAACGACGGATAGCGGGTGCCGTGGCCGTACAGGTACTCGCCGAGCGCCGCCGTCGTGGCGTCGTTCTCGACGGCCACAGGGCAGCGCAGGCGATCGCTCAGCCCCTTCCCGAGCTGGACGCCCTTGAAGCCGGGCACGTTCGGGAGCCCCCAGCAGCGCCCCGTGGGATCGACCTCCCCGGGGATCGCGACGCCGACGCTGCGCGGCGCAGGATCGAGCTCGAGCACGGTCCGCGCGATCGTGTCCAGGACGACCTCGGGAGCAGCTCCTCGGGGCGTCGGCGTGGACACGGAGCGAACGACGCGGCCGTCCTCGACGATGCCCGCCTTGATACCTGTGCCCCCGAAGTCGACTCCAATCATGGCGGGGCCAACTAATCCCTGCCGCGCGGACGCTGTCAAGCGGGGGCGGCCCGAGGTCGCCGAAAGCAGCTCGGGAGCGCGTGGCCTCCTTGAGCCGCGCCGCGGGTCGGGTATCCCTGGGGGGTGAAGACCCTGCGACTGGTGACCCTGAACCTGTGGAACAAGAGCGGCCCCTGGTTGGAGCGCCGCGCGTCGATCTGCGAGGAGCTCGGGGAGCACGCGCCGGATCTGGTGGGGTTCCAGGAGCTGCTGCGGCTCGTCCCCGACGGAGACCCCGGCGCTCTGCCCGGGGCCGTCTCCTCTGCCGGGCCTGGGCCCGCCTGGTCGTGGACCGCCCAGGACGACCAGCTCACGGAGATCGAGGGCGCGCTGCGGGCAGCGGGAGGCGCACCCCAGTCCCTCGCCTTCGTCGCGGCGAAATCCTACGGGGGCGGGCTGGTGATGGGGAACGGCCTGATGAGCCGCTTTCCCCTCCTCGACGTGCGCGGCTACGCCTTGCCGGGCGAAGAGAGCGGAGAGACGCGCAGCCTGCTGTATGCCCTGCTCGACACCCCGGGCGGACGACTGCCCACCTTCGTGACCCACCTCAACTGGAAGTGGCACCACGGCGCAGTGCGCCTGCGTCAGGTACAGGCCATCGCCGAGCACATCGAGGCGCTGCACCCATCGACGGAGACGCCCGCCGACGACGTGCTGCCTCCCGTGCTCCTGGGCGACTTCAACGCGGAGCCGGACGCCGACGAGATCCGCTATCTGCGCGGTCTGCACACCCTCGAGGGCAAGAGCGTGCACTTCGCTGACGCGTGGATCTGGGCGGGCGACGGCGGCCCCGGTTACACCTTCGAGCGAGCGAACGGCTTCGCCGCACGCTCCAACGAGCCGCCGCGCCGCATCGACTACGTGTTCGTGCGGGGGCCCGACGAGCGCCTCCGGGGAGAGCCTCTCGAGGCGCGCCGCGCGTTCATGAAGGCACGGGAGCGCGTCGTGGAGGGCGGCGAAGCGGGCGGCGGAGGCAAGGTCGAGCGAATTTGGCCGTCGGACCACTACGGGTTGGTGGTGGACCTGGCCGTTTCCCCCCGTGAGGCGCGGAATTGACGACGCTCGGCTTTCCATCCTCGTCGCCGTCCGCTACAGATCCACGCACTTTCGAACGAGCAGATAGGAAAGATACGATGAAGCACAGGGTTCCCCATTCCCTCGGACGCGAGAAAGCACGCAAGGTCGCTGACGCGGCGTTCAAGAGCTACGGCGAGCGCTTCTCCGACTACAAGCCGAGCTCCCGCTGGGTGACCGACGACAAGGCGGAGATCTCCTTCAGCGTGAAGGGGATGAGCCTGTCCGGCGGCGTCGAGGTGAAGGACGACGCCTTCGAGATGGAGCTGGCGGTCCCCTTCATGCTCAAGCCGTTCCAGGGCAAGGCCCTCTCGGTGATCGAGGGCGAGATCCGGAAGTGGATCGGCAAGGCCGAGGCGGGAGAGGTCTGAGCCCACTAGCGGGCCGTTCTGCGGGCGCCACATCGCCGAGACGTGATCGGCGCGAGGCGCTCGCGAAACGAGCGCCTCGATCGCGGGGCCACGGGACGGCTCAGCCGACGGCCTTGCCCAGCGGATCGACGTATCCGGGGGGGCGGCGGACGCTCGCGACGCCGGCACGCTCGAGGTGCGCGAGCACCTGGAGGACGCACGCCTCGTCCCAGGCGTCGCCGAGGATCTGGAGCCCCACGGGGAGCCCATCGACGAAGCCGACGGGGGCGGTGCCCGCGGGGATGCCCGTCAGGTTGCCGACGTAGGCGTAGCGGCTGATCTCGTCGAGAGCCACGGGATCGACGAAGCCGGAGCGGGCCTCCGCGTCCGTGATCGGCGGCGGCAGGTTCCCGGTGCTGGGGAGGGCCAGGACGTCCACGTCCGTCAGCAGCGCCGCGATTTCCCGGCGGAGCTCGCCCCGGAGCCGCTGAGCGATCACGTAGTCGTCGGGGCGGAACGTCCCCAGGCCCAAGAGCGTGAGCTGCAGGTCGAGAGTGAGATCGTCCAGGTGGCTGCGCTCCTCCCGCAGCGCCGCGAACGCCTCCAGGCCGATGGTCAGATAACCGATCGCCGCGGCGTGCATCGCCAGGCGCGAGCGCACGGGGACGAGCTCGGCGCCGTCGCGGCGCAGGGCCTCCAGAGCATCGCGGGCGGGGCGGGTCAGCGCTGCGGGGGTTCGGTCCCACTGCTCCTCGTCGACGCCGATGCGAAGTCCCTCGACGCCGCGGCGCAGAGCGCTGGTGAACTCGCCAGCGGCCAGGGGGGGCTGGGCGAAGGACGTGGGATCCGAAGGATCGGGGCCAGCGGTGGCCTCGAGGAACACCGCGAGGTCCTCCGCGCTCGAGGCGATCGGACCCAGGTGGATCACGCTGCTGCCCGCCACGGCGCCGTGCCCGATCAGCGGGATGCGACCATAGGTGGGCTTGAGACCGAACAGGCCGTTGTAGGCGGCGGGGATGCGGATGGATCCACCCCCGTCGGCGCCCAGCGCCACGGGACCGAGCCCCAAGGCGACCGCGACGGCGGAGCCCGTCGAGCTGCCCCCGGGGAGCCGCCCCGGATCGAAGACGTTGCGCGGCATGGCCCGGAACGGGTTCGCCCCGAGGGGGGACATGCCGTACTCGGTCATCACCGTGTTGCCCAGGATCAGGGCGCCAGCGGCGCGCAAGCGGGCGACGGCCAGGGAATCCCGCTGCGCGGGGCGGGCCGGGAGCCACCGGGTGCCGAGCTTCGTCGGCAGACCCATCACATCGACCTCCTCCTTGATGGGCACGATCACGCCATCGAGGGGACCGAGGCTGCGCCCCGACTTGTGTCGCAGATCACTGGCGCGGGCGTCCTCGAGGGCCTCTGCCTCGCGGAGCGCGTAGAAGGGGTTGGCGCTCGGGGTCCGCTCGTCGAGCCGACCGATCGTCTCGATGACGCGCTCCGTGAGCTGCACGGGAGTCGTGCGTCCCGCCGCGAAAGCCTCCGCCAGTGCACGGGTTCCGACCGCCTCGTCGTTGCGCGGCAGCGGCAGGTCCCGCGATGGGCGGCCGTGGTCCGGGCGCGCCTGGAGCGGCCAGAAGCTCTGGGGGAGGGGAGCGCACATCTCCGCCGGGAACGCCGACAGGGCGTCGATGCCGAGCTGCGCGCGAAACACCTTGGCGATGAGGTGTCTCGCGGGAGTGTGGCGCATCGCCGTGAGGACCGCGCGCAGGGGCGCGCCGCTCATGCGTCCGGAGGGAAGCTCGATCATGAGGAGAGGCTAGCGGTGCTCGGAGGTGAGGTCAGCATGAGAATCAGCTCTCGGGGCGGTGGACGAAATGGGCCTCCCCGCCGTCCCCGGAGCCGCTGAGATCGAGCTCCACCAGGAGCCGTACCCGCACCGGGTGACAGGAGCCGGAGTCCCCCTCGCTGCACCAGTAGTACGTGAGGTCGATCTCCGCCGGATCCGCGGCGCCGTCGCTGACCACGATGGGGAGGCGGACGGGCAGCTCGTCGGGATCCAGCTGCGTCCGGATGGACTCGGGGAAGGTGAGATCTCGGCCCCGCGCGCTGACGCGCAGAGGCGCTCCCTCCGTCAGGGTGCCGTCTTGGGGCGGGCGCAGATCGATGATCAAGGTCCCCCGCCCGGGGCCGAGCTGGCCTTCGGCCTTGAGGCGCTGGACCTGGCGGGGCTCCGGGGGTTCGTGTCGAGCCACTTGCTCCCGGGGGACCGGGGCCAACTTGGTGGCCGGGGCATCGTCCCCGTCGCTTCGCTGACAGGCCGCGGCGGGCCCGAGGACGACGCACAAGGCGAGCACCTTCCAGAGGGTTCGCTGGCTCACTCGCTTCCGTCCAGGTCGTGGAGCACCAGGGCGTCCTTGGAGAAGGAGGGGATCAGGAGGCGGTTTCGCTTGCGGTCATAGCCGATGTCCGCGGGCGACTCGACCCCGCTCAGCAAGCGCTCGAAGGGTTCGCCGGGGCGTCCGGCGAGGATCGCCGAGGCCTCCCAGCTGGCCACCAGGAGGGCGCCGTCGCGGGTCTTCACGACCCCGTCGAGCTTGCCCGCGTCGAGCTTCTGGACGCGGCTGCGCTTGCCGTCGTTCCCGAGGAAGTAGAGCTCGCCCGTGCCGAAGGAGGCGACCCACGTGCCGCCCCGATCGGGCCAGAGCCCGTTGGGATGCCCGAGCTCCGCGCCGCCCGCGAGCTTGGACACCTTGCCGTCGACGACCCGGTACACCGCGTCGGTCCCGGAGGGCTCGAACCCGGGCTTCCAGCCGCTGTCGGAGACGTAGATGGTCTTCTGATCGGTGCCGACGGCCACGTCGTTCAGGAACGTCGCCCCCTCCACCTTCAGCTGCCCGCGCGGAGCGCCCGTGCGCCGATCGAACAAGCGCAGGACGTCGATGTCCGCGACGATGAGGGTGTCGTGGATCACGGCCATGCCCTTGGGAGCGTGCAGGGTGACCTTCTTCTGTCCACCTACGATGAACTTCGCGTCGACCTCGCCAGCGGGCGTCACGCGAGCGATGAAGCCGTCGCCGTCCTTCTCGAAGGGATCGCCGCCGATGTTGCTGACGAAGTAGACGTCCTGATCCGGATCGTGCTGCACGCTCTCGGGGGTGCGGAAGCCGACGTCCGCCAGGATCCGGGTCGCGTCGGACTCGGGGAACGAGGGCGTCTCCTCGGGCGGGCCCGGATCCTGGGCCTGTCCTTCGGGTGGGGGCTGTGATTCCGGTGAGGGTGAAGCGGCCACGGGCGGGCGCGGCTCCTCCTGCTTGGAACAGCCCGCCGCGGCTACGGCGAGGAAGAGGCAGCCGAACAGGGGGAGCCGGGCGTGTGAGAGACGTGGGGTGGATGAAGGTCGCGTCATCGGGGAGTCGTCTGGATGCCGGTAGAGCACAGCGCGGAGCCGAGCCGGGCGCGCCGAGCCACGTGCAGCGCGAGGGGTCTCGGACCAAGGCTGGGGAAATCGAGCATGTCCCGTTCTCGGTGGGCGCGCCAGCCAGGGTCCGCGGCCTGGGGCGGAGAGGACCGGAAGGCTAGCGTAGGAGCGGCCGCTGTGTAGACTCGCGCGGTGTCCTCGAAACGCCTGACGATTCCCGTCGATGAGCTCGGCCTCGACAAGCACGCGCTCGTCGAGTCCTTCGTGAACCACATCCAGCACACGCAGGGGAAGCACCCGAGCGCGGCGACGCAGCTGGACAACTTCATCGCCATCGCTCGCACCGCCCGGGATCGCATGTTCGATCGCTGGACGCGGACCTGGCAGGAGCGGGTGCTGACGCGCCCGAAGCACGTCTACTACCTGTCGATGGAGTTCCTGCTGGGGCGACTCCTCACCGACAGCCTCCACGCCCTCGGGATCTACGAGGAAGCCAAGGCCGCCCTCGCGGAGCAGGGGCTCGATCTCCAGCAGATCGCCGAGGAAGAGCGGGACCCGGGGCTCGGCAACGGCGGCCTGGGCCGCCTGGCGGCGTGCTTCTTGGACTCGCTGGCCACGGTGGGGATCCCGGCCATGGGGTACGGTCTCCGCTACGACTACGGCATCTTCCGTCAGGATATCGTCGGGGGACGCCAGCACGAGGCGCCGGATCTGTGGCTCCAGTTCGGGACGCCCTGGGAGGTGTCGCGGCCCGAGCGCATGTACGACGTGAAGTTCGGTGGCCGCGTGATCCAGTACACGGGCGCCCAGGGACGCATCGTCCACGAGTGGGTCGACGCGGACGTGGTGCGCGCCATGGCCTACGACGTGCCGGTGCCCGGCCACCGCAACGGCGTCGTGAACACCCTGCGTCTGTGGGGCGCCAAGGCGACGAGCGATTTCGACATCGCCTACTTCAACGCGGGGGACTACGCCAAGGCCGTCCAGCGCAAGGGCGACACCGAGAACATCACGCGGGTGCTCTACCCCAACGACAACCACGCGCTGGGGAAGGAGCTGCGCCTGAAGCAGGAGTTCTTCCTCGTGTCGGCGACTGTGCAGGATGCCATCGCGCGCCACCTGTCCACTCACGACGGCGTGGAGAGCCTCTCGGAGGCCGCCGTGTTCCAGCTCAACGACACCCACCCGGCGCTGGCGGTGGCCGAGCTGATGCGCATCCTGTGCGACGAGCACGACCTCGGCTGGGACGAAGCGTGGAAGATCACCCGCGAGTGCGTCAACTACACGAACCACACGCTCCTGCCCGAGGCCCTCGAGAAGTGGCCCGTGTGGCTGCTCGAGCGCGTGCTGCCGCGGCACCTGCAGATCATCTACGAAATCAACTCACGCTTCCTCGGCGAGGTCGAGGACCGCTTCCCCGGCGACAAGGATCGGCTGCGTCGGATGAGCCTCATCGAGGAAGACGGTGAGCGCTATGTGAGGATGGCGAACCTGGCGGTCGTCGGCAGCTCACGCGTCAATGGCGTGTCGGCGCTGCACTCGCAGCTCCTCCGGGATCAGCTGTTCCGGGACTTCGACGAGTTCGAGCCAGGGAAGTTCACGAATCAGACCAACGGCGTGACCCCGCGGCGCTGGATGCTCCAGTGCAACCCCGGGCAGTCCGCGCTCCTCGATCGGGTCGCGGGCAAGGGCTGGGAGGTCGACCTCGATCGGATCGCTCGCCTGGTCCCCTACGCCACCGACAAGGCGTTCCAGGAGGAGTGGCGCGCGGTGAAGCGCCAGAACAAGGAGCGCCTGTGCGAGCGCCTCTGGCACGAGTGCGGCTTCGAGCTGGACCCGAGCTTCCTCATCGACGCCCAGGTCAAGCGCATCCACGAGTACAAGCGACAGCACCTCAACGTCCTGCACATCGTGTCGCTGTACCTCGGCATGAAGGCGGATCCGTCGAAGATCGCGGCGGCTGTCCCGCGCGCGTTCCTGTTCGCCGGCAAGGCGGCTCCCGGGTACGAGACCGCCAAGCAGATCATCCACCTGATCAACTCCGTCGCGACGGTCATCAACAATGACCCGCAGACGCGCAACAAGCTGCGGGTGCTCTTCGTGCCGAACTACTCGGTGACGTGGGCCGAGGTGATCATCCCCGCCACCGACGTCTCCGAGCAGATTTCGACCGCTGGCTACGAGGCCTCCGGCACCGGGAACATGAAGTTCGCCATGAACGGCGCGCTCACCGTGGGCACGCTCGACGGCGCGAACATCGAGATCCGCGACGCCGTCGGCGCGGAGAACATGTTCCTCTTCGGGCTCAGCTCGGAGGAGGTCGCTGCGGCCAAGCGAGCGGGCTACGACCCGCGGCAGATCTACTACTCGGAGCGCCCCGTGCGGGACGCCATCGACGCGGTGCGGATGGGGCAGTTCTCTCCCGAGGAGCCCGGCCGCTTCCACGGCCTCATCGACGACCTGCTCCACCGAGACCCCTTCCTCGTCCTGGCGGACTTCCTGAGTTACTCCTCCTGCCAGAAGGTCGTCGAAGACGCCTACCGAGATCAGGCGACCTGGACGAAGAAGGCCATCTTGAACGTGGCGCGCATGGGGGTGTTCTCCAGCGATCGCACGATCCGCGGCTACGCCGAGGAAATCTGGAACATCCTGTCGGAGGTCCGTCAGGCGGCCCAGTGAGGGCGACCGGGGCTGGCCCCGAGGGGAGCCCGATGCCCCTCGGGAGCCTCCGGGGCGCGCCGCCGGGAGCACTTCGCCGCCAGGGTCCGTCGCAACGAGCTCCTCGCGGGGCCCGGCGCCCTCGATCGGACGTAGGTCGCGGGGCCAGGATGCCCCTGGAAATGGGCCGCGGGGTATGCGACAGATCGCCTCCCCATGCCCCGCATCGCCTGCAAATTTGGTGGAACCAGCGTCGCCAGCGCGGCGCAGATCCGTAAAGTCCGCGCCATCGTCGAGGAGGACCCGCGCCGGAGCGTGGTCGTCGTCTCCGCGCCTGGGAAGCGCGATCCGAAGGAAGCGAAGATCACCGATCTGCTCTATCTCTGTCAGGAGATGGCGGAGATGGGGACGGATTTCTCCGAGCCCTTCGGCATCGTGAGGGAGCGTTTCCTGGAGATCGAGCGTGAGCTCGGTGTGAAGACCGACGTCGGCGCTGCGCTCGATGCGTGCGCGGAGGATCTGCGTCGGGGAGTCGGGCGTGACTACGTGGCGTCGCGGGGCGAGTGCTTCAACGCCATCATCATCGCCAAGCTGCTCGGCGCGGAGCTCGTCGATCCGCTGGAGACCATCGTGATCAGCGGCTCGGGGCGGGTCGATCCCGTCAGCTACGAGCTGTTGGCCGAGAAGCTGAAGGACGAGACGAAGCGGTACGTGCTCCCCGGCTTCTACGGGCGAGGTCCGGACGGCGACGTGAAGACGTTCTCGCGGGGAGGCTCCGACATCACCGGCGCCATCGCCGCGCGGGCCGTGAAGGCGCTCGTCTACGAGAACTGGACGGACGTCTCCGGGCTGCTGATGGCCGATCCGCGGATCGTCGAGCGGCCGCGCCCGCTGCTCGAGGTGACCTACCGGGAGCTGCGTGAGCTCTCGTACATGGGCGCCTCGGTGATGCACGACGAGGCGACGCTCCCCGTCCGGGAGGCGGGCATCCCCATCAACATCCGCAACACCAACGAGCCGAGCGATCCGGGGACGCGGATCGTCCCGGAGCTCAGCGAGGACGTGAAGCTCTCGAGCGTCGTGGCGGGTATCGCGGGGAAGAAGGGCTTCTCGATGCTGTGCCTCGAGAAGACCCTGATGAACAAGGAGGTCGGCTTCACGCATCGGCTGCTCGGGGCCTTCCAGCGCCGCGGCATCAACGTGGAGCACTGCCCGTCGAGCATCGACGGCATCAACGTCATCGTGGAGCGCGAGTCCCTGAAGGGCTGCACGGACGAGCTGATCGACGACATCAAGCGCTCGCTCCAGCCCGAGCGCGTGCATCTGGTCGACGATCTCGCCCTCATCGCGGTCGTCGGCGAAGGCATGAGCCGCACCATCGGGATCGCGGCGCGGGTGTTCGGCTGCCTGGGCCGGGCCGAGGTCAACGTGCGGGTGATCAACCAGGGGGCCTCGGAGCTCAACATCATCGTCGGCGTGGCGCCCGAGGATTACGAGCGGGCCGTGGCGACGCTCTACGCGGAGTTCGTCAGCAGCCAGAGCCGCAGCCTCGCTCCCCCCGCCGCCTGACGCCGTCCGTCACGGCGCGGCACGCGGCCGCGGCGCGCTCGACTCCCTGCGGCGCGCCGCGTGCTCCCTGCGGCGCGCCGTCGATGCGCGTCGCGGTCGTGTTCAACGGGCGCCCCTCGGGGCGCCCGTTTTGCTCCCTCAGACCCCTTCGGGCGCTCCCTCAAACGGAGTCGCGCTGCTTGAGGATGATGAGGATGAGCATGAGCAGGCCGAACATCATACCCACCAGCACGGCGGGAGGCAGCCAGGCGATCTCGTAGTTCGAGAAGCCCCAGGCGCCGTGGAAGTCGGTGCTGGCGATCTGCGCCTCGGCGCAGTGGAACTTTCCGTTGAACACGAAGTCCGGTGCGCTCGAGGTGTCGGGCTTCTTGAGGTCGAGGACCCACGCGGGATCCCCGGCGATGGCGAGCCGCTCCTGAGCCACCGTCCCCTGGAAGCCCCAGCGCGCGGGCATGATGAGCATGGGGTACTGGAGGAGCGGGTTGGTCGTCATCGGCACCATCAGCCCGCCGAGCACGACCTGCGGGATGAGGGCGATGGGGGTGAGCGCCATCGCCGCCTCGCTGGAGGTGACCAGGGTGCTGAGCAGGAGGCCCAGGGCCACGGAGTTCATGGACGTGGCGATGAGCGTCCCGAGCTGGATGCCGAAGGCGTGGAGGCCGCCGTTGAAGCCCAGGGCGAAGAACACGATGGCGAGCAGCACCGCGCACTGCACGACGCAAAAGAAGCTGAGCAGAACGAACTTGGAGAAGACGTAGTTGAAGAGCCCCAAATTCACCATGCGCTCACGTTTGTAGATCGCCGTCTCGCTGACGATCTCGCGCGCCGCGTTGCTCGTGCCGAACCACACGGCGGCCACCACCACGAAGAACATCGCCCCGGAGTGATCCGGCGTGGCCGACATGCTCGCGAGCATCTCGTCGATCCCTTCACCGAAACCTCCGGCGCGTGTCGCGAGCTCCTGGAGCGCGCCCAGGCACCAGTAGGGGATGGCCGCCTTCTGGCCGCCGAACACCAGGGCCAGCAGGCCTCCGATGATCGGCGCCTGCGCGAGCATGATGGCGGTGCCCGTCTTGTCCCGGGTCTTGACCTTGAAGTAGCGGCCGAAGAGCAACCCGAACTGGCCGCGCGTCTTGGGGCGGCCCGTCGTGAGCCCCTGGTGCTGCGAGCCCGCGCCGACGGCGCGCCGCCCGGCGTACATCCGCTGGAAGATGGGGTTGTTCTGGGAGAAGAACTCCTGGTGCCACTCCCGAGCGGCGAGGGCGCGAGCGGCGGTGCGCGGGACGTTCGGATCCTGGGCGCGCATCGCCTCGAACAGGTGGTTCTCCCGCTGCTGCAACATGGCGAACATGTCGCGGGGGTTGTCGACGTCGTTGACGCGTCCCTGTTTCTCGAGCCAGGAGCCGAAGAAGCGGTAGCCGTCGCGGCTCGGCCCGTAATAGATCGGGACGCCGCCCTGGCCGAGGATCAGGGCGAG
>Ga0079224_100001152_pt1 | contig 29380 bp, 36 predicted proteins | sample Stecom2015_FD_80414 | JGI IMG/M metagenome (GOLD analysis project Ga0079224, IMG submission 80414) | Agricultural soil microbial communities from Utah to study Nitrogen management - Steer compost 2015 | ecosystem: Environmental > Terrestrial > Soil > Agricultural land | place: USA: Utah... | reverse complement strand
GAACTGCCGCACCGACAACCCCGTAAACGTCGGTATCCACGCCGGCTGGTCAACCCCGATCACCTGCACCCGTCCATGATCCACTACGACCACAGACCCGTGATTACGGGACAACCTTTAGGTGGTGACCGTGAATCCTCAGACCGTTCTCGGGTGGCTGGTCGTTCTCGTGGTCTTGGTGCTCGTGGTGTGGTTGGTGTTGCATCTGGCCGGAGCGGCGTAGGTGGCTCACGGCTCCGGCTGGTCGCTGGGAAGCGCGTCGAGGATCTTGTACGCCGTGCGCCGGGACAGTCCGGAGTGTTCGATCAGTTTCGATCGGTTGATGGGTTCGCCCCCGATCCGCAGCGCGCCTGCCTGACGAACGGCCGACTTGATCTGATCAAGGATCTCCGCTTCGACACGTTGGGCCTCGGCTCGCCGCTGGCGGAGCTCGTCGAGGTAGGCGAAAACTTCGGCTTCGGTCTCGAACACGGGGAGGTGTCCTCTCATATGCCGCGAGCCCGGCACCGTCGCCGGTACCGGGCATCGCGGGTTGTGCGCGTGGTGCTATTAGAACCGGTCGACGGCGACCACGGTGCACGTGACCTGCTCAGCAGGTTCACTGATCATGGTCATGGCTTCCATTCCGGACAGTTCGGTCGTCTGGCCGGGCTGGAGCGCGTTCGCGATGGCGAAGATTTCGCCGAGCCGCTTCCCGGCCGGGTCGTCGACGGCGATCGTCGCCCAGTACGACCGGGGCCGGTCGGTGCTGTTGGTGATCGTGACCGTGGCGTTTGCACTGGTCGTGCCGTAGTTGGTCTCCGTGGTGCAGCTCTTGACGGTCACATCGTGCAGCGCGCTCGTGTCCGAGGTGCCAGTCACGCCGCCGGGGACGGCGGGTGCGGCGGTCTCGAAGTCTCCGCCGAGTTCTTCGAGGTCGCGACCGAGCTGGTCAACGGCACTGAAGACGATCGACATGCCCCAGATTCCGAGCGCTGCGACGCCCACGCCGAGCACTGTGGAGATGATCGACATCACGCGGTTGGTGGCGATGCCTTTCCGGGTGCGGGCGATGCCGAGCAGACCGAACACGACGACCAGCCCCCCCGAGGATCAAGGCGATAAAGCCGGTGAGCGGGACGATGCCGAACACGGCGCCGACCAGCGCCAAGACCAGCGCAGTAATGCCGAAGCCGTTGCGCGCCGGTTGGGTCGTGTACGGCTGCTGGGCAGCCTGCGGGTGGGTGGCATTCATGCCGGTGAACCCTTCGGGAAAGACCCCGCGCCGTGTCGGGCGCGAGGCGGGATGATCGGGAGCCATTCGCTCACCGCTGTTTCCCAGTAAACGCACAGCGCACAGCGGCTGTCTACTCGTAAACATGTGTCGGTATTCACGTGTTGCGCTGGCTAACGAGCCGTCGTCGAACCGCGACACGTAAGCCACTTTTGCCCCGAATGTCACAACCAGTAAGCGCAGGTCGCTAAGCCGACCGGGTGAGCCGGCCAGCTGGCCGCGGGTTGCCATTACCGCAGCTCAACACTATTGCCCGGCCGGAACGTAGATCGTTCCGCGGACCGCTCTGATTTCACTCACCGTGACCGCGAGGGAGGCGCGAGCGTGATCGACACCGAGACGCCCGACTCGCCGGGTTGGTGGGCGAAGAACCTCGCGGCCGAGCTCGCGAGTCGCCAACCTCGGTACGCCGAGCTCGACGCCTACAACCGGGGTGATCACCCGCTGCCGGAGGGCGCCGAGAAGTGCCCGGAGGCGTATCGGCGGTTCCAGCGCAAGGCCCGGACGAACTACGTCGGGCTGGTGGCGAGCGCGGTCACCGAGCGCATGATCCCGGTCGGTTTCCGCACGGGCGCGGACCGCGACGAGATCGGCGACGAGGTCGCGTGGCGGATCTGGCAGTCCAACGCGCTCGACGCGGACGCCGGGCTCGTGCATGACGCGTCGGTCGTCATGAGCGAGTCGTACGTCATCGTCGGCCCGCCGGTCGACGGCGTCCCGCTGATCACGCCGGAGGACCCGCGCCAAGTGATCACGGCCGCCGCGCCGGGGCGCCGCCGCACGGTGGACGCCGCGCTCAAGACGTGGGCGGACGACATCCGGGACGAAGACCGGATCGTCGTCTACCTGCCCGGCGAGGTGTGGCACTTCCGGCGCCGCCGCAAGGCAACCGGTGTGACGGAGGAGGGCACGCTCGACGGCTCGGTGTGGGACGTCGACGAGACGCTTTCCGGCTCGCTGCCGATCGATCGTGTCCCCGTGGTGAAGTTCGGCAACCGGGAGAACCTGTTCGGCGACACGCTCGGTGAGTTCGAAGACGTCATCGACATTCAGGACCGGATCAACCACATGGTGTTGGACCGGCTCGTCGTCGCCGCGATGCAAGCCTTCCGGCAACGCTGGGTTAAGGGCGTGTCCACGAAGGACGCTGAAGGCAATCCGGTCGATCTGTCGTCGATGCTCTCGGCCTCGGCCGGGGCGCTGTGGGCACTGCCCGCCGGGGTGGAGCTCGGCGAGTTCGACGAGGTCAACTTGAAGCCGTTGCTCGATGCCGTGTCCGACGACGTGCGAGCGATGGGCGCGATCACCCGGACGCCTCCGTCGTACCTTCTGGCGGAGCTGGTGAACGTCTCCGCCGACGCGTACACGGTGACGGAGTCCGGGCTCGTGGCGAAGGTCGGCTCTCGCCTGTTGCAGGCGGGCGAGTCGTGGGAAGCCGTGATGTCGCTTGCGTTCGAAGTGCTCGGCGACACCACCCGTGCGAACCGCAACGATCTTGAGGTGCTGTGGGCGAACCCGAAGCGCCACACGTTGAGCGAACTCGCCGACGCTGCCGGGAAGCTCAAGGACATTGTCTCGCGCCGCACCTTGCAGCGCGACATCTTGCAGATGACGCCGCAGTCGATCGCCCGCGACGAAGCCGACCGGTCCGGCGAGATGCTGGACGCCGAGCTCGCCACTCTGCCCACGATCGACATTCCTCCGGGAGATTCCAATGGACAGTGACGAGTTCATGAGGATGGACGCCCGGCTCGCGATGGACTTCGCCGTGGCGTGTTTTGGCGGCCCGGAGAGGGTGGCGCGGTTGCTTGATGAGGTGGAGATCCACGGCGTTTCGCCCGTTGAGCCGCCCGCCACGCTTCGGCGACACGGTGGATCATCCGGTGGCGAGTCGTAACGTCGTGCGCCTGGTCGATGCACAGGCCGCGCAGCGTGACCGCGTTCGCCGCACGGTGACGGCCGCCGTCGCGAACCTGGTTCGGGGCTGGGCGGACTTCGCCTCGCCCGCGCAGGTGCGGCGCTTGGTCGACGCGCTTGCCCGCCTGGTCGAGCCCGCGCAGGCACGCACGGCGTCGACCACGGACGCCTACCTCGCCCGCGTGATTGGCGAGCTGCGGGGGCGCCCGGCCGCACCGGTCGGCGTGCGGATCGACCCGAACCGGCTCCGTGGTGAGACGCCGCACCGGGAGGTGTTGGAGCGGGTCGCCGCCGAGTACCGCCGTCACCGCGCCGACGGTCTCGACGACGACGCCGCACGGGCGCGGGCGGTGAACCGGGCGCGGCTGATCGTTGACGAGGACCTGTCGCTCGCAGCGCGGGAAGCCGCCCGGCAGGTCTACACGCGCACGCCGGGCGTGACCGGCTACCGCCGGGTGATCCGGCCGGAGTTGTCAGCCGGGGGCACCTGCGGTCTGTGCGTCGCCGCCAGCGACCGCACGTACGCACGAGGTGACCTGCTGCCCCTGCACGCCCGGTGCAAGTGCGAGACGTTGCCGATCGTCGGCGCGAACGATCCCGGCCGCAGCCTCAACGCCGACGAGCTCGCCGAGCTCTACCGGCAAGCGGGCGGCACCACGATGGAAAAGCTCAAGCGCGCCCGTGTGGTGGTGCGCGAACACGGCGAGCTCGGCCCGGTTCTGCGCGCACCGGGCGAGCACTTTCGCGGCCCGGACGAGGTTGCCGCCGACGCGGCGTAATGCCGCCTGTTCTTCCGTCCACGCGTGGACGGCTCGCGCCCGCAACGGGCGATCTCATCTCTACCCGCAACGGGAGGCCGCAGGATGCCTACTGAGGAGACCGCGCAGGTTCCGGAGCCCGAAACCGCGGAGCCCGTCGAGGAGTCCGCAACGGAACCCGACGCGCAGCAGCAGAAGACTCCGGAGGAGGCGCAGCTCGGCGACGCCGGAAAGCGTGCGATCGAGCGCATGAAGCGGGAGCGCAACGAAGCCCGGCGAGAGCTGGAGAAGCTTCGTCGCGAGGCCATGTCCGACCAGGAACGCGCCGTCGCCGAAGCTCGGGACGCCGGTCGCGCCGAAGCTCTCCGCGAAATGGCGGGTCGCCTGGTCGACGCCGAGATCCGGTCGGCCGCGGTCGGCCGTCCGCTCAATGTGGACGCCTTGCTCGCGAACGTCGACCGCTCGAAGTTTCTCACCGAGGACGGCGACGTCGACCGCGAGGCGGTGACGGCGTGGCTCGACCAGCTGGCCCCGGCTCAGACCGAACCGCGCCTCGCGAGCGACCTCGGCCAGGGAACGCGAGGCGCCGCCCGCACCAATCCTGCGGACGTTTTCGGCCAGCTCATCACACAAAGCCTGAAGTAAGGACGATCAACGATGCCACCGATCACGCTCCCGGCGGCGGGCTCGCAGACGTTCCCGCGCCAGATCAGCGAAGCGATTTTCGAAGACGTCGCAAGGGAATCCGTCGTTCAGCGACTCGCCCGGCGGGTAAACCTGCCGGAGTCGGGCACGATGATCCCGATCACGAGCGAGAAGCCCAAGGCCGGTTGGGTCACCGAAGGCCAGCGCAAGCCGACCACCAACGCCGGTCAGAACTTCGTGAACATGGACCGGAAGAAGCTCGCCGCGATCGTGGTCTTCTCGATGGAGTACGTCCGTTCGGACCCGACGAAGCTGTACGCGAACATCCGCCCGCAGATCCAGGAAGCGTTCGCGACCGCGTTCGACCTGGCGGCGATCCACGGTGTCTCGCACGACGGTTCGGCCGGTCCGTTCCCGTCGTACCTGACGCAGACCACCAAGAGCGTGGAGCTCGGCACGACCACGCAGGCCAACGGCGGCACGTACGGCGACCTGGTCGCCGGTCTGAAGCTGCTCGTCGACGACGACAAGCGGCTGACCGGCTTCGCCGTCGACCCGAAGGCCGAGCCCGTTCTCCTGTCCAGCGTCGACCTTCAGGGGCGCCCGATCTGGGTCGACGCCCCGGCAGAGGCGACGGTCGGGAACCGGCTCATCGGCCGCCCGGCCGGGATCTCCGAAGGCGTTGCGGCCGACTCCGGCGCGGGCGCGAACTTGCGGATTCTGGGCGGCGACTGGTCGAAGGCCGCCTACGGCATCGGTTCGAACATCACCTACAGCGTGTCGCGAGAGGTCACGGTCACGATCGACGGGACGCTCACCTCGTTGTGGGAGAACAACCTCGTCGCTCTGCTGGCTGAGGCCGAGTACGGCTTCGTCGTCGGTGATGTGGACGCGTTCGTCGAGTACGTCGACACCCCGACCCCGTGAGGCGTGATCGGTGATGCGAGTACGTAACCCGCAGACCGGGACCGTGGTCAGCGTCGGCGAGGAGACCGGGAAACGCTACCTCGCCGCCGGGTGGGAAGACGCCGAGGAGAAGTCGGCGCGCTCGGCTCCGGATGCTGGCGACGGCGAGACGAAGACCCGGCGCCGCCGGGCGTCGCGGTAAGGAGAGGGGGCGTCCGTGGCCGTTCCGCTGATCTCCTCCCAGGACATCGAAGCGCGTCTCGGACGCCCGCTCACCGCCGCCGAGACGGCGCGTGTGGACGCCCTGATCGCCGACGCGTCGGCGGAGGTGCGCGCCTACACGGGCCAGCTCATCACCGTCGGTACGTCGACGGTGACGCTGCCCGTGGTCGGCGGCCGGGTGACGCTGCCTCAGCGTCCCGTGAACGCCGTCGCCGCGATTGACGGCGAGCCGGTCGACGAACCGGACCTCGTCGGCGCCACGCTGCGTGGCCTCTCCGGGTGCGAGGTGACCGTCACCTACCAGCACGGCTACGACCAGGTGCCCGACGACATCGTGTCCGTGGTCGCCGCGATGGTCCTTCGCGGGCTCGCAACGTCCCCGGCCGCGCCGCTGTACTCGCGGGAGTCGATCGGGGAGTACTCCTACGGGCTCCCGGAGTCCGCGCTCGCTCGGCGCGTGATCGTCGACCGCACGGACCGCGCCACGCTGGATCGCTACCGCACACCGGACGTCGGTGTCGCGTGGCTTTCGCTGCCGTAAATCTCCATCCACTGCGGAATCCGCCAGCTGCCCGCGGGCTCACAGCCGGCATGCGCTGACCAGCCACAACGCCGCGTTGAAGATCGCTGTAAGCGATCAGGAAGTGTTCGTCCACTCAGCACGGGAGACGCGTCGTGATCGGTGATCACCTGCTTCCGCACCGAGTGCGCCCGGTCGCCTCCGTCGAGGCGGTCGACGACTACGGCAACCCGGTCCGCGTCCCTGACGCACGCGGCGCGGAGGTGCCTGCCTACGTCCAGCCGCTCGACACGTCCGAAGCCCTCGCCGACGGGCAGGTACGCGAGACGCGGCTGAAGGTGTTCGTCCGGCCGGACGTGACCGGGCTCGACGCATGGTCACATCTGGTGTGGGAAGGCCGGGAGTATGAGCTCGAAGGCGACCCGCGCCGACACGACTCTCCGGCCGGACCGCATCACCGCGTGCTCTACGTCCGCCGGGTGGGTGCGTAGCCGTGGCCTGGGTGAACCCGTACGCGCCGCGCATCGTGTCCCGCCTTCCGGGGGTGCGCGCTGAGGTGGCCGCACACGGCCGTGAGATCGCCGCTCGCGCCCGCGCACGCCTCACCCGGCACCGGGATACCGGCGCGGCGCAGATCCGCGTAGAGAGCCGCACACCCGACTACCTCGTCCACCTGATCGACCCGGCCGCCGCCGCGATCGAGTTCGGCGGCGTGAAGCGGGACGGGACGGTCGTGCAGGGCCTCTACATCCTCACCAACGCCGCTCAATAAGGGGGCGCCCGTGCGTCTGCTCCCGGACGCCGAACGGCTCGTATTGGCGCTGCTCCGGCCGCGCTTGCCGACTGTGTCGCTCGGAACGTTGATTCCCGACGACATCGCCGACCGCGTCCCGTACGTGGTCATTCGCCGCGTGGCGGGTGCGGCGATCGATGCCCGGTTCCTAGACCAACCGGTCGTGAGCGTCGACGCCTGGCACGCGACGAAACTCGGCGCGGCCGATCTCGCCGAAGACGTCCGCGCCGCTCTGGTCGAGGCGTGGGAGCGCCAGACGGTGACCGACTTCGGACACCTCGCCTACTTCCGCGAGGAGTCCGGACCGACCGAGCTCACGACCGGCGAGCACACCGACACGCTGCACCGCTACCAGGCGAGCTACGCGCTCGCGACTCGGCCGCCGCTGCGCACCGACTGATCTCCCCGCGCCGTAGTCCGCGGGCGACCAGACATCCATAAGGGAGGGTCACCGATGGCACTCGACGACAACGCGGTGATGGTGCCCGGCAAGGGGTACTTCTACATCGCACCCACCGGAACCGCCGTTCCCACCGGCACCGGCGAGCCCCCGGCGCCGTGGGTCAACGTCGGCCACACGTCCCGCGACGAGCCGCTGACGATCAGCCGTGAAGGCGGCGACCGTGAAACGCTGGGAAGCTGGCAGAACGAAGCGCTTCGCGAGCGGATCGAGCCGACCACGTACCAGATCGCGTTCCGCCTGCTCCAGTACGACGAGCTCGCTCACCGCCTGTACTACGGCGGCGGCGCCGTCGACCCGGTGTCCGGCCGATTCGAGGTCCCGAAGACACCCACGCCGCAGGAGCACGCGCTCTACGTCGTGATCATCGACGGCGCGAACAGGTGGGATCGCCATTTCCCGAAGGCGTCGATCCTGGGCTCTGACGACGAGGAGCACGACGTCGAGGCCCTGTCCGGGATGCCGGTTGCCGCGACCATCCTCGGGGACTCTTCGCTCGACTACCTGTTCACCGTGGACGGCCCCGGCCTGCCGACTCCGGCGTGATGACGGTCGCCGGTGGGCGACTTGCGCGGACCCGTCCACCGGCGACCCTCGTTTCGGTCCGCGCTGTGGGAGGTCTGCGCGATGGACGTGGTCCAAGGTATGGGCGGCAACGGCGCGACGCTCGACGGTCTCCGCCAGGAGGCGAGCCGACGGTATGCCGACTACCCGATCCGGCTGGACGATCACACCACCGTCGTACTTCGCGCACCTCTGCGGCTGTCCAGCGAGAACCGCACGAAGCTGCGCCGGATGCAGTCGCAGTTAGGCGCGATGCAGGACGACCCGGAGTACGCCGACGAGGACCTTCTCGGACTGCTCCGCGACATGATCCGCACCGTGGCCGACGACCGCGAGCGGGCGGAAGTTCTCATCGACGCGATCGGCGAGGATTTGTCCGTCCTGCAAACGCTTTTCGAGCAGTACTCGGAGCGCACGCAGCCGGGGGAAGCCTCGCACTCGGCCAACTGATCGACGAGCACGGCGCGGCACTGCTGTACGACATGGCATCGCTCGGCGTCGACCTCCGCGAGCTGTTCGCCGACGAGCCCACGATCTCGCCGCGCTACGTCCTGTGGTTGGTCGAGTGGCTTCCCGACTCGTCGGCGTACTTCGCCAGCAAGCAAGGCGGACCGCAGCATCGCGGCTGGAACGTCGACCGGCACGCCGCTGTGACCACTGTGGAACTTCTCGCGACCGGGAACTACCAGCGCGCCGGAGGCAAAGGCCCGAAGCCGAAGCCGCTCAAACGACCGTCCAGCAGGCGCCGCCGCGTCGTGACCGTCGCCGAACTCAACGGCAAGGGGTGAATCTGGCATGGCGGGTCCGGGAGGGCGCGAGATCGCTCGTGTGTCGGTCCGCGTCCTGCCGGACACGAGCGCGTTCGGCCGCTCGCTAGAGAAGTATCTACACCGCATGGAGCGCTCGCTACGTGTGGAGATCCCGACCGTGGTGGACTCCACCGGGTTCATCCGCGACGTTCAGCGGCTCGCCGACATGGCCGAGCGTTCCGCCCGCGTCACCCTGGACGCGCTCGTCGACGGCGACCGCGTGAACGCCGAAGTCGCCGCGATCGCCAAGCGCGCCAGCGGTCACGACGTGACGCTGAACGTCGACGGCGACCGCAGGAAGATCAGCGGCGCCGTGCGCAGTATCGGGCGCCTGACGTCCGGCCTGACTCGGCTCGGCGGCGCGGGATCGATCGCCAGCGCCGGACTTGGTCCGGCGATCGCCGGAATCGCTGGGCTCGGCTCGATCGCGATGCAGGCGTCCGGCGCCGTTTTCCTGCTTCCGGCCGCGGTGGGTGCGGCGGCCGTCGGCGTCGGCACGCTCACGCTCGCGTTCGCTGGTTTTGGCGAAGCCATGAAAAACCTCGGCGATCCCGCGAAGTTCGCCGAAGCCATCAAGGACCTTGCGCCCGCCGCGCAGGAAACCGCGATCGCGGTACGCGACTTGAAACCGGCCTTCGACGCGCTGAAGCTCGACGTTCAGCAACAGTTCTTCGAAGGGCTCGGCACCACGGTCCGTGAGGTCGGCGGGACGTATCTGCCCATCCTGCGAGACGGGTTGCGCCAGGTCGCCGCCGCGATGGGCGCCGCCGCGCAGAAGGCCGGGCAAGCCCTCATGCGGCCGGACACGATCGCCGCGTACCGAACAGCGCTGGACAACTTCGCCGCCGCGTTCCGCGAACTCATCCCCGCCGGGGGCGCGGTCGTACGGGCTTTCGCACAGATCGGCGCCGTCGGCTCGCAGTTCCTTCCGGGACTGGCGGCGGGCGTGACCGACGTGGCGACCCGCTTCGCCGACTGGGCTACAGCCGCCGCCGCGTCCGGCCGGTTGCGCGACATCATCTCGCAAGCCCTGTCCGTGCTCGGCGATCTCGGCACGGTCGCACTCAACGTCGGCGCCACGCTGAGCAACATCTTCGGCGCCGCCTCCGACGTCGGCGGCGGACTGCTCGCCGCGCTCACCGACATTACCGGCGCGCTCCGCGAGATCACCGGCACGGCACAGGCCCAAGAGGCGATGCGCTCGTTCTTCGCGGCGGGCGCGGCGCTGGCCGGTCAGTTCGTCTCGGCCGTCCAGATGATCGCACCCGCCCTCGGCTCCGTGCTCACGGTCGCCGGGACGCTGGCGAGCGGGATCACCTCCGGGCTCGCACCAGCTCTTGAGGCGGTCGTCCCTGCGGCGAACGCCTTCGCGGCCGGGCTCGTGCCGATCGCACAGCAACTCGGCCCCGCCCTGGGGCAAGCCCTGGCTTCGGTCGCCCCACTGCTGGGCCAGCTAGCGTCCACTTTGGGCAGTGTGCTCCTGGCCGCGCTGAACGCGGTGACTCCGCTGCTGCCGATGCTGACCTCTACGATCGGCGAGCTCGCCGGAATCATCGGCTCGGCGCTGGCCACCGCGACGCCCGTCCTGGCCCAGATCGCACAGGGGCTCGGCGGGTACCTGGTTCAGGCGATCGGCGGGATGCTGCCGATCCTGCCGCCACTGATTTCCGGCATCCTCTCCATCGCGAACGCCGTTCTTCCTGTGCTGCCACCGGTTCTCGACCTGGCGTCCACGTTGGTCGGTGTGCTTCGTCCAGCGATCGACGGACTTCTCCCGGTGGTCACGACGGTTTTCAATGTTGCGGCGTCGATCGTGTCGTCCGCGGTTTCGGTGATCCGTGGCGTGCTCGACATCCTGGCCGGATTCCTGCGAGGCGACGCGTCGCAGGTGTGGCGCGGCTTCCAACAGGTCATTTCGGGCGTTTGGGACGTGATCAAGTCGATTGTGTCCGGCGCCGTCTCACTCGTGGTCTCGATCGTGCGCGACGGCTTCGGCAACCTGATCGGGCTCGCCGCCGGGCTCGGCGGGCGCATCCTCGGCGCGATCGGCGACTTCGGGCGCCTGCTGTGGAGTGCTGGAGCCGACTTGGTCCGCGGAATGATCGAGGGGGTCAAGTCCATGATCGGAAACCTGCTCGGCACCGTCCGCGACATGGCGCAACAGGCGGTCGCGGGCGTGAAGCGATGGCTCGGGATCGGCTCGCCGTCGAAGGTGTTCCGCCAGCTCGGCCGCTGGACCGGCGAAGGGTTCGCCGACGGGATCGAGCGCGCCACGCCAGACGCGATCGCGTCGGCCGCTGAGATGGCCCGTGCGGTCGCCGCGACCCCGGTCGCCTCGCCGGTACCCGCTTCACCCGCGTTCGGCGCTCCACGGGGCGTTCAGGCGGCCGTAACGGCGGGCGTGCTCGCCGCTCTGCACGGGGCACGGATGCGCGTCGAGGGCGACGGCGTCGCCCGGCTGGTCAACCAGGCGAACGCGTCGAACGCCAGGAGGTAGCCCCCGGTGCAACCCGCAACGTGGTACCTCGGACCGCTCGGCGACCTCCGGCCGCTGGTGTGCCCGGAGGAGGGTGTCGAGCGGACCGTCCAGCGCTTCGGCGGCGTACACCAGGCGCTCAGTGGGGCGCGCACGATGGACGTGACCGGGCACCGGGCGAGCTGGGAACTCACCCTCCCGTGGCTGACTCCCGCCGAGTCCCGATTCGTCGAAGCACTGCACCACCGGACCGTGGGCGGGCCCTTTTACCTCCTCGACCCGCTGGGTACGAACCGGCTGCCTCGCGACGCGGCGGTACTGCTGCCACTGGCGGGCAGCGTCGTGCACTCCGTAGGCGGTGTCATTCGCGCCAGCACCGGGCCCGCAGAGGTCGGTGTTCCGGTCACCGCGACCGAATGGTCGAGCTACACCGCCGGAGGCTACGTGCGGTTGCCGACGGTGCCGGTGCTGCCAGCCGAAACGGTGACGTTCTCGCTATGGCTCAAAGCCGAGTCCGGGTCGACGGGCGGGCGGCTCGTCCTCGACCACTTCCCGTCCGGGGCCCCCGAGCACACGTCGGCGACCACCGAACAGATCACGATTACCACCGCGTGGACGCGCTACGCGGTAACCGCGACCGTCCCGGACGGCACGGCAGCCACTCGCCCGGCTCTGGTCATCGACGACACCAACGGGGGCACGATCACGCTCGCCGCCGCGCAAATCGAGTCGGGCCCGCAGGCCACCGAATGGGACCTTGGCGGCGCCGCGCCGCTGGTGCTCGTCGACCAGGTCGAGCGCGTCTCCCCCTACTACCCGCGTAACGACCTGGCCGTGACGCTGTTGGAGGCGTGACCGTGCACCAGTACACCAAGGACGGATCCGACGCGATCACCGCACCGGAGCGCCGGTTCCGCCACCGGTTCTATGTGGACTGGGACAACGACGGCCGGTTCGCCCACCCTCTGTCGGCACTGTCGAGCTACGTCACCGAGACCACTCGTGACCAGACCCTCACGGCCACGGCGCCGGACGAAGTCAAGTTGGTCGAGGGCTACGCCGCCGCGAAACTCGACGTGATCATCACCGGCGAATTCCAGGGAATCAGCCTCGCGTCGCACTTCGCCCCGAACAACGGCCGCTCCATCTTCTACACCCAAGGGATCACACTCGGAGTCCAGTGTGGATACTCCATCGATGTCGAAACACGCCGCGGGTGGGAAACCTACGTTCAATTCACCGGGATCGTTCGCGACGTGCATGCCAACCGCGAAACCGGGGAAGTACGGATCGAATGCCTCGACAACGTCGAGTTGATGCGCACCAAGACACGTATCCCGGCCTACGGCATGTTGACCCGCTACCTCGTGAACGGGTTCAAGCGGGCGCTTCTGGTCGATTCATCAAGCGTGATCGATCTCGCCGCTCGCTCGGCGGGGTTCTCCGCCGGACCACGCGGGTACGACCGATACAAGAACGTCGACCCGGCGCGGCAACTCGTGCTCTCGGTCCCGTTCCACGGGAGCATTCTCCCAGAGATCGGCTCACTCGATAACGTCGAGGAATTTCACCTCACCGAAGAGTGGGAGCGCGATCCGGCGCTCAAGGCACGCGCCGAACAGTACACGGTCGGCCCGCATGACTACCTAGCCCTCAACGCGGTGCCACGAGGGAAAAACGCCTGGGCTATCAAGAAATTCTGGGCTGAGACAGCCGCCCTGTATCCCAGTGACCGGCGCCTGTGGGGCGCGACGACGATTGCGATCTGGCTCTACTGGCCGGGAAACAACGTCGACGAATCCGCAACGATCGTCGAGATGTTCGACACGAACACGTCCATTCAACTCATCGTCGAGGGCAGCAACGGCGGCGTGTGCGCTCGCACGAAGGGCACAACCACAGGTGTCCTCTCCGACGGGTATTGGCTGTTCATGCGCGAGCCGGGATGGCACTTCCTTGAGGTTGCGTTCGACCTCTATCCCGGGCGGGACGTCAAGATGCGCACCCGCGTCGACGACGAGGTGTCGCCCATCGTCGCCCGCCCCTACCAGCCGACCAACGAGTCCGCCGACCACCCCTGGCAAAACCTCGTCACGGTCACCAACAAGTACGCGCTTTCGGATCTTCAGATCATGCGTAGTTACTATGCCGACGACATCCCCAACATCACCTACGACCGAACGCTGTACGCCAACGCCAACATGTCTTGGGGCCGCAACCGCATCACCTACACCCTGCGAGACTCCGGGCGCGAAGCGTGGTCGCTGGCGAAAGAGGTCGCTTCCGCGGAGTACGGTGTCGTCTATTTCGACGAGTACGGGCGATTCATCTTCGCCAACTACGACGACGTACGCTCCAAACAGTCAACGGTCGTGCGCACCTTCACCGTCGACGACCTCGAATCTCTCGGTTTGCGAACCACCATGGACAGTGTCCGCAACGTGTGGCGGGCGACCACCCGCACCGGGCGAGCCGGGGAGGGCATCGTCTACGACCTCGCCCGCGACGACGTGCTTCTGTGGCTGCGTGAGGAAACCGGCGAATACTTTCCGTCTGTGATGGTGATCGACCCCGGATCTTGGGAAGGCTGGTTCGCGAACAAACCCGAGATGATGTCGGTGTCGCCGAACCCGCCGCCGCTGTTGGCGGAGTTCGCCGATTTCACCGAACACGACCCGTACGAAGGCTACAAGTCCTACCAGGGGGACAAGTACGTCGGGTTCCGTGTGGACATCGTCCCGCGTAACACCTCCCGCGACATGACCAAAGTCGTGATGTGGAATCCGAACTCGGTACCCACCGGGTTTGTCGGCCCGAACCAGATCGAACGACTGCGGATCAAGGGGACGATCGTCTCGCTCGACGAGCCGCGCTCATGGGAGGTCCGCGCCGACGACTCGATTCGCGAGTACGGGGAGCGCGTTCTAGAGATCGCCGACAACACCTGGCTACAGGACGAGTTTCAGACCCGGAACATGCTTCAGTCCATCGTGGGCCGCATTGCCCGACCGATCCCGGTGTTCGACACCGTGACCGTCCCCGGCGACCCCCGAATTCAGCTCGGCGACACGATCGAAGTCCACGACGCTGACGGATTCGGCGAGTCGATGTGGCTTCAGGTGCTCGGCATCAAACGCACGATGGACAGCGATGGGCTGACCGACACCTACACCGTCGAGATGGTCGTCAACCCCGGGCAAGGCGTGTGGGACTCGCCGACCTACGGACTGTGGGACCAGTCGTTCATTTGGAGATGATCATGGCCATCCCTCACGTGGTCGCGGGCGAGGTCGCCCGCGCCGCCGAACAAAACGCCCTGATCGACGTGGTCAACGCCAACACGGACAAGATCGCCGACCATGAATCTCGTATCGCGGCAAACACGTCCACATTGACCACCCAAGGAAACCGGATCACCACGCTCGAAGGAAAACCGGTCGGCACGAACTCGGGCGCCTACTTCGGACAGTGGACCGACAACAACGCCCAAGCCAACGGCATCGGCCAAACCATCAGCGGTTCCGACGGTGTGAAGATCACCGAGTTCGTCTCCGCCGTCGGCACCCCAACCGGATGCTCCATCAGCGGCGGCACCGTCACGATCAATCAACCCGGGCTGTGGCTCGTGACCGTGTCACTCCAGTACACCGCCGGATCATCGGTACGCGCCCTGTGGCTGTCACCAAGCAACGCCGCATCTGGTGCGGGTCTGTCGAAATTCGGTTCGGTGGCGGGACCATCGATGGATGTCCAGTCGGCGTCGGCGTTGATGCGCTTCACCGCCGGAGGACAGGTATCCGCCTACGCCGCGATCTGGCAAACAGGCGCACCGCTAAACATCTGGAGAGCCCGCAGCAACACGATCACCGTTGCGTGGCTCGGACCGTAAACCCGAAAGGACACACGTGATCATCGACGTACTTCCCCGGCCGCAGGCACACAAGGTGTGGATCTGGGACGGCACCAACACCGCCGCGATCCGCGAGCACCTTGCCCAGCTCGGCCGCGACTCCGGCAACGTCATCGACTTTGTGAACAACGGCGACGGTACGGCCACCGTCCGCAGCGCGACCAGCATGTACGGGACCTACGAGTTCCCTGTCAACCAGGGCGAGTGGTACTCGACGTCGATCACCTACATGGGTGTTGTCCCGGAGATGCGCACCGTTGAGCAGATCAACGAACTCTTCGTCGCCTACCCGAACTACGGTCCCGCGATCCCGCCGGAGCTCGGCGTCCAGTGAGCCCCGACGTCATCACCCGCCCGGTCCCGTACCGCGCCGCCTCGTCGCTGGGGATCGTGGTGTCCCTCGCCGGGGCGGCGCCGTACTACCTGATGCGCGACCCGACGCCGGGACGCCCCGCCAACGTGGTCGCCTACCTCGACAGCGTCGGCCCGTTCTGGCCGAGCATGTTCGGCGGCGCCGCCGTGCTGCTCCTGGCCGCGCTCGTCGCCGGCCGCTGGCGGGCGGCGGCGCTGCTGGTCGCCGCGGGAGTGTTCGCCGCCTACGCGTTCGCGTTGCTGTTCGCGGCCGTGGTCGGCGGCGCCGGGTGGGCGACGGCGTGCCTGGCGGCCGGGCTCGCCATGCAGGCGGTCGGGCTGTCAGCGTCCTACCCGGAGGGCTGAACGATGGACGCTGCGTTCGTCGGTGCCGTGTTCGCCGGACTCACCGGACTGACCACCGCGATTGGCGGTCTGTTGCTCAACCGCCAACGCCAGCGGGCGGAATCCGTGGTCGACCTCGAATCCGAGGTCCTGGACCTACGCCGCAAGTTCGAATCCGCACTCCGGCACATCTACGCGCTACGCGAAGACATCGCCCGCCACGGGCTCACCCCGCCGGAGATCCCGGACGAGCTCACCACCCGCCGCGACAGGCGAGACGCGATCTAACCGATCGTCCACCACAGACTGGGCAAGCCCCGCAGGAGTCAGCCAGCAAAAGCGGACCAGCACGAACGCACTGTCCACCTGGGAAGAGATGCCGTCATGACCGACCCGCAGTCGAGTGTGTTCCGCGACGCGCCACCGTCGGCGTGGGACGAAACGCCACTTCTCGGCCACCCGAATCTCACGCTCACCGACCTCGACCCGCTCGCCCAGTACTCCCGCGAGGACTACGAGACGGCCGGGTGGGACGCCGAGCGCGCCGGACCGAAAACCATCGACCAGGCGCGGCAGAACCTTGCCGCCCGGATCGCCGACCCGCACGCTCCGGACACCGCGGACGAGGTGGGCGCCTACGACGAGGAGGCGTGACGTGGGGATCTACATTCCGTGGCTCGCCGACGCGGCGCGCATGACCGGATACCCGGTGGTCGAGCTTCCCGGTTGGCGCACCCGTGGGCACGGCGGCTTCCGGGCCGTGGAGGTCGTGGTAGGCCACCACACGGCCACATCCGACAAGGCGCCCGGGGATTACCCGTCACAGGGCATCGTGACCAAGGGCCGGGCGGATCTGCCCGGCCCGTTGTGTAACTACGGGCTCGGCCGTTCCGGCGCGATCTACATCGTGGCGGCCGGGGTTGCTTGGCACGCGGGTGCCTCCCGCTGGGCCGGGTTCACCGACCTCAACGACGAGAGCATCGGCATCGAAGCGGAATCAGCCGGACACGGCGGGTGGACGCCCGCACAGCGCGATGCCTACCCGCGTCTCGTGGCCGCCGCCCTGCACTACATGCGCCGCGACGCGTCCCGCTACGCCGGGCACAAAGACGTGTGCCTCCCACCCGGCCGCAAGCCTGACCCGGTCGGCATCGACACCCGCTGGATGCAAGACACCGTGCGGAGCTTCCGCGACGACCCGAACCTGATCCGCCGGGGAGGCGGGGAAAGTGAGCTCGACATGTCCATAGCAACCGAGATCCGCGACATCGTGCGCCGCTACGTTCCAAGTGGACTCGCCTACGGTTACACGCTTCCGGCCAGCCCCGACCGGGTCCGCACCTTCGTCGGTCTTGTCCCGCCGCGCAACGGCGTCGTGACCGGCGACCAGGGGAGGGTCTTCGTGTCGCTGGCGGCCGGAGAGGACACCGAAATCGCCGGGGTCTACGCCGACGAGGACTGGTCGCCAGACGGCAAGCCGGGCAAACGGATGCCGCTGCAGGGCGCCTACACGCTCGTCGCGGGCGATCGGCAGTCCTTCGAGGTTCCCGGCGCCGCGACTCAGATCGCGGTCGCCTACCGCAGCGACGCCCCACTGAGCATGGCTGTCGAGATCGACCCCGTCTGGAAGTGATCACGATGACCAACCAGGTCCCGCAGAAACCATCGAAGATCCACACCGAGCCCGCCGGATTCGCCGAACTCGTTCGCGTCCTGGTGGCACTCGGTGTCGGCGCCGGGTGGATCACCAACCAGGAGGCCAACGGGCTCACGGTCGGCTTGACCGGGCTCGGCGTGCTCGTGTCGGTCCTCCTGACGTGGTGGACCCGCCGTAAGGTGACCCCGGCGGCACGACCGCGCACCGCCGACGGGACGGCGCTTGTCCCGGCCCCGCCACCAACCCGACTCGCCGAGTGAGGACGCTCGGCGCCCGCCCGGTAGGGCTGGCTGCCCCGGGCATGAGAACGCCCCCCGGATCTCCCGTGTTGTGCTCGCTTCGCGGGGAGATTCCGCGGGGGCCATTCTTGTCAGGAGGTGTCGTCACATCTCGCCGCGTTCCCAAGCACTGATCTCGTCATCGAGATCGTCGGAGGTGTAGATCGGCGGGTGGGCCGCAACGTAGCGCGCCCACGCCGACAACACCTGTGCTGCACCCTCGACCTCGTCATCGGTGACGCGCTCGTGAAGGGCGAAGTACGCGATCACGCCTTGGACCTCGGGCGCGGGGTGGTGACGATCGCAGACGGGGCACACGGTGGCCGTGACACGGCGCGAGGCAGCGGTCCTGGTGTCGGGCACGGGAACGGTGACCGCAGCCAGGATCGGTGACCCACAGCGTGCGCACGGCTGCTGCGGTGTCAGCTCCACCTCGGGGCCGTTGGTCATGCTGCCCCCGCACGTTCGATCGTGATGCCCCGCACCGACTTCAGCTCGGACACCAACTCAGTACAGACCTTCACCGGCCACGACGGCAACGCGAGCCGCGTGGTCCCCAAGTGGATGTGTACCGGGGTCGCCCCCTGGTAGGCACCGAGCGTGTTCCGAAGCTCGGCGATCGTGTCCTTGTTGAGTTTCTTCGCGTCGGCGCGCAGCACCAACGGCGGTTCGGTGCCGGGTGCGTGCTCGGCTGCGGCGATATCGACCGGGACTGCATCCGAGGCGAACACGCTGATCTCGCCCTCTCGCTCGTTCACGCGACCCTTCACCGCGAGCGCATTGTCCTCAGCGAGGTACTCCGCGAACACCTCGTAGGCTTTCGGGAAGAACAGAACCTCGACACTGGCGTCAAAGTCTTCCAATGTGACGATCGCCCACGGCTGCCCGTTTTTGTTGATGCGCCGCTGAACCGCCGAGATCATTCCGGCGATCTTGACTTCGTCTTTTCCGTTGCCGTTGGGTTCGCGTTCCCCGCCGACGAGCTCGGCGATACTGATGTCCTGGTACGGGGACAACAGCCGCTCGGCCCCGTCCAAGGGGTGCGCCGAGACGTAGAGACCAAGCATTTCTCGCTCGTAGGCGAGAAGCTGCTTACGCGGCCACTCTTCTTCGGTGAACTGGAAGTGGGCAAGTGGTGAGGCGTCATCGCTGCGGGCGGTGTCGTCGGCGCCACCGAACAAGTCGAACTGACCCATTGCTTCGTGCCGCTTGAACCCGATCACCGCGTCGATGGCCGCTTCGTGCTGTTGGTTCAGCGCCATACGCGTATGTCCGAGCGAGTCGAACGCTCCGGCCTTGATTAGCGACTCAACGACTCGCTTGTTGCACGTGACGATCTCGGCCTTATCCAAGAAATCGGTGAACGAGGTGTAGCGCCCCTTGGTCTCCCGCGTTTTGACGATCGAGTCGACCACGTTCGAACCGACGTTGCGGATCGCCCCAAGCCCGAAGCGAATGCGGCCGTCCACGGCGGCATGCTCAGCGACGGATTCGTTCACGTCCGGCGGCAACACTCGAATACCCATCCGTCGGCATTCGGACAGGTAGACGGCTGTCTTGTCCTTGTTGTGTGCGTTCGCCGTCAGCAGCGCGGCCATGTATTCGGCCGGGTAGTGCGCCTTCAGGTAGGCAGTCCAGTAGGTCACCAGACCATACGCGGCAGCGTGGGACTTGTTGAACGCGTACCCGGCGAAGGGCAGCACCGTCGCCCACAGCTTGTCGATCGCGTCCTTGGAGTAGCCGCGTTCCTTCATGCCTGCTTCGAAGCGGGCGAACTCCGCGTCCATCACCTCCTTCTTCTTCTTGCCCATCGCCCGCCGCAGCAAGTCGGCTTGTCCCAGGGTGTATCCGGCGACCTTCTGGGCGATCGCCATGATCTGTTCCTGATAGACGATCAGACCGTAGGTCTCGCCAAGGATGTCTTTCAGAGGTTCGTCGAGCTCGGGGTGGATCGGTTCAACTGGTTTCTTGCCGTTCTTGCGGTCGGCGTAGTCCAAGTGCGCGTTCACGTCCATCGGGCCGGGCCGGTACAGCGCCACGCAGGCGACGATGTCACCGAACCGGGTTGGCGCCATGCGCTTCAGCAGGCTTTGCATGCCGCCGCCTTCGAGCTGGAACACGCCCAAGCTTTCGCCGCGCCCGAGCATCTCGTAGGTGGCTCGATCGTCAAGGGGAATGTCCAACGGCTCGATCTCGACTCCGTGGTTTGCCTTCACCATCCGCACGGTGTCATCGATCGTGGTCATGTTGACCAGCCCGAGGATATCGATCTTGAGCAGGCCGACCGCCTCGCACTGCGGTCCGTCCCAACCAGTGATGATCTCGCCATCCTCGCGCTTCCACAGCGGGAGCACGTCCAACAACGGTTCACGCGAGATGATGTGCGCACACGCGTGAACACCCGCATTGCGGATAAGACCCTCAAGTCCTCGCGCCGTGTCGAAAATCTTTTTGACCTGCGGATCACTGTCGATCAACGAGCGGACCTCGGCGGCCTCGGGGTAGCGCTCGTGCTCGGGGTCGACGATGCCCGACAACGGGATGTCCTTCGCGCCCACCGGGGGCGGGAGTGCCTTGGAGAACCGGTCGGCGACTTGGAAACCGGCTTGGCCGAGGTGTACCCGGGCTGCGTCTTTGAACGCTGCTTTGGTCTTAATCGTGCCGTATGTGATGACCTTCGCGAAGTACTCTTCCCCGTACTTTTCCTTCGCGTACTGGATGACTCGCTCGCGTTGACGCTCGTCGAAGTCGATGTCGATGTCAGGTGGGGAATCACGCTCCGGGTTCAGGAACCGCTCGAACAGCAGGCCGTGTTTCAGTGGATCGATGTCAATGATGTGCAGCACATACGACAGCAGCGCGCCCGCGGCCGAGCCACGACCCGGACCGACACGGATGCCGTTGTTCTTGGCCCACCGGACCAGGTCGCCGACAACCAGAAAGTAGGAGCTGTAACCCTTCTCCGTGATGACCTTCAGTTCCCACTCAAGCCGGTCTCGGTACTCCTGCGGAATCCCGTCGGGGAATCGGGTCGGGATGAATTCCTCGACCTCGTCGCGTAGAACCTCGACGTCGGTGCGGCCGGGGGCGACCTTGGCTTGAGGCATCCGGTTCTTACGGGCGAACGCCTCCTCATAACCCTCGACCATGTCCGCGATCAACAACGTGGTGTCTGCGGCACCGGGAACCTCGGTATCCCAGTACCCGCGCATCTCCTCAGAACTCTTGATGTGGTAGCCGCCGCCGTTGAACCGGAACCTTTCGGTGTCGGCAAGCATCGAACGGGTCTGCAGGCACAGCAACGCGTCGTGTTGCTCGGCCTGGTCGGCGGTCACGTAGTGACTGTCGTTGGTCGCCACGACGCGCAGATCGAGTTGCCGGGCGATGTCCAGCAGCTCGCTGCGAATGTTGCGCTCCATCTCGATGCCGTGGTCCATGACCTCGATGAAGAAGCGATCAGGCCCGAAGATGTCCTTGTAGTCTGAGGCGGCCTGCAATGCCTCTTTCTTCTGGCCGAGTCGAAGACGGGTGAGCACCTCGCCGGCCAGACAACCGCTCGTCGCGATGATCCCTTCGGAATGCTCGGCGATGAGTTCCTTGTCCATGCGCGGCTTGCGGAAGAAACCCTGCATGGATGCCAGCGAGGAGAGCTTGAAGAGGTTACGCAGCCCCGCCGAGTTCAGAGCGATCATCGTCATGTGGGTATACGCACCCGCGCCGGAGACGTCGCCACTCTCGCCGTACTCGTCGACTTCCTTTTTGCCGGTCACCGCCCGGTTCCCCCAGAACACGGGCTTCTTGTGGAAGCGGCTTTCCGGGGCGACGTACGCTTCGATGCCGATGATCGGTTTGATACCGGACTTCTGCGCGTGCGTGTAGAAGCTGTGCGCGCCGAACATGTTGCCGTGGTCGGTCATCGCCACCGCAGGCTGTTCGAGCCGAGCGACCTCGGCGAACAGCGCGTCGTGCTTGGCAGCACCGTCGAGCATGGAGAACTCGGTGTGCACGTGCAGGTGTACGAACCGATCGGACACGTCGTCAACTCCGGAAGCATCACGCTGGGGGGTAGCTGACCCCGCAACTCTAGCACACCCGGCGTGGCTGGGCTGCCTCGGGGCCGTGTCGCAGCCCAGCCACACCGGAGCGCCCCGGGCCGTCAGAGCTGCCCGGTGCCGCCGCAGGTGTTGCACTCCTCGCTACCCTGCTTGCCGCTGCCGTTGCAGTTCGGACACGGGTCACCGTTGCTTGCCATGGCTCACACCTCCCTTCCCGTGGTCGAGTTGATCAGGGTATGGACGCATGCGCAGGTGTCGATACCTCCACATGCGACGTCTTGTCATCGCAGAGTGACGATGCGTCGCTAAAGGCGAGCGAGTCCGGCGAGGACGTCATCGAGCAGTTCTCGGGTGACCGGGGCAAACCCTCGAATGGGCGGGCGCTCGTCCACTTCGGCCACACGCGGCAGCGGTTGTGTCGGAAGCTCGTCGAACCACGCGGCGTAGCGATGCTTCGTCGGCGCGTCCGGGTCGACGGGCACCGTGCCGACCCAGGCGAGCTGGTTTCCGGGGCGCGGACGGACGAGGTTCACGTCCGCCCCCGGCGATCTGGATGCACTCTGCGCACATCGGCCAGTTGTTCGGCGCGTGCTCGTGCGGACCCCACCCGATCCCGCCGCACAACCCGACGACGACCGTTCCGCCCTGGTAAGGGCGCCGCTCCGCGCCGGGCTCGGCGAAGTGAAAAACCTGCTCACGCCACGACGGCGCGTACATCAGCGGGACGACGGCCGGTTCGATGACGACATCCGCCGGGAGTACTTCCGGAGGCTGCGGCGCGAGCGGGCCTTCGAGCTCGGTGCGGCCGACCGGCGGCGCGTCGCTGGCGAGCGCCGCGAGGATGAGGCAGCGCGGGCACGGGTTTCCCGTCGAGGCGGCGACGATCTCGACTTCGTCCGGCTTCACCACGTCACCGCACGGCGCTCGCCACACGGCCGGAGAGCCATCGTCATCGGGCACCCGGTAGGCGTGCACCTCCGGCGGTCCGCCGTCTGCTGATACGCCGTCTCGGCGGCGCGCAAGCACTACCCGCATACCGGCCGCCCGTGGCGCGTGGCGGGACCACTCGCCGGGACAGTCACTCGCCAATACGTCCCGGCGGGTGGCATGGCTCGGCCGTTCGCCACACGGGGGGGCGCGGTGACGACCGGCCGAGGCTCCGGTCCGCGACACGACCTCGGGGCGGTTCCCTCCCACACAGAACCGGATCGTGTCGACGTCGCGGCGCGCTGCGCGCTGCACACGACGAGCGGACTCGGAGCGAAGGGCCTTGAACTCCTCACGGAGGTCACGAGCGACAGGCGCCCACGCCAGCAACGCGACCGCGACGATCGCTGACCACATCAGGGATTCACCCACGGCGGACACCTCGCACGAAGCGCACGAACCGGGCGCGCTTGCCGCTGGCGACCCCGCGGGCGATCACCCACCAATCCGAGTCGCGAACGGCGTCGGCAACGGCGTAGCCGAAGACGATCGCGCCGACCAAGACGAGCCCGACGAACGCGATCACGTTGCTGGGGTCGGACATGGGACCACTTCCCTCGTGCACTAGCTGGTACCGGGAGGTCGGCGACGCACGGTCGTCGATCACTCACGCGAGAGGCACCCTGCCACGAGGAACGTTCCTCTAGCAACGGTCATGCAGGAACGGATACGGTTGTGCACACGAACGGAGGAGCGCGTTCCTCCGCGCCGCAGCGTGCGAGACTGTGCCCGCCGCGATCAGCCGTCAGTGGAGGTTCGATGTCGAAACGCCCTGGTCCGAGCGTCCGCCGACGCCAACTCGGCGCGATGCTCCGCCAGCTTCGCATTGACGCGGGGAAGACCCGCAAGGATGCTGCGACATGGCTTGAGATTGGCGAGCCAACCGTTAGTAAGATCGAGCTTGGGAAACAGGCGATCAAGGGGCCAAGCGTTCGCTTGCTGTGCCAGCTCTATGACGCGGATGCGGGCACGGTAGACACACTCCTTCGGCTTGCTCGCGAAGCGAATCAGCGCGGGTGGTGGTCCCAGTACCGCGAAACGGTTCCCGACTGGTTCCGGCAATTCGTCGGGCTCGAGGGCGACGCCTCGGTCATGTGGGAATACCAATCCGAGTACGTTCCTGGCTTGCTGCAAACACCCGCGTACGTCGACGCGATCACTCGTGCCCTCGAGCCGAGTTATTCAGACGAGCAGATCGCCCGCCGAGTTGAGTTGCGCAAGAAACGACAGATGCAGATCGACGGTGGTCAACCGCCGCAGATGCACATCTATCTGAACGAAGCGGTAATTCGGCGCGTTGTGGGCGGCGCAGAAGTCATGCGAGAACAACTCGGCGTCCTCGCCGAATCAGCGAAGCGGGACCACATCTCAATTCGCATTGTTCCGTTCTCCGCCGGAGCGCATCCGGCAATGTCCGGTTCGTTCGTGATGATGCAGTTTCCCGATGAAGACGCCCCAGCGTTCGCGTACGTGGAGAACCGCCGCGGTGCTGTGTACCAGGAGGACCCAGGCGACATCGAAAGCTATACGGTGCTACTTGACCAGCTCGCGTCGGTGGCGCTCAGTGAGGATGACTCACGGGCGATGCTCGCCGACGCGGCTGCATCACTGTGAAGCGAGCAGAGTACGAAGGTAGGCACGGACATGCCAGAGATCAGCTACAGCGGGTGGCGGAAGTCGACTCGGAGCAGCCCCAACGGCCAGTGCGTGGAGGTCGGCTTCGCCGACTCCGGCCGCGCCATCCGCGACACCAAGCAGGCCAGCGACCCGCACCGCCCGATTCTGGAGTTCAACGGCGACACGTTCGCCGCGTTCCTGGCGCGGGTGAAGTCCGGCGAGCTCGGCTAACTCGCGACCGCAGGAGCCACTACAGGCGCCCCCGTCTCCGCCGTGGAGGCGGGGGCGCCTCTGCTTCGCGCTCAAGACGGCGCGCCGACAGAGCTTCCCTCGATCCATTTGTCCACATCGGACGGCCGGTACCGGACGCGCCGACCAACGTGAACGTACGGCGGCCCGGTCTGGTGATACCGCCAGTCCCGCAGCGTCGCCACCTTCACTTTCAACCGAGCCGCCAGCTCGTCGGGCGTGAGTAGCTCTTCCATGCCGTTCTCCTCGTCCGCCACCTGGGCCAGACGAGTACCGATCTTCCCCGCCGCTTGACGATTGGTCAAGACGACCCTAGTTTGGTCGTTATGACAAAGAGCCATGCTCCGGGGGCAACCGGCCGCCGCGTCGCCGACAACGTCGCCGACCTCCGCCGCCGCGCCGGGCTTTCCCGCGCCCAGCTCGCCGCCAAGCTCGACGCGATCGGCCGCCCACTCTCCGGAACCGTCATCCAAAAGATCGAGAACGGCGTCCGACCTGTCGACGTCGACGACCTCATGTGTCTCGCCGTCGCACTCGACGTCACCCCCCTCCGGCTGCTGTTCGGCGACACCGAAACAGAGATCAACATCACGCCGACGTGGACAGCCGCCACGACTGTCGCCCGGCTCTGGGCGCAAGGTGCCGACTACCTCGGCGGCGATTCCGAACAGGCGCGCCGCATACGCGAACTAGTCGCCGAACTCCACGACGCCGTAACTGGAAAGGGTCAGGATGGCAAGCATTGAAGACCGATGGTGGAAAGAGGTCAAGGACGAAAACGGCAACGTCGTCGGCAAGGTCAAAACCGACCGTTACGGAAAAGGCAAGCGGTGGCTCCTTCGCTGGCGTGACCCCGACAAGCAGCCGCGCAAACTGTCCTACACGAAATGGAAGGACGCCGACGACAAGCGTAAGGAAATCGAAGGCAACATGCTCAAAGGGTCCTATATCGACCCGAAAGCCGGGCAAATCACCTTCGACAAATACGCCGAAGAATGGCTTGCGCACCGAACCTCCGACCCGCTCACAATCGAAAACACCAAAGCGCGGCTCCGCCGGTACGTCACCGGAACCAAGCTTGGGAAAACACCGCTCGTGAAGATCCGGCCGTCCACCGTGCAAGCGTGGATCAAAGGACTCACGATCGCCGACTCGACGGCCCGCGTCGTGTTCGCGCACGTCGCGAGCATCCTCGCCGCTGCTGTTGACGACGAACTCATTCCCCGCAACCCGGCGCTCTCGAAGTCGGTCAAGCCTCCGAAGGGGGAGCGCGAACGGATCACACCGTGGTCATCGGCGTGGGTCGCTGGGATGCGCGACAAGATCGGCGAACGGTACCGGCCGCTCGTGGTCGTGGGCGCCGGGCTCGGGCTCAGGCCGGGCGAGGTGTACGGGCTCTCCCCGGACGACATCGACTGGTTACGCGGGTGGGTGCACGTCCGGCGACAGGTGAAGATCGTCGGCAACCGGCGGGTGTTCGCTCTTCCCAAGGGTGGCAAAACTCGACACGTGCCCCTAGCGCCCTCGGTGCGCGACGAACTCGCCGCCTACCTCGCCAAGTACCCGGCGCGGGAAGTGACGCTCCCGTGGGCCGAGCCAGACGGCGACGATCACACCGTCTCGTTGCTGGTGACCAACGAGTCGGGGAGGGCTCTGCACAGCCGCACCGTGACCGCCGCCGTCTGGTATCCCGCGCTCGACGCCGTCGGCATTCCCCGTGACAGGAAGAACGGCGCGCACGCGCTTCGACACTACTACGCGAGCGTTCTTCTCGACGCTGGCGAGTCGATCAAGGCGCTCTCCGAGTGCCTCGGTCACGCCGACCCGGGGTTTACGCTTCGGACCTACACGCACCTCATGCCGTCCAGCGAGGAACGGACCCGCAAGGCGATCGACGACGCGTTCGCCGGGCTGGTCACCGAGGGGCATGATCTCGCCAGGCTCGGCGGCGAGCTGGTGTGCCCCCAGGGTGCCCCAGTGTCCCGGGCGAGGTAGCTTCGCCGCAGGTCAGAGCCGCCGGGGGAGTCGTGAGAGGAAGTTGTCGTAGTACTCCAGCGCGCTCCCGATCCAGGCCGCGACGGCGGCTTTCTTCGGCTGCGCCGGTGTGGCGGGCGGGGTGTCCGTCACTGCAAACTCCAGGGTGTTCGTCACTGAACCCGTGGCACCAATGAACCACCTAGTTAGTCCCTAGAGGCTGTGTTGCCGTGGTCGCATCTGTCAAGGGCGAATTTCCGCCGGGTCATCGCTTCGTCAGATACGCCAGCAGCATGTCGCCGAGCATCTTCCGGTAGTGCTCCCGGTTCTCCGCGGCGAGCATGTCCCGGCCGAAGATGGCTTGGAACGTGTGCCGGTTGGCGGTGCGGAACACGCAGAACGAGCTGATCAGCATGTGCACGTCCAGCGCGTCCACGTCGTCGCGGAAGACTCCGGTCTGACGGCCGCGCTCGAGGATCCGGGTGAGCACGTCGAGCGCGGGACCGGCCAGTTCCGGCAGCATCGGCGACTTCCGCAGGTGCTCGGCGTGGTGGATGTTCTCGATGCTCACCAGGCGGAGGAAGTCGGGGTGCGACTCGTGGTGGTCGAAGGTCAGCTCGGCGAGCTTGCGCACGGCTTCGGTCGGTTCCAGCCGGTCGACGTCCAGGTCGCTCTCCATGCCGCGGATGACCGAGTAGGCCCGCTCCAGAACCGCCAGGTAGAGCTGCTCTTTGCCGCCGAAGTAGTAGTAGATCATCCGCTTGGTGGTGCTGGTGCGCGCGGCGATCTCGTCCACTCGGGCACCGGCGTACCCCTTGGCGGCGAATTCCTCGGTGGCGGCGTCGAGGATCTCGGCCCGGGTCCGGTCGGCGTCCCGCTGCTTTCCGGCGTTCTCGGATGCTGGTGCTGCCACTGGACTCCTTCGAGGTCGGTTCGCGGCCAACTGTAATCGGCGGGCTTTTGCGGAGGCCATCGGTTGCCTACTATTAACTCGCCAGTTCGTTCATTAATCGGAGCTGTCCACGTGCACACCCAGCGAAGCTTCCTCATCGGTCTGATCGGATCGGGCATCGGCCCTTCCCTGAGCCCGGCCCTGCACGAACGAGAAGCCGACGAACTCGGCTTGCGCTACCTCTACCAACGGTAAAACCTGGACGAACTCGACCGTCCGGCCGAGGAGATCGGGGAACTGCTGCGCATCGCGCGCACCGCTGGCTACGACGGGCTCAACATCACCCACCCCTGCAAGCAATTGGTGATCGAGCACCTGGACGAGCTGTCCACCGACGCGGCGGCGCTCGGCGCGGTCAACACCGTGGTCTTCCGCGACGGCAAGGCCGTCGGGCACAACACCGACTGGTCCGGTTTCGCCCGCAGCTTCAGCAGAGGACTGCCCGGCGCCCCGCTGGACCGGGTGGTGCTGCTCGGTGCCGGTGGAGCTGGGGCAGCGGTCGGCTACGCGCTGCTCAACCTCGGGGTCGGAGTCCTGCAGATCTTGGACATCGATCGGCAACGGGCCGAGAACTTGGCCGGGAGCCTGCGCGAGCTCTTCGGCGCCGAGCGGGTCACCGCCGGGGGGATGGACGAATGCGGCGGAGCGCTGGACTGGGCGGACGGGCTGGTGCACGCAACACCCGTCGGAATGGCCGCCCACCCCGGCTGCCCCGTGCCGGCCGAGCTGCTGCGCCCGCAGCTGTGGGTGGCCGACGTGGTGTACCGGCCGCTGCGCACCGAACTGGTCAACGCGGCCGCCGAACGCGGCTGCTGCGTGCTGCACGGTGGCGGAATGGCCGTGTTCCAAGCCGTGGAGGCTTTCCAGCTGTTCACCGGCGTCGAACCCGACGCCGAACGGATGCTCGAGCATTTCGAGGTGCTCGTCGAGCAGGGAGGACCGCATGTCGCTGACGGGTGAACCCCGGCGCGTCATCGCCACGGTGTGCCTGTCCGGCACGTTGGAGGACAAGCTCGAGGCAGCCGCCGCGGCCGGCTTCGACGGGGTGGAGCTGTTCGAGAACGATCTGATCAACTCGGCCTTGTCGCCCGAGGAAATCCGGCAGTACTGCGCCGACTTGGGGCTGACCATCGACCTCTACCAACCGTTCCGAGACTTCGAAGCGGTGCCGCCGGACGTGCTGGCCGCGAACCTGCGACGGGCGGAGCGCAAGTTCGAGGTCATGGAGCGGCTCGGGGTGAGCACCATGCTCGTCTGCTCATCGGTGTCCGCGGACGCCGTCGACGACGACGAACTGGCCGCCGAGCAACTCCACCTGCTGGCGTCCCGCGCCGCCGACCGCGGCATGCGGATCGCCTACGAAGCGCTCGCCTGGGGGAAGTTCGTCAACACCTACCAGCACTCCTGGCGCATCGTCCGCAGCGCGGACCACCCCGCGCTGGGACTCTGCCTGGACAGCTTCCACGTCATGTCCAGGCGGAGCGATCTGGCCCTGATCCGCACCATCCCCGGCGAAAAGCTGTTCTTCCTCCAGCTCGCCGACGCCCCGAAACTGGACATGGACGTGCTGCAGTGGAGCCGGCACCACCGGCTCTTCCCCGGACAGGGGGAGTTCGACCTGTCCACCTTCGTCGGGAACGTGCTCTCCACCGGTTACCAGGG
>Ga0079224_100001151_pt1 | contig 29384 bp, 23 predicted proteins | sample Stecom2015_FD_80414 | JGI IMG/M metagenome (GOLD analysis project Ga0079224, IMG submission 80414) | Agricultural soil microbial communities from Utah to study Nitrogen management - Steer compost 2015 | ecosystem: Environmental > Terrestrial > Soil > Agricultural land | place: USA: Utah... | reverse complement strand
CCCCGAGACGATCCTCGCGACCAACACCTCCGCGCTGTCGGTGACCGAGATGGCGGCGGACCTCGCGCACCCCGAGCGCGTGGTCGGCATCCACTTCTTCAACCCCGTGGCCCAGATGCCGCTCGTCGAGGTGATCACGGCGGAGAAGACCTCGGACGAGGCCCGCGCCACCGCGTTCGCCATCACGAAGAAGCTCCGCAAGACGGCGATCGGCTCGGCGGACCGCCCCGGCTTCATCGTCAACCGCCTGCTGCTGCTCGTCATGGGCCAGGTGCTGCACGCGATCGAGAACGGTACGCCCGTCGAGGTCGCCGACCGCGCGCTCGCGCCGCTCGGCTTCCCGATGCCGACGTTCGAGCTCATGGACCTCGTCGGCCCCGCCGTCGCGCAGCACGTGCTCACCTCGCTGCGCGAGGACCTGGGCGACCGGATCCCGGCGTCGGCGGGCCTGGCGAAGATCGTCGAGGAGGGCACCCGTGTGGTGCTCGACGCACCCGCCAAGGGCCTGCCCAAGCCCGTGAATCCGGCCATCCAGGAGTACTTCGGCGCGCCGCGCCCCGGTGAGCCGGGCGTGCTCGACGCGGACGGCGTGCTCGACGCGGTGCTCGCGGCCCTGACCACCGAGATCGGTCTGATGCTGGACGAGGGCGTCGTGCCCGGCCCCGAGCAGATCGACCTCGCGATGATCCTCGGCGCCGGGTGGGGCTTCCACACCGGCGGCATCACGCCGTACCTGGACCGCACCGGGTACAGCGAGAAGGTCCTCGGCCGCCGGTTCCTGCCGGACGGCGTGGCGAACGTGCCGACGGGGGCCTGACCGGCCCACGCACGGGTGATCCCACGGGACCCTCCGACGCCGCACCCGCGGTGTCGGAGGGTCCCGCTACGCTCGCGGCGTGATCCAGGACCCGACCGGTGCGCGGCCGCACTACCTCGTCGTCGGTGACGGGCCGCTCGCCTACCGCCTGACCCGCGCCCTGAGCACCCGCTTCCGCGGGACCGTGACCGTGCTGCTGCCTGACGCCACGACCCGGTACGCCCACCAGATGGCGGACCTGCCCGCGGTCGAGGTCCGGGCCGCGGAGCGGGTCGACGAGGTGGCGCTCGCCGCGGCAGGCGCGGGCCGTGCGGCGTCCGCGGCCCTCGTCGAGCAGGACGACGGCGGCAACGTCGCGCTCGCGCTGCTGCTGCGCGAGAAGTGGCCCGAGCTGCACGTCGTGGTGCGCATCTTCGACGAGTCGCTGGGCAGGCACCTGCAGCGCGACCGCTGCACCGTGCTGTCGTCGTCGGCGTTCGCCGCCCCCGAGATCGTGGCGGCCGCGCTGCGCCGGCAGATCCGCCTGCCCGTCGACCACCGCCGCCTCGTCACCGTCTCGGACGGCGAACAGCCCCTGCCCGTGCGCATGGTCCTGTTCGGCACGGACGCCGACGGCGAGGTGGTCGCACTGCCGTCGGACGCCGAGGTGCCCGGCCTCGCACCGCAGGTGTACCTGGCCGACGCGGGCCCGGACGACGTGCTGCCCGAGGTCACGGCCGACCTCGAGCCCGACGACGACGAGGTCGACCCGACCCGCCACCGCAGGCTGCGCGAGTACCTGCGCTCGCTGGCGCTCACCTCGGGCCGCAACCTCGTGCTCGCGGCGGCCGTGCTGCTGCTGGTCGTGCTGGTCGGCGCGGCGACGATCCGGTTCGCCACCGGTACCTCGTGGGCGGACGCGCTCTACGAGGCCGTGCTGCCGTCCCTGGCAGGCAGCGACCCCGACCACGACGCCGGCCCCGTCGTCAAGGCGACGCAGGTGGCCCTCACGGTCGTCAGCGTCGCGGTGATCCCCTGGGTGACCGGCGTGGTGGTCGACGGCGTGGTGCGCACCCAGCGCCTCCTCGCCACGGGGGCGCCGCTGCACCCGATGTCCGGCCACGTGGTGGTCGTCGGCATGGGCGACCTGGGCACCCGCATCGTGCGCTCGCTGGACCGGCGGCGCGTCCCCGTGGTCGCGGTCGACCTCGACGAGTCGGCGCGTGGCATCGCCGTCGCACGGGCGCGGGACGTGCCCGTCGTCATCGGTGACGCCCGCCGGGCCACGACCCTGCGGAGCGCGTACGTGGAGTCGGCGCAGGCCGTCGTCGTGGTGACGAGCGGCGGCGCGACGACCATCGGTGTCGGGTTCGCCGCCCGCTCCATCCCCCGCGCGCCCGACGCCCCGCCGCTGCGCACGGTGCTGCGCGTCTACGACCGCGACCTGTCGCGCCGCATCCGCCGGGAGGTGCCCGACTCCGTGGGGCTCAGCTCGTCGTTCCTCGCGGCGCCCTGGTTCGCGGCCGCGATGATCGGGCAGGAGGTCAAGGCCACGATCCCCTACCGCGACCGTGTGCTCGTGCTCGCCGAGATCGAGGTGGGCCGGGGCAGCGCGTTGGCGGGCAAGCACTCGACCGAGCTCGACGTGCCGGAGCAGGCCGGACCGGACGGTGCCCCGGACGGGCCGGCCCGGGGCGCGCAGTGCCGCCTGCTCGCCGTGCGCACCGTCTCGTTCGAGGGCGGGGGCGGCGGCCACGTCATCGCGCCCGCCGCCGGCCGGTACCTGCAGCCGGGCGACACGGTCTACGTCGTCGCGACGACGGCGGGCCTGCAGCACGTCCGCGAGCAGGCGCGGCCGGTCCGGCCCACCGGACCGACCGGCCTGAACGATCGGGCTGGAACCGGCCCGTTCGCCGGGCCACCCGCGCCCTAGGTTCGGGGCATGCAGAACGGACAGCCCCGGCACGGTCTCAGCGTCCCGCAGGGCGCCGCGCTCACGCTCGGCGCCATGCTCGGCACCGGCGTCATCTCGCTCCCCGCCCTCGCCGCCGACGCGGCGGGGCCCGCGTCGCTCGTCGCGTGGGCCGCGCTCGTGCTCCTCTCCGTGCCGCTCGCCACCACGTTCGCGGCGCTCGGCGCCCGCCACCCGGACGGCGGGGGCGTGGCGACCTACGCCCGGCTCGCGTTCGGCGAGCGGGCCGCGACGATGGTCGGCTGGGCGTTCTACGCGACCATCCCGGTGGGCGCACCGGCCGCGGCGGGGTTCGCCGGCGCCTACGTCGCCGACGCGACCGGTGGCGGCGCCGGAGCCGCGTCGGCCACGACGGTCGCGATCATCGCCGTGTGCGCGGTGATGAACTGGTTCGACCTGCGCGTGTCGGGCACCGCGCAGCTCGTCATCGCGGGGTCGGTCGCGCTGCTGCTCGGGGTGGCCGTCGTCGTCGCGCTGCCGCACGCCGACCCGGCCCACCTCACGCCGTTCGTGCCGCACGGCTGGGGCGCCGTCGGGTCGGCGGCCGCGCTGCTGGTCTGGGCGTTCGCGGGGTGGGAGATCCTGGGGTCGCTCGCGGCCGAGTACCGGCGCCCGTCCCGGGACATCCCGCGCGCGACGGCGATCGCGGTGGCCGTCGTCGGCACGCTGTACCTGGGCGTCGCGTTCGCGACGGTCGCGGTGCTCGGGCCCGCGCCCGGTCCCGCGCCGCTGTCGGACCTGCTCGTGCTCGGGTTCGGCGAGCACGCCCGGCCCGTCACGACGGTCGTCGCGGTGCTGCTGACGACCGGCGCCATCAACGTGTACTTCGCGGGCGGCAGCCGGATGGGGGCGGCCCTGGCCCGGGACGGCGCGCTCCCCCATATCCTCGCGGCCGCGCCCGGCAGGACGCCGCGCCGCTCCCTCGCGCTCATCACGGTCGTCGCCCTCGGCACGACGGCGGTGCTCGCCGCGCTGCACCGGTCCACCGACGCGATCCTGCTCATGGCGACCGCGACGTTCTCCCTGCTCTACGTGGTGGGCGCCGCGGCGGCACTCCGGCTCCTGCCCCGCTTCGGGGCCGCCTGGTGGTGCGCGGGCGTCTCGCTGGTCGCCGCGCTCGGCCTGCTCGGCATGACCGGGCCGCACATGACCGGGCCCGTCGTCGCCGCTCTCGGCGGCCTGGCCTGGGCGACGTGGCGGCGGCGCCGCGTGCGGCTCACCGGCGGGCGTCCGGGGTCAGCAGGCTCTCCAGCACCCGGACCCCTGGCCGGATCGCGGTCGTGACCGCCCCGCCGATGCCCAGCACGATCCCGTCCCGGTGCGGCCCGGTCGCGAACGAGGCGAGCGACTCCAGCGCGACCGACCGCCGCAGCGCCCGGGCGACGAGGGCCCGCGAGTCGAGCGGCGCCCCGGGGCGCAGGTAGGCCGCCACGTGGAGGCCCGCCGCCGACGGCACGGGCTCGACCGGGAGGTCCGTCAGCGCGTCGAGCAGGATCTCGTGCCGCTCCGCGTACCGCGCACCGGCCCGGCGGACGTGCCGGGCGAGCAGGCCGTCGTCGATGAGGCGGGCCAGGGCGCCCTGGACGTGCACCGCCCCATGGCCGTCGGTGAGCTGGCGGGCGGCGAGCAGGGCGTCGCGCAGGGAGTGCGGCGCGACGAGATACCCGGCCCGCAGGCCGGGCAGCAGCGACTTGGAGAAGGTGCCGACGTACAGCACGCGACCGTCGCGGTCGAGCGCCTGGAGCGGCTCCAGCGGGCGGCGGACGCGGCGGAACTCGCTGTCGTAGTCGTCCTCGACCACGGCGGTGCCGTACCGGCCCGCGTGGGCGAGCAGGGCGCGCCGTCGGGCCAGGGACAGCGGCATGCCGAGGGGGAACTGGTGCGACGGGGTGGTGTAGACCAGGCGGGCGTCGGGCGGGATCTCGTCCACCACCAGCCCCTGGTCGTCGACCGGCACGGGCACGACGCGCGCGCCGTGCAGCGCGAACAGCTCGCGCGCCTCCGGGTAGCCGGGGTCCTCGACGGCGACGACGTCGCCGGGCTCGAGCAGCACGCGCGCCACGAGGTCCAGCGCCTGCTGCGCGCCGGTGGTGGCGATGACGTCGTCGGGCCCTGCGTGCACGCCGCGCGCCCCGGCGACGTAGCGCGCGACCGCCGCACGGAAGCGCGGCAGGCCGGCGGGACCGCCGTACGACCCGGCGGACGGGCCGCCGGCGCGCGACTCGGCGGCCAGCAGGCGGCGCCACGTGTCGTACGGGAAGAGGCTTGCGTCGGGGATGCCGACGCGGAAGTCGTGAGCGGGTGCCGGCCGGTCCCCGCTGGCCGGGCGCGGCGTCCACCGCCAGGCCGTGCGCGGCCGGAGCGCACCGGGCCCGGGCCGGCGCCGGGCGGGTGCGTCGCTCGCCGCTGCCGTCGCGTACGTGCCGGAACCCGGCCGGGCCTCCAGGAACCCCTCGGCGACGAGCCGCTCGTACGCGGTGGCCACGCTCGCGCGGGACACCCCGAGGTCCCGGGCGAGGTCGCGCGTCGAGGGCAGCCGCTCCCCCGCCGGGACGCGCCCGGCGGTCAGGGCCTCGCGCAGGGCGCGGAAGACGGCGTCGGTACGGCCGGTGCGGTGGCTGAGGTCCACGGCGAGGTCCATCTGCCGATCATCGCGCACCCGGTTGACGAGCACGGTTGAATGGCGCCCGACATGACCACCTACCTCACGTCCGACCTGCACCTCGGACACCGCAACATCATCCGTTACTGCGACCGTCCGTTCCCCGGCGTCGGCGCGATGAACGCACGCCTGGCCGAGCTCTGGAACGAGACGGTGTCGCCGCAGGACACCGTGTGGGTGCTCGGCGACGTCGCGCTCGGCAACCTCGACGAGTCGCTCGCCTGGGTCGCACGGCTCGCGGGCCGCAAGGTCCTCGTGCCCGGCAACCACGATCGGTGCTGGACGGGCGACCGCGCGCTGCGCGCGGGCGCTCCCGCGGACCTCGAGCGGCGCCTGGCCGCGGCGCGCGACCGCTACCTGGCGGCGGGCTTCGCCGAGATCCGCGACAGCCCGGTCGAGACGGTCGTCGGCGGCCGGCCGGTCGTGCTGTCCCACTTCCCCTACGAGGGCGACTCGCACGGCGAGGACCGGCACGTCGAGCACCGGCCCGTAGACCGCGGCGGCTGGGTCGTGCACGGCCACGTGCACACGTCGTGGCGGCAGCGGGGACGGCAGGTCAACGTCGGCGTCGACGCGTGGGGCGGGCGGCCCGTCGCCGCGGAGACCGTCGCCGCGCTCGTCGAGGAGGGGCCTCGCGAGCTGGCACCGCTGCCGTGGTCGTGAGGCGGCGCCGGGGGACCTCCTGACACGACAAGAGCGCACGCCCCGGTGGTGACGAACGTGCGCTCAGGCGTCAGGGTGCGTGGCGCCGCGGGTACGCGAGGCCCACGCACTGCGTCAGCGGAAACGCCAGGGCGTCGACCGCTGCGCGGGGTTCAGGCGGATACGAGGGACTCCGCGTCGCGGTGCTCGCGGTCGGACTTGTAGGACGCGATCTGCGCGGCGTCGAACCGCAGGTCGGAACCGACCAGGTGGTAGTCGATCTCGCCGGCCTCGAGGAGGTCGATCACGTGGAGCTTCGACACGCCCAGCAGCCGTGCGGCCTCGAGCGTGGTCAGTTCCTGGCTTCTGCTTGCTTCGGGTTCCAATGTGATTTCGTTCACAGGCCAAGTCTTGCGCCTTCGACGGGCCGGAGTCCAGTCGAATCGGTGCGAGTTTCGATATCCGGTGATGATTCTTTTCTACGCTTTGTCACCCGCTCGGATAATTCATCTCACGGGGCGGCGGCGGCGCTGCACCGTGTGGCGCGGACCCCACCCGGATGTGGGACGATGGCCGCGTCCGCGCCGACACCGCGCGGTCCCTGTGTCAGCTTTTCCTGCCGACAGGCCGATCGAAACGATCTGCCGCGCACGAGGGGGATGGATGGGCGCCCTGCCCGCTGTGCTCGACGAGGTTCCCGCGGACAGCACCACGCCCGACCGGCTCCAAACAATTCTCGAAATCAACAGAAGCGCCTACGACCACCTCGCGCCGACATACCGGGCGAGCGCGCTCGAACGCCAAGTAAATGCCAAGGAATGGCTTATCCGGCGCATCCCTCCGGCGACGGGGACGCGCCCGCGGACCGCCCTGGACATCGGCTGCGCCGACGGCACGCACGCTCGCGTGCTCAGCACCCTCGGGTTCACCGTCACGGGCGTCGACTTCTCCCCCGCGATGATCGCGGCAGCCCGCGAGCTCAACGCCGACCCGACCCTCGTCGCGCCGCCGCGCCTGCTGCACGGCGAGTTCCTCTCCGGCGACTACACCGACGAGCGCGGCACACCGGTGCGGCTCGACGACGAGCTCTTCGACGTCGTCCTGGCGACCGCGTTCGTGCACCTGTTCCCGCCCGAGAGCGACGAGGAGGCGATGTCGCGGGTGCTGGCGCACGTCGCGCCCGGCGGGACGGCGCTGGTGACGACGACCGTCGCCGCCGACGGGCGCAGGGGCCTCGAGGACAAGGCCGCTGCCGACGGGGTCACGGCCCTGCGCTGGCGCAACCACTACGCGCTCGAGATGTTCCTGGGGATCGTCCGGCTGAGCGTCCTCGACGCATGGGGCACGCGGGCCTCGGTGCGGCCGTGGATCCTCCCCGACCGTGTCGACCCCGCGAAGCGCTGGGTCGACGTCGTGATCCAGCGCCCGGACTGAGCGTCCCCGCCGGTCACGCCCGCCGGTCCGCCCCCTGGAGACCCCGGTACACCGCCGTCCGCAGCTCGACGGCGTACGGCCGCAGCGCCGGCATGCCCAGCCGCTCCGCGACGGCGATCTCGGCCTCCACGTCGTACGGCACCCGCACCACCTGCAGCCCGAACGGACCGGGATCGGGGTCGTCGAGCACGCCCTCGAGGACCACGTAGCTGGGGACCGGCTCGTCCAGCGGGTTCCCGACGCTCCCCACGTTGAACAGGGTCCTGCCGCGGTCGACCTTGACGAAGACGTCATGGATGTCGCCGTACCCGACGATCGACGGCACCGGCCCGTCCCCCGTCATCGCCGTGTTGGCGAACATGCCCGCGAACTCCTCCGGACCGTGCTGGGCGTGGACGCGGACGTGCGGACTGACCGCCGAGGCGTGGAACAGCCGGATGCGGCGCCCGCTGACGAGCAGGTCGTGACTCAGCGGGAGCGCGGCGAGCCACGCGCGCTGGTCCTCGCGCAGCTCGTCGCGCCACCACGTCATCTCCGCGGCCGACTCGTCCGCCCAGACGGGCAGGTGGTCGTCCCAGTTACCGCGCAGGTTGACCTCGCACGCCGCCGCGCACCGGTCGACCACCTCGCTGCCGCGCGGCCCCTTGCCCACCAGGTCCCCCAGGTTCACGATCCGGTCGATCCCCCGGGAACCGATGTCATCGAGCACCGCGTCGAGCGCGGTGAGGTTGCCGTGCGCATCACTGATCAGGGCAATCTTCTCCAACGGCACACCGTGGATCGTCCCACATCCCGGCCCGGCTTCACCCGCCGCGCTCCGCGAGACCCGCCTCCTCGCCGAGCGCGCGGGCCTCCTCGCCCCGGCCGAGGGGCCGCGCCCGGCGCTCGGCCGGCACGGGGTGCCCCACCGCGAGCGCGAGCGAGTGCAGCACGTGGTGCAGGATCGGCGGGTTGAGCTCGTCGCCGTCGTCGTACTGCGCCAGCCCGATGCCGAGGCGCTCGATGGACTTGCGGTAGAGGTGGAACTCCACGTAGCCGGATGCCTCAGGCGTGCCGGGGTCCCGGATCGATCCGCTGTACTGCACCGTCGTCCGGTACGTGTGGACGGTCAGCCGCCCGCTGCCCAGCGCGTCGATCTCCTCGGCGAGGGCGAGCAGCTTCTCGTGCGCACGCTGCACCTGCCCGATGAACGAGCCGTCCCGGTCGTAGTACCCGTCGATGGTGGCCGCGATCGCGGGGTGCTCGACGAGCCATTCCGGGTCGACCTTCACGACGTCGACGTCCACCCCGCGCTGCGCCATCGCGCGGATGAGGTCGGGGTCGCGCGCGACGCTCGTCATGCCGAACCCGAACACGACGACCTGCTGCCGCGCCGACTTCCAGATGTCGAGCGACGCGTTGCGGTGCTCACGGTCGGCGCTGACCCACTCGATCCCGCGGTACTTGCGCAGCTCGTCCAGCAGGCGCACGCGCTCGAGCTCGGCCTCCCGCTCCAGGCGCTGCCGGGCGGCGTAGGTCTGCTCGACGAGGTAGAGGACGGCGATGACGACGGTCGCGACCGCCGTGCACCAGACCACGGGCACGGTGACGCGACGCGGCACGAGGTCCGGGACGAAGGTGAGCGCGAGGTTCGACATGGCGCCCAGCGCGACGACCAGGAGACTGCCTCTCGCCCATCCCTGCACGTGGACCACCCCCAGGACTTGCACGCAACGACCTGGTATCAGCACTTCGATGCTATTGCAACGATGAGGTAAAGTCCAGATATTTTAGACCTGTCGGACCTTGACGGCACGCCGCCAGCACGTCCTCCGCCTCGGCACGAGCGGCCTGGGCCTGCTCGAAGCGCTCCTGGTCGTGCAGCACGAGCGCGAGCGTGTGCAGCGCCTCGGCGAGCAGCCGCCGGTGCGCGTCGTCGTCGTCCTCCTCGTCGCCCGCCGCGCCGTCCTCGCGCGACAGGAGCTCGCGCAGCACCTCGACGGCCTCCTGGGCGGGCGCGACCGCCTCCTCGCCGAGCCGGAGGCTCGCGAAGCCGGCGCTCACCGTGGTGAGCGAGCGCGCCAGGCGAGGCAGGTACGTCGCGGGGTCGGCGACCGCCAGCTCGCGCCAGGTCCGCGTCGCCTCGCGCTCGGCGTCGAGCGCGGCCAGCGGGCGGTCCAGCCGGGCGTACGCCGTCCCGACGGCGGACAGCGCGCCCGCGAGCGCCGCCGCGTACCTCCCGGGTTCGTCGGCCACGAGGCGACGCTGCACCTCGACCGCCTCCCGCAGGAGCGTGACCCCCTCCGGGCCTCGCCCCTGCCCCGTCCGTGCGACGCCGAGCGCCTGGAGCATGCGTGCGAGGTCGGGCAGGTAGCGGCCAGGGTTCTCCTCGGCGACGATCCGCAGCACCTCGACGGCCTCCTCGACGTGCGCGGCGGCTGCGCGCGCGTCGCCGCGCGCGGCGTGCACGCGCCCGGCGACCTCCAGCGCGTCGGCGAGCTCGCCGAGGAAGGCGTCCGGCTCGGCCCCGGCCAGGCGGCGGCGCAGCGCCAGCGACTCGGTGGCGGGTTCCGCGGCCTCTGCCGCCCTGCCGCGGACCAGCAGGTGGCGCGCGATGCCCGCGAGCGAGCGGGCCAGGCCCGCGGGGCAGGTGCCGGGCGTGCGCGCCTCGATGCGACGCCACAGCTCGGCCGCCTCGCGGTCGGCAGCGAGCGCTGCGGCGGTGTCGCCACGTGCGACGTGCACGGTGGCCAGCTCGGCGAGCGCGTGGGCGAGGTCGGGCAGGAGGTCGGGCACGAGGCCGGGCACCTCGCCGGCCGGGCCGCCCGGTCGCGCGGCGTCGCGCCGCAGCAGCGCGACGGCCTCCTGCGCGTGGGCGAGGCCGTCCGCGGCCCGGCCCTGGTCGGCGCAGGCGACGCCGAGCGCAGACAGGGCGGCCGCGAGCGCGGGCCGGTGCTGCGCGGCGGTGCACCGCTCCCCCGCGGCGAGCCGTCGCAGCACGTCGACGGCGCGGCGCTGCTGCCGCTCGGCGTCGGCCGGGCGCCCGATCTCGCGGAGCGCGACCCCTGCCTCGTACGCGGCGGCGGCGAGCCGTGCGGCGGCAACGGGGTCCGTCACCGGGCCGGACACCGGGTCCGTCGCCGGGCCGGACGCAGGGCCGGACGCAGGGCCGGATACCGGGCCGTCCGAGGAGCTCGACGACGGCCGCGGGACGGTGGCCAGCGTGCGCACCGCCAGCTCCGCCCGCAGCTCGCCGAGGGCGAGGGACGGTGCGGGCAGCGCGCCGAGCACCGTGCGCAGCGTGTCGTGGTCGTCCGGGAGCGCCGCGACGGCCGCGCCGAGCCGCTCGAGCGCGGGGCCGTGGTCGTCGCGGCCGTCCAGGATCTCGCCGGAGAGGCGGTCCGCGACGATGCCCGTGAGCCGCAGCGCCGCGCGTCGCAGGGGTGCCGTCCCCGCGCCGTCGAGGCACGCGGCGACCAGGCCGGGGGTGTCGGTGAGCTCGGCGAGCAGGTGCGGGTCGGCGAGCCGGGCGGGCAGCGACCGGGCGGGGTCGAGCGCGAGCAGCCAGCGGCCGACGTCGGCGGCGCGGTCCGGGTGCACTCCGGGCACGACGCCGCCGACCCGTCGGACGAGCTCCTCCGCCGCCTCGGGCGTGCGGACGCCCGTGAGCGTCGCCGCGGCCACGAGGGCGTCCATGGCCTCGGGCGGGAACCCGTCCCCGCCGAGCACGCCCGCCGACTCGGCCGAGCGGAACCAGCTCCAGCGCTCGTGCTCGAGCAGCTCGTCCATCGCGTCGGCCACGTCGACGGGCACCGCGCCCTCGAGCCGGTCCCTGCGGGCGCGCAGCACGGCGCACAGGGCAGCGACCTGCAGGTCGAGCATCCGTGCGCCACCACCGGGCACCGAGGCGACGGCGACCTCGGGCACGGGCAGGCCGAGCGCCCTCGCGTACGGTTCGGCGAACGCGGCGACGAGGCGCGCGTCGACCTGCCGCGGCAGCACGGCAGCGGTCAGGGGTGGCGCCGAGCGGGCCGGTTCGAGCAGCGTCCGCACGGCGGGGTCGGCCGCCGCGAGGCGCTCGAACCAGACGCCTGCACCCTGGGCGACGAGCAGGACGCGCAGGGTGCCGTTGCGCCCGCGCGCGGCGGTGCGCAGCAGGTCCGCGAGGGCGGCTCCGCGGGTCGCGGCGTCGTCGACGACCAGCAGGGCCGGCGCCCCGTCGGGCACGGCGGCCAGCGCGGCGCGCTCCGCGCCGTCGGGCACGTCGAGGCAGGTCCAGCCGGCGCGTGCCATCCGGTGCGCGACCTCGCGCGCGAAGCGGGACGCGCCCACGCCGCGCGGCCCGGCGACCAGGCGGACGCCGACCGGCCGGCCGTCGTCGCACCATGCGAGGCAGGACGCGAGCTCGGCCGTGCGGCCCACGAACGGGACGGTGCGCCGCGCGGGGGTCAGGAGTCGGGCAGGCGAGGCGGGGCGCCAGGCCGTTCGCCGGGCCGCCCGCGCTCCGACCTGCGACGACGTATGCACGGACGCCGCACCGGGGCGGGTCGACGACGGGGCCACGGGGTCAGTGAACCGCACCGCGGCAGAAATCGGTTATCACACCCGTCGTGGGCCACAGCCGTCATACCGTGCGACTCAGCCGACGCTGCTCCTCCGCCAGGATGGTGCGCGACAGCGACGCCTCGGACGGCGCGGCCACGTCGACGGCGGACGACGACGCATCGGTGATCTCGGAGTGCCGCGCGAACTCCTCGAACAGCGCGGCCTTGGAGCCGAGGATCTCCATGAGCCGCTGGTCCACGGAGTCCTCGACGAGGAGCCGGTGCACCTGCACCGTGCGGGTCTGGCCCATGCGGTGCGCGCGCGCGACGGCCTGCGCCTCGATCGTGGGCTTGACCTGCGGCTCGCAGAAGATCACGACGCTCGCCGCCTGCACGTTGAGGCCGACGCCGCCCGCGGTGATCTGGCTGACGAGCACCGACGGGCCGCCCGGCGCGGACAGCGCGTCGACCATGGCCTGGCGCTCCGGGACCGGCACCGACCCGGTGAGCGGCCCGACGGCGAGGTCGCCCAGCACCTCCATGACGCGGTCCAGCACGGAGAGGAAGTAGGAGAACACGATGACGCGCCTGCCGCCGTCGACCGCCTCGGTGACGAGCTCGCGCAGGCGCACGAGCTTCGCGGAGTCCTCGGGGTCGGACACGGCGAACGCGGCCTGGCGCATCGCCATGAAGCTGCCGTCGAGCACCGCGGCGCGGTAGGCGGCGCCGTCCACCGGACCGAACTGCTCCCACTCCTCGACCTGCACCATCTCGGGCAGCTCGGTGAGCACGTCCTCCTGGTTGCGCCGCAGGTAGGCCGGGGCGACGATGCGGCGGAACGCGGCGGCGCCGGACAGGTCGGCGCGCGGGTCCAGCCGGTCGGCGAGGTCGGGCTGCAGGTAGCCGACCATGTTCGTGAACTCGGCGACCCTGTTCTCCATCGGGGTCCCCGAGAGGAACAGCACGCGCTCGGACCGGTCGGCCCAGCGCCGCACCTCACGCCCGCGGAGCGTCTCGGGGTTCTTCACGTAGTGCGCCTCGTCGACGACGAGCAGCGCGGGGCGCAGGTCGGCGGGCAGGTCCAGCCGGCCGAGCACCTCGAACGTCGTGACGGCGACACCGCCGCCGGCCAGCCAGGCCTGAGCCGCCTGCTCCCTGCCGGGGCCGTGCAGCACGACGGCCGTGAGGTCGGAGTGCCGCTCGACCTCGCGCTTCCAGCCCGTCACGACGCTCGCCGGGCACACCACCAGCACGTGCGTGCCGCCCGTGGCGACGAGGTGCGCCGCGACGGCGATCGACTGCACCGTCTTGCCGAGGCCCATCTCGTCGCCGAGGATCGTGCGGCGCTGGACCAGCGCGTACCGCGCGCCGAACGCCTGGTAGCCGCGCAGGCTCGCGCGCAGCAGCGTGCGGTCCAGCGGCTGCGCCTCGACCCGCCGCACGACGTCGGCCGGAAGGCCGCCCGCCGCCGCCTCGTGGTCCGCGCCGAGGTCGACGACCTGAGACAGCAGCCCGTAGTACTCGGCCGAGCGCGCCTCGAAGTCGGCCCACACCGCTGCGGCGTCGAGCGGCTGCCCGACGGCGGCTCGCACCGCCAGGGCGTCCTCCCGCAGCCGGGCGTCCCCGAGCTGGTCTGCGAGCGTCGCGACGGCAGCGTCCGCGGCGGCCCGGCCCTCGGCGCCGGCGAGCAGCCGGCGCCAGAGGCCCGTGGCCGGGCGGGCGGGCTCGAGGCAGGCGGGCACGACGTCGGCGACACGGCGGGCCTCGTCGAGGTGGCGGTGGCGGGCGTCGGTGGCCAGGCCGAGGGCGTGCAGCGCCTGGACGAGCACGGTGGCGTAGGGATCGCCCGGGTCGACGTCGATGCGGAAGCGGAGGTCGGCGTCCACCTCGTCGGCGAGCTCGCGGGCGGCGGCGGTGGCCAGCCGCGCGGTCGTCGCGCCGATGCCTGCCTCGACGAGGCGGTCCGGCCCCGTGACGAGCACGTCCGTGACGTGGGTGAAGCCCGCCTTCTCGAGCACGGCGACGCGCAGCTTCCTGCGGCGCTCCTCGAGCGCGGTGACCGGCACGGCACGCAGGTCGGCGTGCACGCGCACCTCGCGGGTCGCGGCGTAGGCGTCGCGGACGCGCTCGCGCAGGGGGTGCTCCGCCGTCGTGAGCAGCCGGGCGTCGTCGAGCAGGTCCCCGGCCCGCTGCAGGACGCGGCGGGCGGCGCGGGGCGACCAGCTGCGGGCCGACGTCCGAGGCGGGGCGGCGGGTACCGCCGCCGGCGGGCTGGGGAGGGTGCTCTGCTCGGTCATGGCACTGCGAGCGTACCCGGATGGTCTGACATGCCCGGTTTGTTCCCGGTCTAGGGTGAGGGGCATGACCCATCGGAGCAGGTTCGGCGGCACTCCCGTCACGACGGTCGAGGAGCTGCGCGAGATCATCCCCCCGCCCCTCGGTGCCGCCGCCGGCAAGGTGCGCACCGCCCTGCACGACCTCGACCGGCAGTGGCTCGAGGCCTCGCCCCTGTGCCTCGTCGCGACGGCGGACGCGGCGGGCACCGTCGACGTCTCGCCCAAGGGCGACCCCGCGGGTTCGCTCGTGCGCGTCCTCGACGAGCGCACGATCGCGATCCCCGAGCGCCCCGGCAACCGCCGCGCCGACGGGTACCTCAACGTGCTGTCCAACCCGCACGTCGGGCTGATCTTCCTCCTCCCCGGCCGCGGCGACACGCTGCGCGTCAACGGCCGGGCCCGGCTGGTCCGCGACGCGCCGTACCTCGCGGACCTCCAGGTGCGCCGCAACGTGCCCGTGCTCGCGCTGGAGGTCGACGTCGAGGAGGTCTTCCACCACTGCTCGAAGGCGTTCCTGCGCTCGCGCGCGTGGGACCCCGAGACCTGGGAGCCGGAGGCGGTGCCCCGCCGCGCGGTGATCGCGCACACGCTCGAGCGGCAGGACCAGACGCTCGAGGAGGTCGAGGCGCACTACGGGCCGCGGTACGCGGAGACCATCTACGGCTGAGCGCTACGGCTGGGGCGCCTCCTCCAGCATCGTCCGCACCGCCTCGACGCCGTCGAGAGCGACGTCGAGGCGGTGGGCGGCCGGTCGGTCGGCCCACGCCGCGCGCGTCATCCGGTACCGGTTCTCCAGCACCCGCTCGCCCTGCCGTTCCTGCGGCACGACGCCGTTGGGGGCGTACCCGAGCGAGCGCGTCACGCCGTTCGACTCCGGGTTGTCCTCGAACGCCTCGGTCGTCGCGGCCTCCGCCCCGAGCCCGTCGAAGGCCAGGTGGAGGGCCATCAGGCGCATGCGCTTGCCGATGCCCTGACCGTGGTGCGCCAGGCCGAGCCAGGACCCGGTGCCGACCGACCGGGTCACCAGGAAGCTCTTCGCGGTGAGGCTCTGCACCCCGAGGGGCTGCCCCGACCGGAAGACCGCCAGCTCCAGGGTCCACTCCGCGGGCGCCACCCGGGCGCGCACCCCCCAGTGGTACTGGAGCAGGCGCCGGCGGACGACCGCCGGCTCGCCGTCGGTCCACGGCACGAGGAAGGGTCGCCGCTCGGGCGGGTGGACACCCGCGGCCGCGACGTCGGCCAGCACGACGAGCTCGTCGTCGTCGGGCAGCCGCAGCTCCAGGTCACCACACGCGACGCGGAGGCCGAAGGGCGGGAAGATCTCGGTGAGGGCAGCACGGTCCATGCCGGGACGCTCCCAGACCGACCGGCCTGGGACAACCTCATTTCGTCTCCGGCTCTCCGCCCCAGGTAGTTCCCGAGGCGGACGTCCCGCGGCTAGGCCAGCGTCGCCTCCGCCGCGCGGCGGGCGACGGCGGCGAGGTCGCCGTCCGCCTCCGCCGCCCAGGCGCGCTGGCGAGCCGCTCCGCCCCCCGAGGCCCACAGCTCACCCAGGAGCTCGGTGACGGTGTCGAGGTCGCCCTGGTCGCTCAGCGCCTCCCGCACGTGCGCCACCAGCGCGCCGATCACGTCGTGCGCCGCGGCCGGCCGCCAGGTGCGCGGGTCGACGAGGTCGCCCTTGAGGCCCGACCGGCCGGCCCGCCACTGCGCGGTGCGCAGGATCTCGACGGGCACGTCCGGCGCCGGGGTGTCCCGGGCCCGGGCGGCGGTCTCGACCAGAGCCCGCGCGAGCGCGGCCAGCAGGGTCGCGGTGTTCGCCGAGAGGCAGACGTCCGCCACGCGGATCTCCACCGTCGGGTACTTCGCCGAGAGCCGGGCGTCGAAGTAGACCATCCCCTCGTCGAGGATGGTGCCGGTCGCGACCAGGCTCTTCACCGCGTCGTGGTACGCCTCCGGGCTGCCGAACAGGCGCGTCGGGCCCGCCGTGTGCCACCGGGACCACACCTGCGACCGGAAGCTCGCGTACCCCGAGTCGTCGCCCATCCAGTACGGCGAGTTCGCCGACAGGGCGAGCAGCGGCGCGAGCCAGGGCCCGATCCGGTCGAGGACGGCGACGCCCTCCTCGTCGTCGGCGACGGAGACGTGCACGTGGCAGCCGCTGGTGAGCTGCTCGCGCGCGGTGAGGCCGAACTCGGCGCGCGCCAGCAGGTAGCGCAGCTTGCCGACCGTCGTGCCCGCGAGCGCCATGGGCGAGGTGCCGAGGGCCGCGATGCGCGCGTCGTGCCGGTCGGCGGCGGCCTGGGCGCCCGCGCGGCCCTCCCGGATGGCCGCGGCGATGTCCTCGAGCGTCGAGCGCGGCGGCGTGGCCGTCTCGATCTGCTCCTCCATGAGCTCGTGCTCGAGGGGCCCGTCGGCGGGCTCTGCGCTGCCGATCACGTCCTGCGCCCGGGCGATGGGCGCGCCGTCGTGCCCGACGAGCATGAGCTCTTCCTCGACACCGACGGTGCGGCCGGTGCCCGTGGTCCCCCCGCTCACAGGAGGGCCAGCGCCGCGAGGGCGTCCCGGGTGGCGTCGGCCGCCGTCATGCGCTGCGCCCGGACGATGTGGTCGCGGCTGGCGTGGTCGAGGAACGCGACCGGCAGCCCGAGGTGCACCTGCGGTGTCGCGATGCCCTGCTCGCCCGCGCGCTGGGCGAGCATGTCGCCCACGCCGCCGTCGACGACGCCGTCCTCCACCGTGACCACGAGGTCGTGCTCGCCGCACAGCTTGACCAGGTTCTCGGGGACGGGCAGCACCCAGGTCGGCGCGACGACGGTCGCCTCGACGCCGTGCGCGGCGAGCGCCTCGCCGGTCTCCAGCGCGCAGCCGGCCATGGGGCCGACGCCCACGACGAGCACGCGACGCGGTGTGCCGGCGCGCCCCGGGGCGGCCTCGAAGCGGCCGACGACGTCGACGCCGTCGAGCTCCTCGACCGCGGGCACGTCGTCGCCGACGGCGCCCTTGGGGTAGCGCACGACCGTTGGCGCGTCGTCGACGTCGACGGCGGCGCGCAGCGCGGCGCGCAGGGTCGGCTCGTCGCGCGGGGCGGCCAGCCGCAGACCCGGCACGATGCGCAGCATCGCCATGTCCCACATGCCGTTGTGGCTCGCGCCGTCGTCTCCGGTGATGCCCGCGCGGTCGAGCACGAAGGTGACGCCGGCCTTGTGCAGGGCCACGTCCATGAGCACCTGGTCGAACGCCCGGTTGAGGAACGTCGCGTAGACGGCGACGACGGGGTGGAGCCCTGCGTAGGCCATGCCTGCCGCCGAGGTCACGGCGTGCTGCTCGGCGATGCCGACGTCGAAGGTGCGGTCGGGGAACTGCTCCTGGAACGGCGCGAGGCCCACGGGGTGCAGCATGGCGGCGGTGATCGCGACGACGTCGGGCCTGCGGCGGCCGATCCGGACGATCTCGTCGGCGAAGACCTTGGTCCAGCCGAACCGGCTCTGCGCAACCGGCAGGCCGGTCTCGGGGTGGATGACGCCGACGGCGTGGAACCGGTCGGCGATGTCCTCCTCCGCGGGCTTGTAGCCGCGCCCCTTCTCGGTGATGGCGTGCACGATCACGGGGCGGCCGAACGCCTTGGCGCGGCCGAGCGCCCGCTCGAGCGCCTCGGTGTCGTGCCCGTCGACGGGCCCGATGTACTTGATGCCCAGGTCCTCGAACATGCCCTGCGGCGCGACGACGTCCTTGAGGCCCTTCTTCAGGCCGTGCAGCCAGCGCCACGCGAACCTGCCGGGCGGGCCGGACCGGTGCAGGGCGCGCGTCGCCCAGCCCAGGAACGCCTCGTATCCGTGCGTGGTGCGCAGGGTGTCGAGGTGGTTCGCCAGGCCGCCTATGGTCGGCGAGTAGGAGCGGCCGTTGTCGTTGACGACGATGACCAGCTTGCGGTCGCGGCTCTCGGCGATGTTGTTCAGCGCCTCCCAGGCCATGCCGCCGGTGAGCGCGCCGTCCCCGATGACGGCGACGACGTGGTCGTCCTTGCCGCGCACCTGGTTGGCCTTGGCGATCCCGTCGGCCCAGGACAGGGCGGTCGAGGCGTGGGAGTTCTCCACGACGTCGTGCTCCGACTCCGCGCGACTCGGGTAGCCGGAGATGCCGCCGCGCTTGCGCAGGTCGGAGAAGTCCTGCCGCCCGGTGAGCAGCTTGTGCACGTACGCCTGGTGGCCCGTGTCGAACACGATGGCGTCGCGCGGGGAGTCGAACACGCGGTGCAGCGCGATCGTCAGCTCGACCACGCCCAGGTTGGGCCCGAGGTGCCCGCCGGTGCGCGAGACGCTCTCCACGAGGAACCGGCGGATCTCCTCGGCGAGCTCCGGCATCTGGCCGGGTGTGAGGGCCCGGACGTCCTCGGGGAGGCGGATGTCGCTGAGCAGACCCATCTGCGTCCTTTCGTCGTGCCCTGCACGTGACCTGTCGTCGTGTCCTGTCGGGCGGATCGGGGCCCCACTCTAAAGGGCTCCGACACCTCCACTGTGCCACCTCGGTGGCCTCTCCCCTGCCTGTCCGGGGGCCGTCTGCGATACCTCCACACGGATGCGCCGCGGATGTGCTCGGATTCATAGGCACGAGCAGAAGAACTCTTTACTCTTGAGAACCGTGCGATTCCTCCCGGGGCAGTCCCCCACCACGGACCTCACCTATGGTGACGTGTTCCTCGTTCCCTCGCGCTCGGACGTGTCGTCGCGGTTCGACGTCGACCTGTCCTCCGACGACGGCACCGGCACGACGGTCCCCGTCGTGGTCGCCAACATGACCGCGGTGGCGGGCCGCCGCATGGCCGAGACCGTCGCCCGCCGGGGCGGCCTCGCCATCCTTCCGCAGGACGTCCCCGCCGACGTCGTCGCGGGCGTCGTGGCCGACGTCAAGGCCAAGGACCCGGTGATCGAGACCCCCGTGGTCGTCGCACCGCAGGACACCGTGCACAGCGTGCTGACCCTGCTCGGCAAGCGCGCGCACGGCGCCGCCGTCGTCGTCGAGGACGACCGGCCCGTCGGCGTCGTCACGGAGTCCGACTGCTCCGACGTCGACCGGTTCACGCGTGTGGCGGAGGTGATGTCTGCCGACCCGCTGCTCCTCGACGCGCACCTGCTGGACGGCCCCGGCGGCCTGGAGGCCGCGTTCGACGTGCTGCACTCCGCGCGCCTCGACGTCGCGCCCGTGGTCCGCGACGGCCGGCTCGCCGGCGTGCTGACCCGCAAGGGCGCGCTGCGCTCCTCGATCTACTCCCCCGCCCTCGACGACGGCGGGCGCCTGCGCATCGGCGCGGCCGTCGGCATCAACGGCGACGTCGCGGCCAAGGCCAAGGACCTGCTCGCCGCCGGCGTCGACGTGCTCGTCGTCGACACCGCGCACGGGCACCAGACCCGGATGCTCGCCGCGCTCGACGCGGTGCGGTCCGTGGACCCGGCCGTGCCCGTCGTCGCGGGCAACGTCGTGACGGCCGACGGCGTGCGCGACCTCGTCGCCGCCGGGGCCGACATCCTCAAGGTCGGCGTCGGCCCGGGCGCGATGTGCACCACGCGCATGCAGACGGGCGTCGGGCGGCCGCAGTTCTCCGCCGTGCTGGAGTGCGCGGCCGCCGCGCGCGAGCTCGGCAGGCACGTCTGGGCCGACGGCGGGGTGCGGCACCCCCGCGACGTCGCCCTCGCCCTGGCCGCCGGGGCCTCCCAGGTGATGGTCGGCTCCTGGTTCGCCGGCACCTACGAGTCGCCCGGCGACCTCAAGGACGACGGCACCGGCCGGCTCTACAAGGACTCCTTCGGCATGGCGTCGGCGCGCGCCGTCGCCGCCCGCACGGCGGGCAGCGGCTCCGCCTTCGAGCGCGCCCGCAAGGCCCTGTACGAAGAGGGCATCTCCAGCGGCAAGATGTACCTCGACCCGGCGCGGCCCGGCGTCGAGGACCTGCTGGACGAGATCACCTCCGGGCTGCGCTCCTCGTGCACGTACGCGGGCGCGCGCTCGCTGCCCGAGTTCGCCGAGCGCGCCGTGGTCGGCATCCAGTCGGCGGCGGGCTACCAGGAGGGCATGCCGGTCGCGACGAGCTGGTGAGCGCGCCGCTCGGCTCAGCCCACGATCACCAGCCGACGCGTCGGTCGGGTGAGCGCCACGTAGAGGTCGCGCTCGCCGCCCGGCCGCGCGCCGGTGATGCCGTCGGGGTCGGCCACCACCACGGCGTCGAACTCCAGGCCGCGCACCTGCGAGACCGGCACGACCCGCACCTCGCCCGCCGCGTTCGCCGCCCCGCCGACGGCACGGGCCAGGGCGGGCACCGCGTCATCGGCCGCCACGACGGCCACGAGGTCACCGTGCTCCAGCTCGCGCCCCACCTCCTGCGCCACCGCGGCCGCCAGGTCGCCGCCGGCGGCGCGGCGGCGGGGCTCGTCGCCCTGCCGTACCGCGCGGGCGGGCTGCTGCCCGGGCGCGATGCGGGCCAGCAGGGGCGCCGCCTCGGCCAGCACCTGCGCCGTCGTGCGGTAGCAGACCGTCAGGGTGCGCACGTCGGCGCGCCGCGCCAGGTCGGCGCCCAGCGCGTCGGCCCACGACGTCGCCCCCGTCGCCGGGCCCGCCTGCGCCAGGTCGCCGACCACGGTCATCGACCGGCCCGGGCAGCGGCGCAGCACCGAGCGCCACTGCATCGGCGTCAGCTCCTGCGCCTCGTCCACGACGACGTGCCCGTACGTGCGCGCGGGCGGCCCGTCGAGCAGGTGAGCGGCCTCGTCGAGCAGCGGCAGGTGGGCCGCCGACCACGGCGCGTCGGCGCCGTCGGGGGCGAGCTCGGGGTGCTCGTCGAGCAGGTCCCGCACCACGTCCTCCGCGGTCAGCCGGGGCCAGGCGTCCTCGACCGCACGCTCCAGCGCCAGGTCGCCGCGCAGCTCGGCGCGCAGCGCGCCGGGGTCGAGCTCGGCGACGGCGGCGGCGTGCCCGTACGCGCCGTCGGCGTCGGCCTCGAAGCCGAGCCTCGCCAGGTCCTTGGCCGCCGCCCGGTCGAGGTCCACGCCGCCCGCGAGCACCTCCATGTCCTCGTCGAGGCGGGCCAGCAGCACGCGCGCCCGTGCCTGCACCTCGTCGGCCACGACGTCGACGACCAGGTCCGTGAACACGGCCCTGGCCTGGTTGTGCGGCAGGCCCGTGGCCACGGCGGCCTCCCGGGTCTCGGCGAGCGTCGCCTCGTCCAGCGTGGCCGGGTCGCCGTCGACCACGACCGTCAGCGTGCCCGACGGCGCCTGGTACCCCTCGACGACCTCGGCCAGCGCGTCGGCCCAGCGCACGTCGCCGGCGGCGCGGCGGAGGGCGTGCCCGGCGGGGGCGGGCTCCGGCACGCCGAGGGCGTCGGCGACGAGGCGGTCGGCGGTGCTCATCGCGACGTCGTTCTCGCCCAGCGACGGCAGCACCTCGCCGATGTAGTCGAGGAACCGCGTGTTCGGGCCGAGCACGAGCACGCCGTCGGCCCGGGCCTCCTCGAAGCCCGCCAGCACATACGCGGCGCGGTGCAGCGCGACGACGGTCTTGCCGGTGCCGGGCCCGCCCTCCACGACGGTCACGCCACGGTGCGGCGAGCGGATGATCGCGTCCTGCTCGGCCTGCAGCGTCGCCACGACCTCGCGCATCCGGCCCGTGCGACGCGCGCCGACGGCCTCGAGCAGCGGCCCGTCGCCGACGACGTCGTCCGGGCCGGGCTCCGAGCCGTCGAGGAGCTCGTCGCTCAGCCGGGTCACGCGTCGGCCGTCGAGGCCGAGGTGCCTGCGCCGGCGCACACCCAGCGGGTGCGCGGCCGTGGCCGCGTAGAACGGGCGGGCGGCGTCGGCACGCCAGTCGACGAGGAGCTGGTCGTCGCCGTCGCTCAGGCCCGTGCGACCGATGTGCAGCGACCCGCCGTCGGCGTGGTCGATGCGGCCGAAGCACAGGTGGTGGTCGGCGGCGTCGAGCGTGCGCGCACGGCGCTGGAGCATGGCGGCGCGCACGTCGCGCGTGAACGCGTCGTCGGGGTCGCCGCGCAGCACCTCGCGCAGCTCCGCGCGCACGCGCGCGGAGTCGGCGTCCAGGCGCGCGTACAGCGCGTCGACGTACCGCTGCTCGGCGGTGCGCTGGGTCTCGTGCCCGGTCTCGTGGCGCGTCGTGCCGGCGGCCTGTCCGGGGGTGTCGTGCTCGGTCCGCAGCTGCTGCACAGGTCTCCTGTCGTCGGCTCCTCGTTGTCGAGGCCTGGGGTCAACGCCACCGGGGCGCGGAACGTTCCCGGGCCGCCGGGAAGGTCTCGGGGCCCTGCGGCGCGGTGCCCTGTGCGCCCGCCGGACCCTGCACGGCCAGTATCCCCGGCCACCGTGCGCGACGCCCGGTAGCGTTGGCTGCCCACCCGCGACACCCCTGGAGGCGCCCGTGGTCGCTGCCGACCTCGACGTGACCGTCGATCTCGCCCGGTCTCTCCTGTCCGAACAGCACCCCGATCTCGCCGGCCTGCCGCTGCGCATCGTCGCCAACGGCTGGGACAACGTGATGATCCGGCTCGGCGACGACCTCGCCCTGCGCCTGCCACGGCGCGAGGCGGGCGCGCAGCTGCTGCGCAACGAGCACGCCGTGCTGCCCCTGCTCGCCCCGCGGCTGCCGGTCCCCGTGCCGACCCCTGTCCGCGTCGGCGTGCCCAGCGACTCGCTCGGCTACCCCTGGCCGTGGGGCGTGGTCCGTTGGACCGAGGGCGTGCAGGCCGCCGACGTGCCGCCCGCCCGGCGCACCGTCTGGGCGGAGCAGCTCGCGCACGTCTTCGTCGCCCTGCACCAGCCCGCGCCGGAGGACGCGCCGGGCCACCGGTTCCGCGGCATCCCGGTCGCGGAGCGCCAGGCCACCTTCGAGGACCGCCTGGCGCTCCTCCCGGAGCGTCTGCACCGCCGCGCACGCGACGTGTGGGCCGACGCCGTGAGCGCGCCGGAGTACGACGGCGAGCCGATGTGGCTGCACGGCGACCCCCACCCGGCGAACCTCGTGGCCGACGGCGACCGTCTGGCCGCCGTCATCGACTTCGGGGACGTGACCAGCGGCGACCCGGCGTCCGACCTCGGCACCATGTGGCTGACGTTCGACGCCGAGGGCCGCCGCCGGTTCCGCGCCGTGGTCGACCGCCGCGCCCGCGGCGGGCGCGGCTGGGACGAGGGCATGTGGCGCCGGGCCAAGGGCTGGGCCGTGCTGTACACGGCGATCTGCTTCTCCTACCCGGAGACGCACCCGGTCATGGTCCGCGTCGGCGAGCACGCGGTGGAGCAGCTCCTGGCGTGAGGCCCGAGGGTGTCAGTGGTCACCGCTACCGTCCTGGCATGACCTCAGGCACCCTCGACGGCACCCCCGCGGCCTACGGCCGCCCCTTCTTCGCGCTCCTCGACGGCACCCCGGACGGGACGCCGCACCCCCAGACCGTGCACGCCGCCGGCACGCTGCACGTCCCGTCGGGCCGGCTCGAGGCCTCCGACCCGTTCGTGAGCCTCGGCGACGGCCTGGTGGTCGGCGTGCCGCCGGGCTCGTGGCCCGCGTACGTGACCGTCGCCGACGTGTCGGACGCACGGGACGGCAGCCACGTGCGCGAGGCGTACCTCTCGCTCGTGGTGTCGGACGGCGCGCCGGTCGCCGAGGTGCGCGGGGTGACGCCGGAGGGGCATGAGCCGCCGCGTGCCGACGAGCACTACGGCGTCGGCGTCGACGCGGGCACCGTCGGGTTCGCGGACGCCACCGCTGCCGCCGCGTTCGCGGACGCGGCGGAGGACGAGGAGCTCGACGAGGAGTGGTTCGACCTGATGGACGATCCAGGGCACCATCGCGAAGGCGTGGCGAACATCGCGCTGCCGGGCGCCGCGGCGGGCGAGAACGTCGTGCTCAGCCACAGCGGCTGGGGCGACGGGTTCTACCCGGTGGTCACGACTCACGCCGCCGACGGGTCGCTGCTCGGCGTGCACATCGACCTCCTGGTCGCGGGTCCCGACGGCGACGACGACGAGGAGGACTGAGCCCTCAGAGCTGCACCGCCGTCGTGTTCGCGCCGCAGACGAGCACGGCGACCCGCTCGCCGGGCTCGGGCGCGTAGGCGCCCGACAGCAGCGCGGCCAGCGCCGTGGCGCCCCCTGGCTCGGCGACGACCCGAGCACCGTCCCAGAGGGCGCGCTGGGCGGCGACGATCGCGTCGTCGTCGACCAGCACCGACCGGTCCACGAACCGCTGGGCCAGCGGGAACATGTGCCGACCGACCTGCCGCGGGGCGAGCGAGTCGGCGGCGACGCTCCCGGCGGGCGCGTCGACGGGCTCGCCCGCGGCCAGTGCGCGGTGCAGCGTCGGCGCCCCCTCCGGCTCGACGGCCACGACGCGGACGTCGCCGCGGAACCAGCCGGCGATGCCGCCGATGAGCCCGCCGCCCCCGACGGCGACGAGCAGGGTGTCGAGGTCGGGCAGGTCCTCGCCGATCTCGAGGCCGAGGGTGCCCTGGCCGACGAGCGTGCCGGGCTGGTCGTACGCGTGCACGGGCAGCGCACCGGTGCGCGCGACGAACTCCTCGCTCGCGGCGAGCGCGTCGGCGTACCGGTCGCCACCGACCACGAGGTCAGCGCCGTACCCGCGGATGCGGTCGGCCTTGGCCGCCGACGTCACGCTCGGCACGAAGATCGTGGCGGGCAGGCCGAGGCGCGCCGCGGCGTAGGCGACGGCGGCGCCGTGGTTGCCGCCCGACGCGGCGACGACGCCGGCGTCGGGCACGTCGCTCGTCAGCAGGTTCGTGAACGCCCCGCGCGCCTTGAAGGAGCCGGAGTGCTGGAGGCACTCGAGCTTGAGCGCGAGCGGGTGCGCAGGCCCGCCGAGGTCGGCGAGGTCGACCTCGAGCACGGGCGTGCGGCGCACGTGCGGGCGGATCAGGTCGGCCGCTGCGCGGATCGCGGGCCGGGTCACCTCGCCGCCCGGCTGGTCGCTCCGGTCGCCGGTCTGCGTGTCGGTCTGCGTCGTCATCAGCTGATCCCCAGCTCTCGGGTCGTGTCCCAGCTCTCGGTCCAGCCGAGCTGGTCGAACATCGCGTCGAGGATGCCCGCGGTGAAGCCCCACACGAGGTGGGTGAGGTCGCCGTCGTGCACGTGGAAGCCCGGGCCGCGCCAGGTCTGTCTGCCGCACCGCAGCACGGTGGTGAACCGGTTGGCCGGGTCGAGCAGGTCGGCGACGGGCGCGCGGAACACGTGCGCGGACTCCGCGACGTCGACCACGCGCACCGGTGTGGGCCGTGCCCACCAGCCGAGCACGGGGGTGACGACGTGGTTGCTCACGGGCATCGGCAGCTCGCCGAACACGCCGAGCACCTCGACGCCGTCCGGGTCGAGCCCCGTCTCCTCCTCCGCCTCGCGCAGCGCCGCGGCGACGGCGTCCTCGCCGTCCTCGGCCCGGCCGCCCGGGAAGGCGACCTGGCCCGCGTGGCTGCGCAGGGTCGCGGCGCGGGCCAGGAGCAGCACGTCGAGGTCGGCGGGGACGGCGGTGTCGGCGTCGGGCGCCCGGTCCGCCGTCAGCCGGTCGAGCACCCCGAACAGGACGAGCACGGAGGCGGGGCGCGCCGCGCCGGTGAAGTCGCCCCTGGCGTGGGGCCACGGCCCCTCGAACCCTCGCTCGGCGAGTGCGACCAGCTGCTTGCGTGCGGATGCGGACGAGCTCACGGCTCGACCATAACCCGTCCCCCGGCCCGGCCCGTGCGGCGTCCCTCACACCTGCCGTACGGCCCCTCCCACCAGGGCCCCTGCGTCGGCGCCGTGGGCGGTGAGCAGGGTGCGGGCGGTGGTCAGGGCACGGTCGTAGACGCTCTCGTCGGCGAGCAGCAGCGAGCGGTCGTTGGCGGCGGCGAGCACGGCGACGACCTCGAACGCGACCTGCTCGGGGTCGGTGCCGGGCGTCAGCTCGCCCGCGTCGACGGCGCGGCGCACGTGGCCGACGAGGTAGGCCTCCCAGTCGCGCTGCGCCGCGACGACGGCATCGCGCACCGCACCCTCGCGCATGTCGTACTCGATCTCGACGGTGCGGAAGAAGCAGCCGCCGCGGAACACCCGCGCGCGGGAGTAGGCGGTCCACGCCAGCAGCAGCGCCCAGAGCCGCGGCAGGCCGGGGCGGGCCCCGCGCGCCGGGACGACGACGTGCTCGACGAAGATCTCCCGCGCCCGCTCGACGGCCGCGAGCTGGAGCCGTTCCTTGGAGCCGAACAGACCGGCGATCGCGCTCTTGTTCACCGGGGCGACGGCCGCGAGCGCCCCGAAGGAGAGCGCGTCCAGGCCGCGGACCGACGCGTCCTGGACGGCGGCGTCGAGCACCGCGCGCCGGGTGCGGTCGCCGCGCACACGCCGCCCGTCAGGCCGTCCGGTCGTCGCTGTCGCCGTCTCCATGATGGAAAGTGTACGACCGTTCGGATACTATCCGGACGGTCGTACAGATTTCTCGCGCCGCCCTCCCCCAGGAGCCCCCATGCACCCGATGCACCCCGCCGTCCGCGCCACGTTCCGGACCACCGGCCGCCTGGCCCCGCCGCTCGCGGTCGGCGCCGCCTACCGGGCGTTCCTCACCATGGGCCCGCGCACCCCCGTGCGCGACGCGGACCGGGCCACGCACGACAGCGCCCGCCGCGACGAGCTGCGCCTGGCCGGCGAGCGCGTCGCGACCTACGCCTGGGGCGACCCCGGGGGGCCGTCCGTGCTGCTCGTGCACGGTTGGCGCTCGCGCGCGTCGCGGTTCGCGCGCCTCGTGGACGGGCTGACGCAGGCGGGCCACCACGTCCTGGCCTTCGACGGCGTCGCGCACGGCGACTCGACCGGCCGGCGCACGACGATCCTCGACCACCTGGCGGTCGCACGGGAGATCGTCGAGCGGTCCGGACCGCCCGTCGGCGTCGTCGGGCACTCGTTCGGCGGGCTCACCGCGGGGATCGCGCTGGCCGAGGGGCTGCCTGGCGCCGCGCTCGTCGCGCTGGCCGCCGTGCCGTCGTTCGCGGACCTCAACCGCGGCTTCCTCGAGACGATCGGCCTGCCCCCGGCGCTGCACGCGCGGCACTCGCGGCTCGTAGCGCGCCGCCTGTTCCCCGACGATCCCGACCCGGTCGCCCGGTTCGACCTGGTGCACCGGCCTGCACCGGTCCCCGCGCTCTTCGTCCACGGCAGCAGGGACCGCGAGGTGCCGCCCGCCGCGTCGCGTGCGCTGCACGCCGCACACCCCGGCAGCCGGCTCGTCGAGCTCGACGCCGGCCACAACAGCGTGCTCGACGCGGACGCGACGGTGGCAGCGGTCGTCGAGCACCTCGCACGCGTCGCCGTGCCCGGCAGGTAGCGCGACCTCGCGGCATCACCAACCAGATATCGGAAACCTTCCCTGACCTGCATGGACACCGTACGCTGACGTCCGCTTTGTGCCGATTTCGCCTGCCTGTGGAGGATCACCGTGCAGTACGTCAGCGACCATGCCCTTGCGGCGACAGCCACCGCCCTCCTCGCCCTCGCCTGGTTCGGCTGGACCGCCCGACACTCCGGCCCCTGGACCCGGCTGGCACCGGCCGTCGGCGCGGTGCTGTCCGCCGTCGTGGTCGCCGCCGGCGTCGTGGTCGCCGTCGGGGCGTGGCCCGAGGGGAGCGTCGTGACGGGTGGGGTGGTCGGCATCTACGCCGCCGCGCTCGTCGTCCACGCGGGACTCACGCGACTGTGCACCGGCCTGCTGGCGAGCACGTACCGCCGCGCCGTGGCGGCGGCCAAGGACGAGGACAAGGCGTCGGTCACGACGGGCAAGCGCTGGGTCCAGCTCATCCCGACGACCGTCTCGCTCTCGACCGCGCTCCAGGTCGGCGTCGTCGCGAACACGCTCGACGTGCCGCCGCTGTACCTGGGTGGCGCGGCGGGCGTCGTCGTCGCGCTCCTCGCCTGGCCGCTGGGCGCCCTGCTGCGCGCGGCCGTGCCCGGGCGTCGCCACCGGCCGGCCGTCGCGCTGGTGCACCCGCTCACCGGCCTGCTGACCGGCGCGACCCTCGTGCTGACCGCCGTCGCCACCCTGCTGCCCCCACCCTGACCGGCCGCCTCACCCGGGTGGAAGAGGGCCTCCCGCCCTGGTCTCACCACCCTTTGACGTGTGCGGGCCGACGAAGTCTGACGATCGGCCGACATCTTTTGCTTGACACTCGGCAGAAGTCGCCCTAGGTTCACAAAGCCACCATGTGGCGCACACCACGCATGCGCGTCATCCGTGCCGGTCGGGTCGCCGACCGGGGCGGAGACCGCATGGGTCATGAGGGCGTGGCCGTCGACGCCGACGGCCACGAGCCGACGTCCTGGGAGGGAACGACGATGGGGTCCACCTCGTGACACCGCTGTCAGCTGCTCCCTACCCTCCCGATCCCTCTCTCGCCGGGTGGGCACCACCGCCTGCCCGGCGGTGTCGAACGGAGACGCATGCCTGAGAACAGCACTGACGCCCGGACCGCGCGCGGCGGCGTGTCCCGCCGCACGGTCCTCACCGGAACCCTCGCAGGCCTCATGGCCCCGACGGCGGCTTTCGCCCTCGGCGCGGACAGCGCGGTGGCGGCCGGGCCGGGCCCCATCACCACGCTCGGCACGACCCGGCACATCACGATCTACGCCGAGCGGCTCGCGTCGGGCGAGTACGGCTACGGGCTCGCCCCGGGCAAGGCCACGATCCCCGGCCCGCTCCTGGAGATGTGGGAGGGCGACACGCTCCAGATCGAGCTCGTGAACACCACCGACAAGCGCCTGTCGATCCACCCGCACGGCGTCGACTACGACACCGAGTCGGACGGCAGCCCGTTCAACGCCTCGTTCAACGAGCCCGGCGAGACCCGCACCTACACGTGGCGCAGCCACGTCACGGCGCAGGACGCCGACGGCACGTGGGTGCCGGGCAGCGCCGGCTACTGGCACTACCACGACCACGCGATGGACGGCGAGCACGGCACCGCGGGCGTCCGGGCCGGCCTGTACGGCGGCCTCGT
>Ga0079224_100001150_pt1 | contig 29384 bp, 22 predicted proteins | sample Stecom2015_FD_80414 | JGI IMG/M metagenome (GOLD analysis project Ga0079224, IMG submission 80414) | Agricultural soil microbial communities from Utah to study Nitrogen management - Steer compost 2015 | ecosystem: Environmental > Terrestrial > Soil > Agricultural land | place: USA: Utah... | reverse complement strand
ACCCCAGCTTTTAATATCCAGTTTTAAAGATGTTGAAGTTTCACCCACACTTGCTTCATTTTTTTCTGTCAGGTGCTGATAAAATCCTTTCGTTGTAAGGATAAATCCTTCAAGATTGGCTCGGAAAAAATTCAGTCCAACCCTATAGCCTCTTGCTTTACCAAATTCTCCCATTGGTGAAGCGAGAGAATCATTTTGTGATTCATTAAATACATTTATATAGTCATTCAATCCGGTTGGAGTATATCTTTGATAGCTGTAGCCGGCATAACCGCCAACAAAGCCGAGACAGCCAAATCCAAAAGCTTGCGCTTTAGCAGAAACACAAAAGGTTAAAGAAATTATTCCGGTTAAAATTAAAAATTTCATACATCCTCAATTGGACTATTAACTTAAGAATAATAATCCTAAAAAGGTATTTACCTTTGCGCAGAAGAGTTCTGCAATTTTATAAATAAGAAATGATTATGGAAGAAAATCCATAAATTATTTTAAAAAAATACTCTTTAATAATCAGAATATCCCTCAGTGGATTACTTGTTCCAGGCCATGCCCTCGCGGACCTTTTTCAATTTTCCTCAGATAGTAAGAAAATATTAATCCCAAAAATCCGAGAATAGAAAAAATCCAAAGACCAATATTATATCCTTCAGGATTATCAGCACTTGCGCCGCCAATATCATTTGATTTACCAATAAGCCAGTTCATTCCCGCAAGACCAATCTGCTGAATTAATGTCATCAATGAATAAGCTGTACCTAATCTTTTCTCTTCAATTATATATGCAACAGAAGGCCACATAACTGCTGGAATAAGTGAGAAGGCAACACCCATCATTATTATTGGTACATAAAGAGAAATATCAGTATATGCCATAAGCAGATAAACCGGAACAAGAAGCAATGATCCAAATGCCATGAACAATGCTCTGTTTCCCACCTTATCAACCAGTAAACCAAATAACGGCGTAGCAATAATTGCAGATGTTGGCAGGATGCTGTTGAGGAATCCCGCCAATTCACGGCTGGCACCATGAGCTTCCATAAAAAAGATAATTGTAAAAGTCCTGACTGGAAAGATTGCAGAATAAAAAGTTATACATAAACCAAATATCAGCCAGAAAGATTAATTTAATTTGTAGATCTGTCTTATAGCCAGTTTATCTGTATGCCCGGCAGAACCTAAACTATATTTTTTTTCAGCTTTAGATTCCATAACCCAATAAACAACTGCACCAATTATGCAGGTTAAGGATATAATAACAGCAAGAAATAACGGGCTTTGCCAATCAGTAAAATAATCGCTTGCCCATGATGGTGAATTATCGGCGGCAACAGAACCAAGTCTGGCAATCATTAAATTAATTCCGAAAGCAAAACCAAGCTCTTTTCCTTTAAACCATTTTGCAAGTGCGGTTGTAATTGCAACAATTAATGGTTCTGCACCAAGCCCGAGCAGCACTCTGCCGGCCATCATTATTTCAATTTGAGGAGAAACCATTGTTAGTATTGCGGCGATAGTACAAAGTACAGCAAAAACAAATGTAGAAATTTTTGTTCCGAACTTATCTATAACATATCCGCCGATTAACAAAACAATTATGGCAGCAATACTATAAACTGAATAGAGCGAGCCAATTTGTTCATCGGAAAATCCAAGCTGGCTTTTAAGCAGATCAGCTATAGGTGCAATACTATCGTACACATAGTAATTGCCAAACATTGCAAGGCTTATAAAAAAAAGAACCACCCACCGGTAAAACGGGGATGGTTCATTACGTGTAATTTTTATTTCTTCTGTCATTTCTAATCTTTTCTTCTGGATACTCTGTAAAGAATATAACCCATCACTGCAAAGAAAATAACACCAAGAATTTCATAACCTGAACCACCAAGCAAATGAATCAAACCTTCTTCAAAATTTAATTTTCTTAAGAAATTTTCGATTCCTTCGTTCACAGAAAGTAAAGCTACTATCACACCAAACAATGCTCCGCCGGCAACAAGTCCGGTTGCAAACAAGCTTCCTTTACCAAGTTCACTATCCTCCAGAGTTTCACCCTTTCTTTTAGCAACAGAATCTGAGATACCCTTTATTGCTCCACCAACAAAGATGGGAAGGGTTGTTGAAAGCGGCAGGTAAGCTCCTACTGCAAATGATAAGGATTTTACTCCGCAGAGTTCAACAGTTATTGCTATGAAGACTCCAACGAGTACAAACTGCCAATCAAGATTGAATGAAAGTAATCCTTTAATTAATGTTGCCATCAATGTTCCCTGCGGTGCAGGAAATGCATTACTGCCAATTGCATGTGTAATGCCCTGTGCAGCCATTTCCTGCGTAGGATTATCAAGTATCTGAACAGTTGCACCAATAACAATTGATGAAACTATGGCGCCAACAAATAAAGCTATCTGCTGATATTTTGGAGTAGCACCAACTATAAAACCGGTTTTCAAATCCTGTGATGTTGCACCGGCATTAGCTGCAGCAATACAAATCATACTTCCCACAACAAGTGCCATTGGCTCATAAACTAAACCGGTCCAGCCAACTGCAATAAAGACAAGTGCTGTGCCCATGAGTGTGGCAATTGTCATTCCGGAAATAGGATTTGAACTGGAACCAATTATACCCACAATACGGCTTGAAACAGTAACAAAGAAAAATCCAAATATTACAACAAGAATTCCGATTAATAATTTATTAAAAACAGAATCACCCGGAATCTGCGGCAGAATAGTCATCAGAATAACGAGTCCAATACTTCCGCCAATTACGGTAAGGAATGACAGATCATTTTCTGTTCTTGAAACAGCAACATTTGCTTTTTTATCTTTTAATGAAGCCATGCTGTTTTTAAATGAAGAAATAATTGTAGGAAAAGTTTTTATTAATGTTATAAACCCGCCCGCTGCTACAGCTCCAGCGCCGATCTGTCTTACATAAGCTCTGTATATTGCCTGAGGAACATCTGCAAAAGTTTGAGTTGCAGGATCCCAGCCGCCCGGTCCGCCGGGTGTGGTAAGATTCGGAAGGTAACCGAGTTTAACCAGTTGCTCTGCAATGGTTGCCATGGGTACAAGACTTGCAAGCAATGGAATTAAACCAACCCAGGCAAGCACTCCGCCGGCTACAAGCACGCCTGCAATGCGCGGACCAATTATATAACCAACTCCAAGATATTCTGGTGTAATTTCACCATTTACAGTGGCAGAAGGAAAATACTTATTTGTTTGTGCAGTGACCCATTTTGGAGCTTCAGCAATTACATGAAAAACTTTTTGTAAGAATGCATAAACCAATGCAACGGATAATCCCATGTAGGCTGTTTTTGCAAAGTTGCCTCCTTTTTCACCGGCAATAAGAACGGATGCACATGCAGTACCTTCAGGATAAGGAAGAGTATGATGCTCATTTACAATCAGCGAACGTCTTAATGGTATCATCATTAAAGTTCCGAGTATACCGCCGAACATTGCAAGAAAAAATATTGTCCAGTAATTAAAATAATCTGCACCAACACTTACATTATTTTCATTTAATGACATGAACAAGAATGCGGGCAAGGTAAAAACAACCCCTGCGGCAATAGATTCACCCGCGGAGCCTGTTGTTTGAATAATATTATTTTCAAGAATTGAAGTTTTAAAAAACTTTCTGCCAATAGAAATTGCCAGCACAGCAATTGGAATAGATGCAGATACTGTTAATCCCGCCTTTAATGCAAGATATACTGTAGCAGCGCCAAAAAGAATTCCGAAGAACGCGCCAAGTAAGATTGATTTTAAAGTAAATTCGGGAATTGTTTCTGTTGGAGAGATATAAGGTTTGAAGCCTGAAGCTGTATTGTTTTCCGCCATAAGCCGCTGCTCCCAATTGGTTGTAATATTTTATTTAAAAACGATTCTGAATATTTGAATAATGAGTTACAAATGCAACAAGAGATTTGGTGGATTATGAATTTGCGGATTTACGAATCGATGGATTAAATTTGAATTCGTACAAAGAAATTTAGAGAGTATATTTTGTAAATCTTTTTAAGGTTTAGAAATTCATTCTTCTCATACCAATATGGCAGATTGCAAAATCATATTTAACAGGATCATGTGAATCAAACTTTTTTAAATTTTCCGTAATCTCTTCAGCCATTTTCCAATTTACATTTTTACGTGAAGTAAGTTTTAACTGTTTACAGATTCTTGCAACATGTGTATCAACCGGAATAACAAGTTTTGAAGGCGGAATTTTATTCCAAATACCAAAATCAAGTTCGTCTTTTCTAATCATCCATCTTAAAAAAAGATTCATCCGTTTACATGCACTTCCCTTTTCCGGCAGAGGAAACATAAATTTTATTCCATGTGAAATTTTGCTGCCGGTTTTTTCAAGAAAAAATTTTGAAAATTTATTTATAGCATTTTTAAGATTCTTATCATCCGGATTATAAAATTTCATGAATAGATTTTCTAAACTTTCTTCATTCTTATACACCGCTCTTATTGTTTGAAAGAAATTATTTATATCATCCTCCGAGTAAAACCTGTGCTTTATTCCTGATAGAGATTTCTTTAATTCTGCAGCACCTGAGTTCAGAATAAAATCATAAGGCTTGTTATTACCGGCAGCAAAAAGTTTATTCAGCGTATTTATTATCTGCTTAACATTTCCGTAAGCAAACACGGCTGAAATAAAGCCAGCAAGTTCAATTTCTTTTTCATCAGAAAATAAATGAAGAAACTGAAGCGGATCAGGTGAGATTTGTGATTTATCAAATGCCTTGTAATGGTATTCTAATTTTTCTTTAAGTGCGGAATGCTGAAGTTTCATCAATAATATGCAATTAAGGTTTTGATTAGAAGAGCAGCCGCCATTGCCAGCAGCGAAGATAATAACGTTCCAATTAAAACGTACTCTGCAAATTCACGTTTATCAAGTTCTTTAAATCTTGTAAATCCTTTTGCGGCAATTATAAATCCAATTGCTGCAAACTGATTTATCAGTACAAAAAAGAAAATCAGCACGCGCTCAAGCATTCCTATTACCCTGCCGGCATTATATTCCTTCCTATCAATTTCATTTGAACTTTCTTCTTCGACTTTGGGTTCAACAGCAAATAATTCAAAAAGATAACGGATGAAAAGATTTACTTCATTCAAAAGAAAAAGTAATCCTGTAATAACCAGATTTGCAGTATGGAGATTTCCTTCTTCAAAAATTTTAAATAGAACTGACACTCCGGCTAAGAAATGGAAAAAAACAATTAACCCGGAATTAAATTCTAATTCAAAAATTCCTGAAGTAAAAACGCTGAAGATGATTAGTAAAGTTATGAATGATAAAAATCTGAATAGATTTAATTTTTCAATTCTGTTTTCAATAAGAAAAAACAAATAATTAATTGCAGCAGTAAGCAGTATAAGAATTACTAAACCAAAGTTTATCCGGAATGCCAGCAGCAGAACAACCTGAATTAACATCATTACAAAATATTTGCGCAGAGTAAGCGGCTGATCTCTAAACAAAAAAAACAACCGTGAAAACATTGCAGTATTAAGCAGGTAAAAAAATTCCATCTTATTTCTTTTGTAATGATTTGTTTATTTGTTTAGCGATTTCTGTTGTTAAATTTAGTACAACATACAGTGCGCCTGATGTTATATTTTTATAAACAGCTTTATCAGTTACAGCCATGCGGCTGGCAATTTCTTTTGGCATTAATCCTTCATGCAGCATTGTTAAAATTTTAACGCGTGTTTCTTTCCAGTTCTCAGCAAAATGTGAAATAAGATAAAGGCTTTGCCTGCAAATCTCAGTGTTGTTTGATTCTTCAAAAATTATGTTTAACAGGTATCCTGTATTTTTCAACTCTTCCAGTCCTTTGCGCGCATTATAAAATGCCGGTCCATCCATTCCGATTGCCTGCTTTCTGTTTATCCGTGTAGAAATTTCTCCAACACCGATTGAAAATCTTATCTTAACCGGGTGAACAGAATAAATTATCTGCCAGATATCTTTAAAAAGAAAATCAGCTTTATCATACACTGCCTGGAATTCGTCTCCAAGTGTTATTGTATAAGGTGAAATAACACTGCTGTTTTTGTTTATTCTTCTGAAAGCAGACTGAAGTTTTTTCTGAACCTCTGCCCTGTTCTTTATTCTTTTAGAAGAAACTATATCTGCAATTACTGCTATTCTTTTCATTTTTTTTGATTTAAGTTAACCAATATAAAACTGTAATTCAACCTGTTTGGTTGAATTTTTATTTTTCAACCATTTTGGTTGAATTTTTATTTTTCTACCCATTTGGTTGAATAAACAATTTTTAATACTGAAATCAAAAAATAATTACAACATAGCATTGTAATTTTATTATATTAGCCAAACCAAATCAGGTAAACTCAACCCTTGGAAAAAGCAAAATTAATATTAAAAAATGTCTTCGGCTATGATTCATTTAAACCGCTGCAGGAAGATATAATTAAAAATGTTCTGAATAAAAAGGACTCTTTGGTAATAATGCCCACCGGCGGCGGTAAATCAATTTGCTACCAGATTCCTTCTTTAATTTATAATGGCTTAACAATTGTTATTTCTCCTCTTATTTCATTAATGAAAGACCAAGTTGAACAATTAAAGCAACTTGGAATTAAAGCTGCATTATTAAATAGTTCATTAACTCCGCGTGAGTATAACTTAAATTTTACCAATGTAAAAAATGGAACGGTAAATCTGCTTTATCTTGCACCGGAATCACTTGCAAAAGATGATATTAAGAATTTACTAAGCAGTGTTAAATTAGATTGCATTACTGTTGATGAAGCACATTGTATTTCCGAATGGGGACATGATTTCAGGCCTGATTACAGGCAGCTTGGCAGTTTGAGAAAACGATTTCCTTCAGCCGTTTGTATTGCACTAACAGCAACTGCAACTCCGCGCGTGCAAAATGATATTGAAAGAAATCTGAATCTTGTTGATGCTTCAAAATTTGTTGCAAGTTTTAACCGTGAAAATTTATTTCTGCGCGTAATTCCCAAAAGAGATCCATTAAGCCAGGTTGTTGATTTTCTTGAAGAACATAAAAATCAAGCAGGAATTATTTACTGCTTTTCGCGCAGACAGGTGGATGAGCTTCATGAAGATTTATCAAGAATGGGATATTCAACAAAACCATATCATGCCGGGCTTTCTGATGAAGAGAGAAATATAAACCAGGATTTATTTATAAAGGATGAAGTTCAGATTATAATTGCCACAATTGCATTTGGAATGGGAATAAATAAATCCAATGTAAGATTTGTAATTCATCATGATCTGCCAAAAAATATTGAATCATACTACCAGGAAATCGGAAGATCTGGCAGAGATGGCTTGCGTGCTGATTGCCTTTTGCTCTTCAGTTATTCTGATATTTCAAAGATAAATTTTTTTATTGATCAAAAAGAAGACCGGAAAGAATGGCTTTCTGCCAAAGAACATCTGAATGCAATGGTAAAATATGCAGAACATAGTGCCTGCAGAAGGATTCCGCTTATTTCTTATTTTGGTGAAAATTATAATGTGGAAAATTGTTTGATGTGCGATAACTGTCTTGCCGATGAAAAAGATTTGACAGACATAACAATTCCTGCTCAAAAATTTTTATCAACAATTAAACGAACTGGAGAAATATACGGCGCAAATTATGTTATTGATGTATTAACAGGATCAGAATCTGAAAAAATTTTTAAGAACGGGCATAACAGACTTACTGTTTATGGTGTTGGAAAAGAATTTTCAAAAAGGCAGTGGCAGTTTATTTCACAGCAGCTTCTTTCAAAAAAATTAATTGAACGGGATATTGAATTCGGCAGCTTAAAACTTGGTTTGAAATCATACGATGTTCTTTTAAGGAATGAAAAAGTCTATGGATTGATTAATGAATCTCAATTAAAGTACAAGAAGGTAGAACCAAGTTCTGAAAAATATGATGAAGCATTATTTGAACTTCTGCGTATAAACAGGAAACAGCTTGCTGATCAATATGATATTCCGCCATATATCATTTTTACGGATCAATCGTTAGTTCATATGTCAGTTCATTTTCCAGTAACTGAACAGGATTTTTTAAGAATTCCCGGAGTTGGCAGAAGAAAGTTTGAAAGATACGGCCATATTTTTATTGATCTGATCAAAAAATATAATGCGGGCAAAAATGTTTCTAAAAAATCCAAAAGATTTTCAATTAAGAAATTAAATAAACTGCGGTATATTGAAGTGAGTGAAGCATTTAATGCCGGTAAATCTATTGATGAACTGGCAGAAGAATATAATGTGCAGATTCAAACAATTGTTGCTCATCTTTCAAGGTATGTAAATGAAGGAAATATTATTCGCATTGATGAATTACAAAAACGGATTTCAATTCCTGAAGCAAAACAAAAAGAAATTTTTATGGAATTAAGGAATGCAGAATCAATCAGCATGAAACCAATATTTGAAAAGAATAACGGTGAAATAAGTTATGAAGAGCTGCACCTGTTAAGATTAATTTACACTTGCAGAAAAATGAAAAAGTAAATCAAGCAATCAGCCTTATCATCTCACGGACTGCTTCTTTTATTCCAACAAAAACCGCGCGCGCAATTACAGCCTGCCCGATGCTTACCTCATCAATATCAGAAAGTTCGCGGAATATTTTTATGTTTTGATAATTCAATCCATGACCGGCATTTACACCAAGTCCAAGTTTTTTTGCATGTTTAGCTGCAAGTCTTATCCGTTCAAGTTCATCAAATTGTTCCTCTTCAGATAATGCATTTGCAAAAACTCCGGTATGAATTTCAATGAAATCTGAATTAATCTCTGCCGAAGCATCAATCTGATCTATCTCCGGTTCAATGAAGAGAGAAACTTCAATATCATAATTATGCAATTCTGTTATTGTATCTCTCAGATGATTAATATTATCAACTACATTTATTCCGCCTTCTGTAGTTAATTCCTGTCTCTTCTCAGGAACAATTGTAGTTAATTCAGGAACTACATCGCAGGCAATTTTAATTATCTCTTCTGTTGCTGCCATTTCAAGATCAAGTTTTGTTGTAAGAAGTTCACGCAGCAGTCTTACATCTCTTTCATTTATATGTCTTCTGTCTTCACGCAGATGAACAACAATTCCATCTGCGCCTGCCTGCTCTGCAATTAAGGCTGCAGTAACAGGATCCGGCTGCATCTCACCTCGTGCATTTCTTAAAGTTGCAACATGATCAACATTTAAAGAGAATCTCATAAAACTACCTTATAAAAAATTTTGATAATGTTTGTGAAAAAATTAATTAATTCTTTTCATCAATTAAATAGCTGATTCATCACTTCAATAAATGAATTTAAACCCGTTCCGTAATTACCTGATTTGAAGCGCAAGATAGAAAATAATTCAATGATAAACATAACTCCGAAATGTGTAAGCACTCCATATAAAATTGATCTCGTTCTGAAAGCAAGTACACCTAAAGCTATTGCTGCAATGATTGCTCCGAAAGTTTCAAGTTCAGGTTTGCCGTTATGAAGAATTACAAATGGAATCATCTGAATAAATATTGAATATGCGCCGAACTTTTCTTTCAATCCAAAAAGTGTAAAACCTCTCCAGATAAATTCCCAAGCAAACATGTACAATAGCAAACCGGATTCAAAAATAAAAAAATGAATCCACGAATCTTTGATTGAATTAAGCATTGGATATGCAGAAGAGAATGATTGCGAGGAGGAAGCAAACCAAACGATCGGAAACATAACGGCGAGAAAAATAAAAGAAAGAGTTAATCCGGTTTTGTAATTACCAATTATTAATCCGTACTCTGAAATTTTCTCCCGTAAAAAAATCTTAATAATTAAAAATGGAATTACCAGCAGAACTAAAAAATCTCCGGCAAACCAATAAAGAAACTCAAACAGATAAACATCCGTGGATGATTCAAAAAGAAGGAAAAAATTATCGCGGAAAAATTGTCTTGAAGTAAAATACCATGAAATTGTTTGAAGTACGGCCACGGATAAAAAAATAATTGTTACTTTTTTATCCAATCCCTTCAACGGAAGAATAAATTGCCTGAACTCCTGCTTAAAATTCATATAAGAAAAATTTTAATAAGAAAATAAAAAGATATGCAGAGATAGTTTTAAAAAGAAAAAATTAAATAACATCAGAAAGTCTCAAACATCTTAACAATAAAAGAATAATTTTTAAATCCTTCCCAAATGAGAAATTGATACTAAAAATTCAGCCTGAAGCTGGATTTCTTAATTACTTCCTATATTAGAAAAACTTAATTTTTAAGCTAAAATATGATATTTCAACCACTTTACAACATGCCCGGATTTCTTGACAAAATTTTTGAACAATGTTATATTAGCACTCAACTTTTATGAGTGCTATTAAATTTCCCTATCTAAATTTTTAATTAAACGGAGGTAACTTATGGCAAAAATTAATCTGAAACCATTGGCTGACAGAGTGGTTGTTAAGCCGGCTGAAGCAGAAGAAAAAACAAAAGGCGGAATCATTTTACCTGATACTGCAAAAGAAAAACCAATAGAGGGAACTGTTGTTGCGGTAGGTCCTGGCAAGGTATCTGATGACGGCAAACCGGTAAAACCGGAAGTTAAAGTTGGTGATAAAGTTCTGTATGGAAAATACAGCGGCACAGAAGTTACAGTTGATGGTGAAGAATATCTCATCATGCGTGAGAGTGATATTTTCGCTATTGTCGGTTAATCAAAAGGAATTGAATTTTTTAATTAAATAAAACGGAGGATTCACATGGCTTCAAAATTAATTGAATTTGACAGCGATGCTCGTACTAAGTTAAAAAGAGGCGTTGATAAATTAGCTAACGCCGTTAAAGTTACACTAGGTCCTAAAGGCCGCAATGTTATTCTTGAAAAAAAATTCGGCGCACCAACTGTAACAAAAGATGGTGTTTCAGTTGCAAAAGAAATTGAACTTGAAGATGCAATTGAAAATATGGGCGCACAGATGGTTCGTGAAGTTGCATCCAAAACCAGCGATGTTGCAGGTGATGGAACAACAACAGCAACAGTTTTGGCTCAGGCTATTTACAGAGAAGGATTGAAAAATGTAACAGCAGGCGCCAACCCGATGGATTTAAAACGCGGAATTGATCTTGCAGTTACAAAAGTTGTTGAGCATTTAAAATCAATCAGCAAAGAAGTTGAAGGAAGAAATGAAATTGCACAGGTTGGAGCAATTTCTGCAAATAATGATAAATCAATCGGTGATCTTATTGCAGATGCAATGGAAAAAGTTGGCAAAGATGGTGTAATTACTGTTGAAGAAGCAAAAGGTACAGAAACCGGTCTTGAGGTTGTAGAAGGTATGCAGTTCGATCGCGGTTACCTTTCACCTTATTTTGTAACCAATACAGAAACAATGGAAGCTGAGTTGGAAGATCCTTTCATTCTTATCCATGATAAGAAAATTTCTGCAATGAAAGATCTTTTACCTGTACTTGAAAAAGTTGCTCAACAGGGCCGCTCAATGTTAATTATTGCAGAAGATCTTGAAGGTGAAGCATTAGCTACACTTGTTGTTAACAAAATCCGCGGAACTTTAAGGATAGCTGCTGTAAAAGCTCCTGGCTTTGGTGATAGAAGAAAAGCTATGCTTGAAGATATTGCAGTGTTAACCGGCGGTACTGTTATATCAGAAGAAAGAGGATTCAAGTTAGAGAACGCTACAATTTCCTACCTTGGAACCGCTAAGAAAGTTGTAATTGATAAAGACAATACAACAATTGTTGAAGGTGCTGGTAAGACAGAAGATATCAAGAAGAGAATTAATGAAATTAAAGCTCAGATTGAAAAAACAACTTCTGATTATGACAGAGAAAAATTACAGGAGAGACTCGCTAAATTATCTGGCGGTGTTGCCGTATTAAAAATAGGTGCATCTACAGAAGTTGAAATGAAAGAAAAGAAAGCACGCGTTGAAGATGCATTACATGCTACCCGCGCTGCTGTTGAGGAAGGTATTGTTCCCGGCGGTGGTGTTGCATTTATCAGAGCTACATCGGTACTTGAAAAACTTGAAGGTGAAAATGCAGATCAGACAATCGGTGTCAAGATAATTCAGAAAGCTCTTGAAGAACCGCTGAGACAAATTGTTAACAATGCCGGTATTGAAGGTTCTGTAGTTCTTCAGAAAGTAAAAGAAGGAAAAGATGACTATGGATTTAATGCAGCATCAGAAACCTATGAAAATCTGATCAAAGCCGGAGTTATTGACCCTACCAAGGTAACAAGAACAGCATTAGAAAACGCTGCTTCAGTTGCTTCATTATTGATTACAACAGAAGCTGTTGTTTTTGAGAAGAAAGAAAAAGAAGCTCCTATGCCTCCAATGCCGGGCGGCGGAATGGGTGATATGGGCGGAATGTATTAAGAGTAATTATCTTAATAAAACTCATAATCGCAAGCTTAATCTCTTAAAGGCGGGAAAAAATTTTTTCCCGCCTTTTTTATTTTAAAAAAGATTAGCGAATTTTCGGATTAACGAATCCGCAATTCGACAATCCTCAAATCTTATAATTTTTTATTTTTGAATTACTCACTTTTATTATATTGCATTTGAAAAATTTAGAAGACTAACGGAGATTTTTTTGGTTACTGATGATCTTGAAGAACTACTTGGTGAAGCATATGAACACCTTAAAAATGGCCGTTACAGAATGGCGCTTACATCTGCAAAAGAAGTTTATGAGCACAGGCCAAATGATTTTAGAGTTGTAAGCTGCCTTGCTTGGGCAACACTTGAAAACGGAGATCCTGCCCAGGCACTTGAACTTGCTAATCTTGCTGTTCAGCTAAGTAATGATGAAACTGATGCAAGACTTTACCGCGGCTATTTGTTAATGCGTATGAGTATTTATGAAGGCGCAATTTCTGATCTTGATTTTGCAATTAAAAATCACACCGATTCTCTTTCCTGGGCTTTGCTTAACAAGGCACGTTCATTGGCGGGGCTTGAGAGATATTTTGAGGGGCTTGAAGAAATTGAAAAAGCACTTAAAGCTGATCCGGGAAATGAAAAACTTGTTCAGGTAAGAAATTGGTTCCGTAAAACACTTGGATATGAAAATAGTTTCTTTACAGAATTTTTTAATAAAAAGAAAACATTGCTGGAAGATGCGGAAGAAGCAGTTAAACAAAAAGAGTTCTGGTTTTCACTCTGGGCTGCGCGCGAAACTCTTAACACTCCTTCATTAAGAAAAGAACATAATCATGCATATCTTATTGAACTTGAATCACTGCTTGGTACATTTCAGATCAGAGCCGCACTGGAAAAAGCAGAATCTTTAAAAAGCATTTTAAATGATGATCAGAAATTCCAGAGCATCTACCAAAGATTACTAAAATTAAATATTTCTAAATCTGATGTTGAAAATGAATCATCAATTGAATTGCGAACAATTGAAAAGCGTACTGATTTTGAAAAGTATGATACAAGTATCTACAATACAATCAGTGCAAAAACTTTTGATCTTGTTGATAATAACCTCTCAGAAAAAAGAACATACCTTCTTCAGTTTGATGAAGACACAATCCGTTACATTGGTGTTGAAGTAATAATTGATAATCCTTTTTATCAGAAAGAAGATTTACAGATTGAAGGTACTGCTGTTTGGTTTTTAAATACTATTAAAGTTGGCAAACATCAATTCAATCTTGATATAAAAAGAGAATGGAAATATCTCGAGTTCATTCAAAGCTGGGGAACTGATACTCCCGGTTTCTGGCACAGCGGACAAGGCCGGGTTGATATTTATCTTGCAGATAAACATGTCTGCTCACGCTGGTTTTTAATCGGCAAAAGTGAAGTGGTAAATTTTGAAGAATCAGAAATGATGTTTGATGAAGTGGATCAGCTTGAAAAACCATCAACCACGCAGCCAGCAGATGTTCAGGAACACTCAAAGAAAATCCAGGATACAAAATCACTTGAAGAATTACTGCAGGAACTTGATAAACTTGTCGGGCTTGAAACTGTAAAACAATCAATGAATGATTTTGTTGCGTATTTAAATTTTATACAGGAAAGAAAAAAACTTGGATTAAAAACTCAGGAAGGTTTATCAATCAATTGTGTTTTTCTTGGCAAACCCGGAACAGGAAAAACAATGATAGCCCGTTTGCTTGGAAAAATTTTTAAGCAGATGGGAATACTTAAAAACGGCCATGTTATTGAAGTTGACCGGAGCGGACTGGTAGGACAATACATTGGTGAAACCGCACAAAAAACTGATAAAGTTATTAGTGAAGCAATAGGCGGTTTACTTTTTATTGATGAAGCCTATACACTTAAAAAACCAGGTAACCAGCAGGATTTTGGTCAGGAAGCGATTGATACACTTCTAAAAAGAATGGAAGATAAAAGCGGTGAGTTTGTTGTAATTGCTGCAGGCTATCCTGATGAAATGAACGAATTCATTAATTCAAATCCCGGTTTAAAATCACGTTTCTCACATTCATTCGTTTTTGAAGATTATACTCCTGATGAAATGGTTGAGATCTTTAAACAGATTGCAGCCGAAGAAGAATATATAATTGAGGAAGATGCAGTTGAAGCACTTAAGAAAGAATTTACAAATCTTTACAGATTAAGAGATAACACTTTCGGCAACGCTCGCCTCGTACGTAATTATTTTAACGATGCAAAAATTCAGATAAGTAAACGATATTTAAAACTTCCTGCCGAAGCGCGGACGCAGGAAGCGATGACTACAATTTATCTTGAAGATATAAATGCACTTAAGCGTGATCTTCAATCAAAAAATGCCTTAATAGGAATAGATGAAGAAAATCTTTCCGCTGCTCTCAAAAAGCTTGATAGTTTAACAGGGCTTTCTACTGTTAAAAAAGAAATAAATGAAATTGTTAAACTCGCACGCTATTACGCAGATCAAGGTGAAAATATAGCGAACAAATTTTCTTCACATCTTGTTTTTTTAGGTAATCCCGGAACAGGAAAAACAACTGTAGCAAGATTGTTCAGTGAAATTTATGCTGCGCTTGGTATTCTTCCCAAAGGGCAGCTTGTTGAAGTTGACAGGCAGGCACTTGTTGCTTCACATGTTGGCGAAACAGCAGAGAAAACTAAAGCAGTGATTGATAAAGCAATTGGCGGCACGTTATTTATTGATGAAGCTTATGCTTTAACAAAGAAAGAAGATGATAGTTCAGATTTTGGAAAAGAAGCGATTGATACACTACTCAAAAGAATGGAAGATGACCGCGGTAAATTCATTGTAATTGCAGCAGGTTACACAGATGAAATGGATAAGTTTTTGAAAAGTAACCCCGGGTTATCATCACGTTTTACCAGAACAATAACCTTTGATGATTATTCACCTGATGAACTGTTTAAGATTGCCTTAAATCTTTTTAAAGAAAAAGATCATGAACCTGATGATGAAACAAAAGAACAATTAAAGAAATATTTCAACAGGATATACAGAAACAGAGATAAACATTTTGGCAACGGAAGAATTGTAAGAAATATTGTTGAAGCCGCTCTGAAAAATCATTTGTTAAGAATTGCAGATATTCCATCTGAAGAAAGAAACGAAGATGATGTGAAGTATATAAGATTCTCTGATATTCGAGAATTAGTTTCTGCAAAAAAAGATAAAGAAGCAGTTAAAATAGAAGGCGATCCTGAACTTCTTAATCGATATCTGAAAGAACTTAATGATCTTGTTGGATTGGACTCTGTTAAAAAATCCGTTGAAAAATTAATAAGCAGCCTTAAAGTTGCAAAGCTTCGTGAACAGCGCGGTATGAAGGTGATTCCTAAAAATCTTCATGCAGTATTTACAGGAAATCCCGGGACCGGTAAAACAACAATTGCAAGACTGCTCAGCAAAATCTATAAAGAACTTGGAGTAATTGAGAAAGGCCATTTGATTGAAGTTGATCGTTCAGCATTGGTTGCAGGCTACCAGGGACAAACCGCAGCGAAAACCGATGCTGTAATAAAAAGTTCGTTAGGCGGAACATTGTTTATTGATGAAGCTTATACTCTTTCACGCGGACCAAATGATTTTGGGCAGGAGGCTATTGATACTCTTCTCAAACGGATGGAAGATTACCAGGGAAAATTTATTGTGATTGTTGCAGGCTACACAAATGAAATGAAAGATTTTATTGATTCAAACCCCGGCCTGCTTTCACGCTTCACAAATAATTTTATGTTTGAAGATTTTACTCCGCGCCAGATGCTTGAAATTACATTATTCATTAGTGAGAAACACGGCTACACACTTGATGAAGGTGCATGGCAGCTTCTGCTTGAAATGTATACAGAGCTTTATAACAAACGCGATTATAATTTTGGAAATGCACGAACCGTAAGAAATATTCTTTATAAAGCCATCAGCAACCAGGATGGCAGAATATTAAAACTTGCTGAACCAACCGATGAAGACTTATGTACTATAACGCTTGAAGACGTTGCAAATATTCATCCGCAGGAACTTTAATCATTTCTTGAAACAAATTTAAAATAAAAATCCCCCTTGCGGGGGACCATTGGCTTTGTTTGAGGGAACAAGTACTTTGCCTAAGGCAATGTGTAGCCAATGAAACCAAATAAAGGCGGAGAGGGCTTTCGAATCCTCTCCACCCACTTAACTAAATATATCTCGGAGAAAAATATATTTAGCGGATTTCTGTTAAAATCATTTTGGAGAAATAGATAGGAAAGATTTTTAAAATTAAGTAGTTGCGTTAAACATCTTATCCTTCCCATACCCATCGAATTCCATTTTTGAGTCGATCAAAAATATAAAATTCTTTTTACCCGTACGTGATACAGATTATATCAGTGTGAAAAATTCATCTATCGAAGAATTTTAAAATCAAATAATAATCATTGATTAATTATTGCTTATATAATAAACCTCCCGGATTAACTCCGGGAGGCATGACCCCCGTCCCTTTCGGGAAGGGGGATCATTGGCTTTGTCTGAGGGAACAACTTTGCCAATGATAATTCTAAATTATATCTCGGAGAAAAATATAAATTAGAGCTTCAAAAAATTCTTATGGGTTTAACTTGCCGCCAGTAAAGTTGTTTCAATTGAAATCTAATTTTTAAGTGCAATAATTTATGCAGTCAATACTTAATCAATTAAGCACAAATCTGCATTTCACCATTTTTAATAATCAATATGAATGCCAAAGAATATTTGATAAACAGGGCTTCAAATGCACTTTTGATTTGTGATATCGGGCAATTTTTTCGGAGGTGAGAATATTATTCGGTGTATTCAAAATGGAAGATTAAAATTGAGTTGAATTCCTCCCGGTTCAGCATATTTAATATTGATTTGATCTTCATTTTCAGACGAACTGAAATCTGTAAAAAATAAAAGATCTATTTGAGAATAAATCCACAGGGCTGCAAAAGCAATCAAAGAAAGATTCCTATTCTTATAAGCTGAATTATATTCATCATACTTTGCTGCAACTCTGCTTACATTGGTTTCGTTAGCATAACCTTCTCTTTTTGTTTCTGTATCAAAAATAAAATATAATGATGAAACAAGTGAAGCTGAACTAAGAACAGAAGTAAACCAGTTTTTAAAATTATTGTTTAAATACAATTGCCCTAATCCCGGTAAAAGAATCGAACGGTATAATGCACCTTTAATCTTTTCTTCAATTTCCGGATCAGGAATTTTTTGAATGACATAAACTGTATCGGCAGCTTGCTCTTTTAAGATTTCAGCTAATTCCTGCTGTTTAAATTCTTTTCTTGTTTCATTAAAGAATGAAATTATTTTAGGAGAAGTCTTGGCTGAATCAAGATTAAATGTAGAATCAATTTCTAAAATTTCAAGGAAACTTTCTTCGGCGAGTTTATTTTGATCAAGGGAGAAATGAGATATTCCTTTCATCCTGTATATTTCAACCAATGTCTCATCGGATAAATTATCCGGCAGTGAAAGCAGACTATCTGCTGTTGTAATTACGCTGTCATATTTAAATGATTCGAATTTCCTGCTTATATCCTGCAGAATATTTTCATCCTGTGCTAAACCGGTAAATGGAAATAGAAGAAACAATAACAGAGTAAATTTTATCATCTGCATTTTTTGTTGGTGGATAGGAGCAAAATTCAGTTTAAAGAATTTATTTACTCAGATCTGTTTTAAAATTCAGTTCGAAAGTAGTGGTTTCTTTTTCAGAAATTCTGATACGCTTTTCACTTTTTCCAAAAGCGGGATTTGTAACTGTTAACAAATAACTGCCCGGCAGAAGCACAATTGGTTTAATTGGAGTTGTTCCTTTAAAAACATTGTTAATATAAACATCGCCCCACGGCTCAACCTTACATTCAAGATATCCAACTAGCTCATTAAAATTAATTTTTAAACTATGTTCTTCCCCTGCTCTTACTCTCAGTCTTCTCGTGTAAACCGGAAATTCAGGATGTGTTAATTTAATTGTATGCCTTCCGGCAGGCACAGAGATTGGTTCTTTCAAAGGAGTTGCACCGTAATCTTTTCCATCCACTTCAACATACGCCCATGGAAAAACTTCTACCTTCATCATGCCGGGTAAAGCAGCAGTTGCCGCATCTTCTTCCCTGCTCTCTTTTTTTGTTTCAACCGGAGGTTCCTCTTCTGTATTCACAGCAGTTTGTTCCTGATCAGGTGAAAATAAAAAAGTTGAATCAGTTTGCAGCATAGGTTCTTTTGATGAAAAATTAATTAGCGGGCTATCTTTTGCAAACATCCAGAGAGAAATAAGCAAAATTATTATTACCGGAATTCCTATAAGCAGTAGATTATTTCTTCTTCTGAAAAATGTAAGTTCAATATCATCCTTCGGCAGATCATAAACAGTTGCATTTATTCCGAACATGCTTAATCCATCTGATGCAGACTTTAATCTTGCCGCTTTATTCTTTTTTAGCATTGAACTTATTAAAAGTTTTGAAGGGTTATCTATATTTTCAAGTTCAACCAGTTTAGCTTCATCAAAATTCAAAATATTATTTATTGTACCGCTTAAATCTTTTCCAACAAGCGGATTCTTTCCCGTGAATAACTCATAACAAACAATACCGGCTGAAAATAAATCCGATTGTGGTGTCAATACTTCCCCTCTGATTTGCTCGGGAGACATGTAACTCGGCGTACCAACTATTGATGATTTTTGTGTAAGTGAAGTATCATCCTGAACAAGTGCAAGTCCGAAATCCGCAATCTTCAATTCAAGATTATCATTAACTAAAATGTTTTCCGGTTTTATATCCCTGTGAACAATCTGTGTTTGGTGAGCAATGTTTAATGCTTTAAGCAGTTGAATGATGAGTTGATTTTTTTCTTCAACTGATAAATTATTATTCCTGATTACATCACGCAGATTGCGGCTTTCAAAATATTCAAATGAAATGTAGAAGTGGTGAGAGTAAGTTCCAAAATCAAGAACTTTTATAAGATTAGGATGATCAAGCCGTGCAAGAATTTTTGCTTCTCTTTTAAATCTTTCAAGAATTGTTTTATCGGAAAGATTATCTGTATCAAGAGTTTTTAGAATTATTTTTTTGCCAAGATAAATATGGTTTGCAATATAAACAGAAGTATGCGCATCTTTTTTAAGACACTCTAACACTTCAAATTTATCAAACAATATTTCTGTGGAAGTATGAGACATTTACTGAATATTCATTTCCTTTAGTTTAAGCTGAACCCACCTAACAGAAACTCCGAGTGATTTGGCTGTGATTGTACGATTGCCGTCATACTCTTTTAATCTTTTAAGAAGAAGCATTTTTTCAAACTCTTTTAAGGTACCTGTAAAACTAACATCTTCGTTATCTTCTTCAATTACAATGTGTTCGGGTAAAAGTTTATCTCCTTCACAAAGTATCAAAGCCCGCTGAAGTACATTTTCAAGCTGCCTTACATTTCCGGGCCAGGTATACTCTTCAAGCATACGCATTGCACTGAAACTTACATGAATATTTTTATCTGAAAATTTTTTAATGAAATGTTTTACAAGCAGAGGAATATCTCCTCGTCTTTCACGCAGCGGCGGAACTTTAATCGGAAATACATTAAGCCTGTAGAAAAGGTCCTCACGGAATTGCTGATCTTTAACAAGCTGTTTAAGATCTTTGTTTGTTGCGGCAATTACTCTAACATCAACCTTAATTACCTGTGTATCTCCGAGACGCATTATTTCTCTGTTCTGCAGAACTCTAAGAAGCTTTGCTTGTAAGGCGAGTGAAATATCTGCAATTTCATCGAGGAAAAAAGTGCCGTTAGTTGCAACTTCAAATAACCCTTTCTTATCCGAATTTGCTCCTGTAAAGGCGCCTTTTTTGTAACCGAATAATTCGCTTTCAAGAAGTGTATCGGGAATAGAACCGCAGAATTGTGCAAGATATGGTTTATCGCTTCTGTTGCTTAAAGTATGAATTGCACGTGCAACAAGTTCTTTTCCTGTTCCGCTTTCACCTAAAAGTAAAACAGTTGCATCTGTTCTTGCCACTTTATGAATCAGGACCGCAAGCTTTTCCATTGCATCACTTTGGCCGATCAATTCCGGAATTTGCTTTGTTGCCTGAAGCTGGTTCCGAAGAATTAAATTCTCATCCTGCAGTTCTTCATACCGGATAATCTTATCAAGTGCAAGTGAAACAAGATTTGAAAAGAAATCAAGGAAGATCAGGTTTTCTTCCGTGAACTCTTTTCTGTTCATTCTGCTGTCAACAAGAATTACTCCCCAAACAGAATCGTTTCGGATTATCGGAACACCAAGAACAGATTTAATATTATGAATCTGAATACTTTCAAACTGTGAAACAAGCGGATCATTTTGAACATCGTGATACAAGCTTGGCTGTTTTGTTTCAATTACTCTTTGCAAAATACCCGAAGAAAATTCCGATAAATCTTCGATTGATTCCCGCTGAATATTTCTTGCGGCAATAATTGAAAAGTTTGAAGTCTCGCTGTCATATTTCACGAACAATCCGCGTTCAGCCTGAAGCACGTTAATTATTAAATCAAGAGTATCACTTATTAAAGCATCTTCGTAAACTGCGGAATTAAGCGTGCGGCTGATCTGATAGAGAGTTTCAAATTGCTCTTTACCAATCAGTTTAATCTTTTCAATGTTTTCTGAAGTATTTATTTCCATCTTATCTTTACAAAAAATTATAGTACTACAAATGTTGCCGGTTTAGATCTGGACCGATTATAAAATTCATCAACTATCCACAGAACCCAAAAATATTCATTTGCCGGTAATGGCTGATTAAGTTTATAGTATGTGGAATCTTTTGATATTCCCGATATTCTTGCTGCAAGCTGCGCATCAGCAGGATCATTGGTATATATTTCAATCGTGTAATTAAAAAAATAGCCCGATGAAAATCTATCCCATTTTAGTTCAGGTAATGAATCAGCTACACTGCCGTTTGCAGGAGAAATGATATTAACCTGATTTTTAATTACACGTGAAACTTTTTCACTCCCGATTTTAAAAGTGTTTCCAAAAATATCATTAACGATTATATCGAATTCATGGCCTGTAATTTCCTCTAAATCATTTATTTTTAATTCAGATAAAACAAAATTTACTTTGTAAGATTTTTTATCCACATCATAGTTCATTGTTTTTTCAATATTAAGAGGATCACTTCTTACCTGCACTGAATCAATATCATTATCAGCATCTGATATTTTTGCAATAATAAAAAGCTGATGATTAATTTCCGGTGCAGTTTGATTAATTATAACAGTATAAACAGAAATACTATCAAGCTCAGGCAATTTATTCAGATTTACATCTTTTGAAATTTTTTTTGAGTTTTCCCATAAAACCCGAATTGTATCTGATAAATATCCTTCCTTTTCAATAATCAATAATCCATCGTCCGGTTGAATATTTTGAATTAGAAATTTTCCTTCTTCATCCGTTTGAAGAAATAAATTTCCCGGAACCCAAATTACCCTGGCTCCTTTTAACGGTATGTAAGGAATGCTCAGCGTTCTTACAGTTCCTTCAATTGAAGCCAGATTTGAGTTGATTCCGTTCATTGGATCAATAGGATTGCTCCTCGGCGCTTCACAAGATAAAAATATTACTGGAATAAACAGAAAGAATGCCGGCTTTACGGCTGCGAAAAAATTGCATATAGAAGGTTTTATGTTCAACAAACTCCTCTTAAAAATATACGCCGTGCCAGTATGCATTTAAACTTAATTTAACAAATTATAGCCAAATACAAATTGATGAAATACAAAGTAAAATTTCAAGGCAGTTGAAGGTCTGATTGATAATATTTTTTTATTTTTAGGAAAATATTAATATAATTCAACCTAAAGCGGTGATATTTTCATCATACTTTCAAATAAATTATTATTCTTATGGAAGATAAATTCTTACTTGAAGCAATTAATGAAGCTAAAAAAGGGCTGGCAGAAGGCGGAATTCCTATCGGCTCCATTCTGGTCCGTAATGGAAAAATAATTTCCGGCGGACACAATAAACGCGTTCAGGAAAACAATCCGATGGTGCATGCAGAGATTGACTGCCTTATGAATGCAGGACGAATCGGCAGCTACAAGGATACAGTTCTTTATTCCACTTTAATGCCGTGTTTTTTGTGTGCCGGCGCTGTAGTTCAATTTGGTATTCCCAAAGTTGTGGTTGGTGAGTCAAAAACTTTTGGCGGAGCAGTAGATTTTATGCGGGCACATGGTGTTGAAGTTATTGATCTTGAAAATGAAGAATGCATAAAGATGATGGAAGAATTTATTGCCCATAATCCGGAACTTTGGTATGAAGATATCGGAGAACTTTAATTTAATTTTCATTTAAGAAATTGATTAATCTATATCTTTAATAAAAGTTGGAACTGAAAAACTCTCTACAACTTCTCCATTATCAATAATAGCGGCGCTTAATTTATTTCCCGTGTAAACGGAAGTATCAATGTAGAGCGCATTTCCGGATTTTGAAAAATTAATTTCCTCCTGCCGAGTATGCCCCACCACCTGAAGTTTGCCGATATTAATTAATTTATCACGCGTCCAGAGAATTCCATGTTCATTTCCAACATCTTTTTTAAGAATTGTATCAAGTGCATCATGATCATCAAATAAATATTGTGGAATTCTGCTTCTGTAAAATTGTGAGATTCCTGCATGGGATATAAAACAATCATTTAAATTTATGAAAAGCGGCGCACTGATTATTGCATCAAGATGTTCGGTTAATTTTTCAAGCCTGTTTTCGTAAGATGAGATTGTGGGTTCAGAACCATTATAAAGCCATGCTCTTCCAAGCTGGCTTTGCGGTTCTTTTATGAAATGATAAAACATATAATCATGATTGCCGGGTGTAAAGCGGATATTTTCAGTAATAATAAATTCAATTACTTCATAACTAAAATTTCCCCTGTCTACAAGATCTCCTACGCAGTAAAGCTGAATGGCGTGATATTTTTCACGAATTTTTTTAACCAGTTCAACAAGTGTGTTGTAGCATCCGTGTATATCTCCAATAACAGCAACCATAGATTCCTGATTAATTATTAAATCAAAATTAAAATGAATGTTTAAACTTATTTAATTAATATATTTTTGCTCACGTGCGTATTTTAATAAATCTTCTCTAAAATCAGGGTGAGCAATATTAATAAGTGCATAAACACGTTCACGTAGGGACTTTCCGAAAAGCTGTGCTGAACCATATTCTGTAACGATATAGTGTACATCGGCACGGTTAGTAACAACACCAGCACCAGGTTTCAGTTGTGCTACTATCTTGGAAGAGCTGCCGTTTTTAGTAACTGATGGAAGAGCAATTATTGGCCTGCCTCCCTCGGAACGTGCTGCACCGCGTATAAAATCTACCTGCCCGCCAAATCCGCTGTACAATTTTGTTCCTATTGAATCGGAACAAACCTGGCCCGTAATATCAACTTCTATTGCAGAATTAATTGCAACCATTTTGTTATTCTTTGCAATTACAAAAGGATCATTCACATACTCCTGCGGATGAAATTCAATTGATGGATTATTGTTTATGAATTTATACAGGCGTGAAGTTCCTAGTACAAATCCCGCCACTATTTTTCCGGGATGAAGTGTTTTCATCTCATTCGTTATAATTCCGTTTTCAACAAGTTCAATAACTCCATCAGAAAACATTTCTGAATGAATACCCAGTGCTTTTTTATCATGCAGGAATTTTAAAACTGCATCCGGAATTGCGCCAATACCGAGCTGAAGTGTTGAACCATCTTCAATTAAATCTGCAATATGGCTGCCGATTTTTTTATAAATCTCTGCCTGTTCAGCGGGAATATTTTTTTCTCCCTGCGGCAGTTCCCTTATCTCTTCTTCAATCTCAACAAAATATTTTATTTTACTTATGTGAATGAAACTATCTCCCAGTACACGCGGCATATTGGGATTTACCTGTGCAATTATAATTTTAGCTTTTTCTGCGGGAGATTTTGTAAGTCCTACTTCAACTCCAAAACTGCAGAAGCCGTGTTCATCAGGCGGTGAAACATGAATTAGAGCAACATCAAGATTTATAAACCCTTTTGTAAAAAGGAGCGGAACTTCATGCAGAAAAATTGGAATTACATCTGCTCTTCCTTCACTAACTGCAGATCTGCTGTTATGGCCAAGGAACAATCCAACATGCCTGAAATGATTTTCCATTCCAGGCTGTAAATAAGGAAGATCACCAACGGATAATGCGTGATAAATTTTTACATCTTTAAGTTCATCTTTCCGTCTAACCATTGCATCAACTAATGTACCGGGAACCGCACAGTTACTGTGAATTAAAACGTTATCACCTGATTTGATTACACGAACTGCTTCATCAGGTGAAACAACTTTGTTTCTGTAATTTTTGTAATAGTTGGTTTGCACAATGTTGGCTGAAATATCTTTTTGTATGATCATAATATTCTTTCTGAGAATTTATTTTGATTAAGAATGATCTTGTAAATCATTCCGAAATAAATTTGAGAATTAAAAGAAAGCTTTTTCCATTCTTATCTGAACAAAAATCAGCGTTTCAGTTTGTTGAAAATACACGAAGCTTTCTGTACTCAAGATTAAAATTATTGGCAATTGCTTCATTGGAACAGTACCCGTTATAAGTACAAACTCCTTTTGAGAGCCCGGGATCACCTGTTAAAGCGTTTGCCAATCCGTTATCAGCAATATTTTGAATGTATTTTAAGGATGCATTAGTAAGTCCGTAACTTGCAGTTCTTGAAACAAGCGCAGGCATATTAGGCACACAATAATGAAGAACATCGTGCATAAGATAAACCGGATCACTGATTGTTGTAACCCTGCTTGTTTCGATACAGCCGCCCTGATCAATTGAAGCATCAATAATTACGGAACCTTTTTTCATTTGCTTTACCATTTCCTCCGTTACAATATGCGGAGTTTTTTCACCTTTTATTAATACTGCACCGATTAAAACATCAGCAAATTTTACACCACGTGAAATTGTATAGGGATTTGACATTACAGTGGTTACTTTGCGGTTAAATTGCCTTTCCATTTTTCTCAATCGGTTGAGATCATTATCAATAACGATAACCTGGGCACCAATTCCGAGAGCGGTTCTGGCGGCTGTTGTGCCAACAACTCCGGCGCCAAGTATTACAACTGCGGCAGGTGCAACTCCGGTAATTCCGCCAAGTAAGATTCCTCTTCCGCCGGGGGAATAACTTTCAAGATATTTTCCGGCAATCTGAATTGAAAGTCTGCCTGCAATTTCGCTCATTGCATGAAGGATTGGCAATCCGTTTTGATCTTCAATTAATTCATAACCGATTGCTGTGTTTTTTTTCTTTAATAGAGTTTCAACTGTATTTTTTTTCCCAACCGGAAGATGCAGACCGGTAAAGATAATTTGTCCTTCCTGTAGAAGTTGAAGAACTTCATCTGCAAGCGGTGAAACACGCACAATCATTTCTGAACGTATATAAACCTCTTCTTTATTATAAACAATCTGCGCTCCTGTTTTAATATAATCTTCATCACTGAAATGGCTTCCAAGCCCTGCGCCGCTTTCAACATAAACGGTATGACCTGCGCGCACGAGTGAATCAACCCCGGCAGGCGCAAGACCAACTCTTCTTTCATCATTTAAATTGTCTTTTGGTATACCAATTCTCATGTGAGCTCCCTTTATTATCGAAGTGAAAACTACCTATATGACTGTTGAGATTCAATCAAAAAGAATTGAAAATAAGCATATTAATAAACAGGTGTAATTGGTTTGCGGCCTGCTAAAACTGCATCAACATTTTTTGCCGCAAGCAGTGCCATTGCTTCACGAGTTTCAAATGTTGCGCTGCCAAGGTGAGGAAGCAGAATTACATTATTTAGTTTCATAAGTTTCGGATTTATTGCAGGTTCATTTTCATAAACATCAAAACCTGCGGCAAATATTTTTTTCTTTTTAAGGATTTTGATAAGCTCTTTTTCATCCACAACCTCTCCCCTTGCAGTATTTATAAGTACTGCGGTTTCTTTTAATAAAGCTAAACGTTCTTTATTTAACAGATGAAATGTTTTTTCATTCATTGGTACATGGAGAGAAATGAAATCTGCTTTTTTTAATAATGTATTAAGTGAAACTTTTTTAGCTCCGGTGGATACTTCAAAATCTTTTTTTGCCGAATTAGAAGTATAGATGATTTTACAGCCGAAAGCTTTTGCACGTATTGCAGTTGCAATGCCGATTCTTCCGGCTCCCACTATTCCAAAAATTTTATTTTTCAGTTCAATTCCCAAAAGCAATTTTGGAGCCCAGCCTTTGAACTTATTTTTCCTTACAAGATTTTCTCCTTCGTAAAATCTTCTTGCACAAGCAAGCGCAAGTCCCATTGCAACATCGGCAGTTGAATCTGTAAGAACATCCGGAGTATTTGTAACAGTAATTCCCTTTTGCCTTGCGTATTGAACATCAATATTGTTAAAGCCGACTGCATAATTTGCAATTACTTTACAATTGCTCATTGAATCAATAACAGATGAATCAATTTTATCAGACAGGAGAGAAATAATGCCCGAAACATCTTTAATATTTTTAAGGAGTTCTTTTTTAGGAATCGGATATCCTTTTCCCAAACTTTTATGGAGTATTTTTTCTTTGTAAGATAATTTACTGCTGCTTCCGGAAGTTTCCGTGTAATAAATATTTTCACTTAACGAGCATTATTTTTATTTAATATAAATCTTGTAAAAATTCTTTATTCCATCTTACCCAAACAACAACCTGACAATAAACACTGCACCAAGTATTCCGGCAACATCTGCAAGCAGTCCCGCGGGAAGTGCGTGACGTGTATTTTTGATATTTACCGCTCCAAAATAAACTGCGAGCACATAGAATGTTGTTTCGGTACTTCCAAAAAAAGTTGAAACAAGAATACCAATGAACGAATCCGGCCCGTGAACAGCAATTATTTCTGCCATAATACCAAGTGATCCGCTGCCGGATAACGGACGCATAAGCGCCATCGGCAGAGCTTCCGCCGGCATACCAATAAAATCTGTAATAGGGCGCAGCACAAAAATCAGCCATTCCATTGCGCCGCCTGCTCTGAAAATTCCAATTGCCATAAGCATTGCTACGAGATAAGGAATAATTCTTACAGCAATATTAAATCCTTCTTTAGCGCCTTCAACAAATGTTTCATATACTCTTACTTTTTTAAGCGCGCCGTAGCCAATAAATAAAATTATAAGCAGCGGAATTGCGATAGTTGAAAATATCTGAATGATGTTTTTAAAAAGATCAGGAGTTACAAAGCTGAATAAAGAACCAAAAACCTTCCCTATTCCTGTAAAGATGATTAAAGCAGCAAGTGCAATTAATCCTAAAAAAATAAAAAGCGCTTTAAGATTTTTTCCCAACCAGTTTGAAAATTCACCTTTTTGGATCGGGAATTTCTCCATAATTTTAACTGCAGTTAAGCCTGTTACAGTTGCGCAAAATGAACCAAACAACGATGTGCCAATTATTATTGCGGGATCAGAACTGCCTGCTGCTGCACGAATAGCTATTGCCGTTGCAGGAATTAAAGTCATTCCGGCAGTGTTGATAGCCAGAAATGTAATCATTGAATTGGTTGCTGTTCCTTTTTTTGGATTCAGCGTGTCCAGTTCTTCCATTGCTTTTAAACCAAATGGTGTAGCTGCATTTCCCAAACCAAGCATGTTGGCTGAAATGTTCATAATCATAGATCCCATTGCGGGATGATCTGATGGAACATCAGGAAATAATCTTTTGGTAATTGGTTTTAAAGCTCTTGCAATTATAGCAATCAAACCAGCTTCTTCAGCAACCTTCATTACACCGAGCCAGAGAGCCATAATGCCTATTAAGCCTAATGCAATTTCAACTGCTATACCTGCGTAATCAAGCGCGGAGTTCGTTACTTCTTTTAATTTAAGAAAGGAAACTTCTTCAAGAATAATTTGTCCTTTCGCGGTAGTTCCGGAGGTAAACTCATTTACTTTTACGATGCCGCTTATATCATCTTCATCCCCCGTAGCTTTTGCAATTTCATTCCATGTTAAGGGAGATGATTTATCGGTCTTAAAGAAAATAGTATATTTATCTTCTTTTTTACTATAGGAAATTTTTGCAGGAATGGAAAAATCATCAGGAATATTTTCTTTATATAGGCTGTTGTAATCTGAAGCTTTTACCTTAATAACAGCATCATAACTTTTATCAACGGATTTTTCCACCGGTGATGCAAATTCAATAACAGCAGGTACCGGCTGATTATTCCTGTACTTGTTTTGGCTTTGATTAATTATATCGGTTGAAACTGCAGCTCCAATTCCAAGAAAAAGAAGCGCAAGCCAGACGTAATTTAACATTAAGCAGCTCCCGGCCCAAAGTTTAAACTCAGGCTTTTTATTAATTGTTATTGGTTAAAACAAGTATTTCTTTGTGAAAAGGAAATGAATGATTTCCTCTTTTGTTTGCAGCGATTACTCTTATTGTATGAGTTCCGGCTTTAACATCAGAAATATTAACATTAAGTATATTCGGACTGTCTTCCGCAAAAGAATAATCAACCACATCGGTTGAATCAAATTGCACACGTACAGAATTGGGATCTATTCCGGCTGAATCATCAATAAGAAATGTGAAGCTCTGATCACCTTCAACAAATTTAGAATCTACATTTACAAAATTAACTTGTGGAACGCCGGCTGCAAAAAATCTTGCAATTCCTCTAAAAATTCCCCATGCCTGAATCTTGTTAAACTCAGCAGTTGAAATTCTTTTTT
>Ga0079224_100001149_pt1 | contig 29385 bp, 30 predicted proteins | sample Stecom2015_FD_80414 | JGI IMG/M metagenome (GOLD analysis project Ga0079224, IMG submission 80414) | Agricultural soil microbial communities from Utah to study Nitrogen management - Steer compost 2015 | ecosystem: Environmental > Terrestrial > Soil > Agricultural land | place: USA: Utah... | reverse complement strand
CGTAGAGTTCGGGAAGCGAATCCAGAACGCGCCGTTCCTCCTCGGAAAGCACGATTCCCTTCTCATCCGCGTACGAGCGGAACGTTCGAGGCTTGCTCGGCTTCCATCCCGCGGCGGGGGTACAGAGAACTAGGTCCAGGCACTTCTTCCTGTCGTTCTCGAAATCCCGCATCTCGTGGTTGATGCCGAACCCGATGCGACCTTCCCTCGCGTGTCGGGCGAGAACGTTCGAATGGGTCAGCAAATCGAAGACTATGCCCCAGCAGGCAATTTTCGAATGCCGATCGCCTCTCGAGTGGTACTGGTATTTCGCCCCGCTGGCACCCATGGGAGCGGGAACGCTCAGCGAACGTGCAAGAATGGCTGGGCCATACATGACCATCAGACCCTGGCTCGAGCTCGTCGAGATCGCAACAGCTTTGTCGCTCATCGGCAACGCGTGGCCTTCGCGAGCCACGACTCGGTGCCCGAACGCGAATCTTCAACTTGTGGTACGAGGGGCGCGATGAGGGACGAGGAACGGAGGCGGCGGGCGCTGACCACCGCGGAGCTTTTGGCGCGCAAGCCGGAACCGGAGGCGTTCGCGCGGCTGCCGCGCGCGCCGCTGCAGGTGATCTTTTCGAACGTCCGGGGGCTGGCGAACGTGGGGCTGGCCTTCCGCCTCTGCGACAACCTTCGCGCGGAGCACCTCTGGCTCTGCGGGATCACCGGCCATCCGGCGCGGCAGGACGACCCCCGGCCGCCGGAGGTGGTGGAGCGCTCGGACCGCGAGATCCGGCGCACGGCGGTGATGGCGGTTCCCTTCGTCCCCTGGAGCTGGGCACCGGAGGCGCTCCCGGTAGCCACCCGGCTTCGCGCGCAGGGCTACCGTCTGGTGGTGCTCGAGCAGGCGGAGGGCTCGGTGCCCCTGCACCGGGCGGATCTGCGCGGCCCGCTCTGCCTCGCCTTCGGGCACGAGCGTCTCGGCGTGGAGAAGGAACTCCTCGAACAGGCGGACCTCGTGCTCGAGCTGCCGGTGTGGGGGATGGCCAATTCCATCAACGTGGCGATGGCGCTCGGCATCGTCGGCTACGAAGCCATGCGCCAAAACGCCGGCTACGGCCTTCCTCCCCTGTGAGCCCCGTGCGCCCCGCCCGCGGCGCCCGCCTAGAAGAAGGATTCGGAGACGTAGACGATATCCCCCGGCATCAGGAAAAAGTTCGACTTCTTCCCGGTGCCGATGTCGTCCACGGAGACGCGGATGCGGTGCTCCTTGTCGCCGATGGTGCGGGTGACGAGGACCGCGTTCTTGGCCGCCTGCCGGGTGAAGCCGCCGGCGAGGGTGATCGCCTGGACGATGCTCATCCGGTCCTCGTACGGAAAAGTGCCCGGCTTGTTCACCTCGCCGAAGACGAAGATCTTCTGTGAGTTGTGCTCCTTGAGGAAGACGGTGACCTGGGGGTGCTTCAGGTAGCCGTCGGCGAGGCAGCGCGTGAGCCGATCCGCCAGCTCGGTGGTGGTGCCGCGCGCATCGACGCGGCCACAGAAGGGAAAGACGAAGGAGCCGTCCGAGGCGATCCGGTGATCACCCGAGAGGCCCGGCTCCCCGACCACGCGCACCTCGATGACGTCGCCGCTGCCGAGCGTGCGGGCGGCGACGAGGTCGCCCTTCGGCACGTAGGGTTCGGGCGCGCCGTGCGAAGACACCGCGCGCCCGCCCCCGCAGGCGCCGAACAGGCCCGCGACGAAGAGGGCGAGGCCCAGAGACTTCAACCTCGTTCTCCGCATCGCGGTTCGATCCTCCGGATCAGTACCGGACGGCGACGTAGGCTCCGAACTCGTTGCGGTCGTACTGGTAGTACGGCGAGCCGGTGGAGCTCACGCGATCGAGGAAGCCGTAGGTCGCGCCGACCGCGATCCGATCGCTCGGCTGGTACTCGGGTCCGAGCGTGAAGGAGACGATCTCGTCCACGCGGTCGTTCGAGAAGCGGAGCGAGTCGAAGGCGAAGGTCAGGCGCGCGCCGAACTCCCGGGAGAAGCGCCACTGGCCGCTCAGGTAGCCCCGGTCGTTGGAGTAGTGCAGCGCGCTCGTCGGCGAGGAGCGGAAGTCGCGCCGGTAGCCGATCGCCACCTTCGTCCGCTCGTCGGCGTGGTAGGCCACCTCGGCATTGCCGATCACGCTGGAGAAGGCGCTCTCGGACAGGCCCTCGTCGTCGATGAGCTGGGCGCCGTAACCGACGTTGCCCTTGACCTCGACGCGCGGAGAGACCATGCCGACAAAGCCCACGAGCAGGCGCAGGTTGGTGGTGTCGTAGACCTGCGAGACCTTCTGCTCGTAGCTGCGGAAGCCGACGTTGCCGTCGAAGACGATTGCCGTGCGGTCGGTCAGGCGGTAGCCGAGGTCCAGACCCACCGTGTTCTCCATATAGTTCCAGCGGTTGACCAGGCTGGCCCCCTGGACGTCCGCGCCCTCGACGTCGCGCGGCTCGAAGAACTCGACCGTGTTGACGAACTTCGGACGCACGTTCAGCGCACCGCCGCCCGGCCGGAGATCGACGCCGAGCATGACGTCGTTGCGGTTGCTGATGGTCAGTACGCTCAGCTCGAGGTTGGTCGTGCGATCGGTGCGGACGAAGCGCTCGTCGATCTGGATGGCCGCGTCGCTGTCGGGGTTGAGGACGCCGCTGAAGCCGAGCGAGGCGTTCAGCTTGCTCTGGCGGCGGGTCCAGTCGGCCTCGACGCCGGTGTAGCCCACGTAGTCGACCCCCGCGTCCGCCTCGAGACGGAACACGCGGGAGGGGATTTGCAGATCGACCCGCGGCTTGACGTGGAGCACCATGTCGCCCACCTGCTCGTTGCCGTCGGGTCCGGTCTGGGTCCAGCCCGCGAAGGAGTCGTACCGGCCCTCGAACTCCACCATGGCGTTGAGGCGACCGGTGCCGAAGCGGACTCCATTGCTGGAATCCTCGCGGAGCCAGAAACGGGAGGCATGTGCCTCGGTGGCGAAGGCGATCAGCGCGACGAGCGACGCCAGGCCCGCAAGACGGAGCATCTTCCTACCTCGGTCCATCGACATACCTGCGATTCCCCCTTACTTCGTTGCGCTCGCCGCAGGCGGGCGGAGGGCGGGGATCCCCACCGTTTCCTGGGAACGGGACGAACGAATCGGGTCGTACGTCCGGGCGGGCGTTCCACCGGGCCCCAGGTCCTCGGCGCCGATACATTCGAACATTTCGCTGCGAAGCTGCTGCACCGTCGCCATGCCGGCCTCGACCGTCCGCAGCGCCTGCGCCCGACCCTCGGGGCCCTGCCCCGCGGCCTCCTGCAGCGCCTTCTCGACCGATGCGACGATCCGGCTCATCTCACCGTGCGCACCAGCGATACACGTCTGCTTGATGGCGTCTTCCTTCGTCTGCTCGGCGAACTTCTCCACCTCGACCACGATCTCGCGCATGTTCGCGAGGATGGCGTTCGCCTTCCGCAGATCGTCGTCCTGCGCCATGGAAACGGCGGGCAGGAGAGCCAGGACCCATGCATACGGCAGCTTCTTGGACACGACGGTTCCCCCTTCTCGGGTGTAGAGGCCGGAAAGGGTAAACGATTTCGCACGCTCCGTCAAACGGCGCGTGCGGTTTCGGGCACCGCACGCGCACGATCTTGGACCGGGCACAGGGGAAACGGAAGCCGTCTCGCGCCGCTCAGCCGCTCTTGACCTTCTGGAGCACGAGCTTGGCGATCGCCTTGAGGGTCTCGAAGACGCCCTCGCCCGTCACGGCGACCGCGCCGAACTCCGGGACCTTGCGCGGGTTGAGCAGGCGCGAGAGCTCTTCCATCGGCACGGCGTTCGGCAGATCCCGCTTGTTGTACTGGATGACGAAGGGGATCGTGTCCAGGTCGTAGCCGTGCTCGGCGAGGTTGGTCCGCAGGTTCTCGAGCGACTCGAGGTTCGCGTCGAGCCGGTCCGGGTGCGAATCGGCCACGAAGACCACCCCGTCCACCCCGCGGAGGATGAGCTTGCGGGAGGCGTCGTAGAAGACCTGCCCGGGCACGGAATAGAGGTGGAAGCGGGTCTTGAAGCCGCGGATCTCCCCGAGGCCGAGCGGGAGGAAGTCGAAGAACAGCGTCCGGTCCGTCTCCGTCGCCAAGGCGATCATGTTGCCCCGGGCCTCGGGGTTCGTCTTGGCGTAGATGTACTGGAGATTGGTGGTTTTCCCACAGAGTCCCGGACCGTAATAGACGATCTTGCAGGTGATCTCGCGTAGCGGGAGGTTGATGAATGGCACGACGCTTCCCCGCTAGTTGAAGAGGTTGTCGATGTCCTCGTCCGTGATCTCCGCGAAGGGGCTCTGCACCCCCATCGTCTCTCCGCGGCGCTGCACGTCGAGGATGACCCCGCCGAGCTCCTCGCTCGCCTTCTTCACGCGCAGGCGGACGAGGCCCAGGGAGGACCGCGAGTCGAAGATGACCACCAGGATCACCTTCTGGGCGACGATGGAGATGTGAAGGTTGTCCTTTTCCCCCTCGTGGAAGAGGATCGAGAACTCGCGCTCGCCGAGGAGCTTGGCGAGGCCGCCGGTTGCCGCGATGTTGCCCGCGGTCAGCGAGGCCAGGGAGGTGGTGTCGATGTTCTCGGTGGCACCGCTGGCTGCGATCAGCTGGCCGTTCTTGTCGACCAGGAAAACCGCCTTCGCGTTCGCGTCTCGGGTGAGGCGGTCGCAGACCGCGGTGATGCGGCGGTAATCCTCCTCGTGGATGACCATCTGCTGGATCATTGTGCGTCCGTTCGATTGGCAGCGGCCGTCGGGGGACGCGCCGCCACGCCCTTCTCTAGCAGAGCGCCCGCCGAGGGGGCAAGGAAGTGACGGAGCGCTGCGTCGTGCCGGACGACGAAGGATTGCCTTGGGCGGCGTGGGCGCTATCCTCCGGCCGGCCAGACTCCGGGAGTGACCCATTGAAGAAGGTGACCATCCATACCCTGCGGGAAATGAAGCGGGCCGGCGAGCCGATCGGCATGCTGACCTGCTACGACGCGACCTTCGCCCGCCTGCTCGAAGCCGCCGGGGTCGAGGTGATCCTCGTCGGCGACTCGCTGGGGAACGTGATCCAGGGCCACAGCCACACCCTTCCCGTCACCCTGGAGCACATGATCTACCACCTGCAGGCCGTGGACCGCGGCCTTGCGCGGGCGCACCTGGTCGGCGATCTCCCCTTCATGAGCTACCAGGCCTCGGTGGAGGATGCGGTCCGCAGCGCCGGCCGCCTGGTCAAGGAAGGCGGCGCCGAGGCGGTCAAGCTCGAGGGCGGCGTCGAGTACGTCCCCGCCATCCAGGCGATCGTCCGCGCGGGCATTCCGGTCATGGGCCACATCGGCCTGACGCCGCAGTCGGTGCACCGCATGGGCGGGTACGTGGTGCAGGGCCGGAACGAGGAGAAGGCCCGCAAGCTGATGGACGACGCCCTCGCGCTGGAGGACGCCGGCTGCTACAGCCTCGTGCTCGAAGGCATCCCGGGGGAGCTCGCGGCGCGGATCACCGAGCGGCTCTCCATCCCCACCATCGGGATCGGCGCGGGCGTGCACTGCGATGGCCAGGTCCTGGTGATCTACGACCTGCTCGGCCTGGATCCCTCCTTCAAGCCGAAGTTCGTCAAGCGCTACCTGAACCTGCACGAGCAGGTGGTGGACGCCGTTTCCACCTTCATGAAGGAGGTCAAGGAGCGGCGCTTCCCCGCGGAGGAGCACACCTTCCACGGCAAAATGCCCGGCGATCTCGGCGGGGTGTACGGAGGGGGAAAGAAGGCGGAGCCATGATCGTCGCCCGCACCAAGGCGGAGCTGCGCGCCCACCTGCGCGCGCTGCGCGCCGGCGGCGCATCGCTCGCCCTCGTCCCCACCATGGGCTTTCTGCACGAGGGCCATCTCTCGCTCGTGCGCCGGGCTCGGACCCTCGCCGATCGGGTCGCCGTCTCGATCTTCGTCAATCCCACGCAGTTCGGCCCAACGGAGGATCTCGACCGCTATCCCCGCGATCTGGAGGGCGACCTCGAGAAGTGCCGCCGGGAGGGGGTGTGGCTCGTCTTCGCCCCGGAATCGCCGGCGGAGATGTACGGCCCCGACCACGCCACGTGGGTGGAGGTGGAGGGCCCGCTCACGGCGGGGCTGTGCGGCGCGCGTCGGCCGGGCCACTTCCGCGGGGTGGCGACCGTCGTCCTCAAGCTCTTCCACCTCTTCGAGCCCGAGGTCGCCGTCTTCGGCAAGAAGGACTACCAGCAGCTCGCCGTGATCCGAAAGATGGTGGAGGACCTCGACCTGGGCGTCACCATCGTGGGCGGCGAGACCGTGCGCGAGCCCGACGGCCTCGCCCTCTCCTCGCGCAACGCCTATCTCTCGGCCGAGGAGCGGCAGCGGGCGCTGGCGCTCCACCGCGGCTTGTCCGCGGCGCGGGCGCGCTACGAGGCGGGAGAGCGACGGGCCGCAACGCTCGTGGAGGCGGCGCGGGAGCCCATCGCCCCCGCCGTCGATCGCATCGACTACCTCGAACTCGTCGACGCGGACACGCTCGTGCCGATCGACGAGGTGCGCGGGCGGGCCTGCCTGCTCGTGGCGGCCTTCGTGGGCAAGACCCGCCTCATCGACAACGTGGAGCTCGGCGGACCGTGACGAAGAAGGGAAGCGGCGAAAAGCTCGTGGCCGAGAATCGGCGCGCGCGGCACGACTACGAACTCGGCGATCGCTGGGAGGCGGGCCTGGTCCTCATGGGCAGCGAAGTGAGGTCGCTGCGCGAGGGGAACGCCAACCTCTCGGACGCCTTCGTCCTCCCGCGCGGCGACGAGCTCTACCTGCACAACCTGCGCATCGGTCCCTACAAGGGCGCCGCCGCGTGGGGGCACGAGCCGCTGCGCGACCGCAAGCTCCTCCTCCATCGCGCCGAGATCGATCGGATCCTCCAGCGCATCCGGGAGAAGGGTTTCACGGTCATCCCCACCCGCCTCTACTTCAAGAACGGTCGGGCGAAGGTGGAGATCGCCCTCGCCCGCGGCAAGACCAAAGGCGATCGGCGCGAGGCGATCAAGGAGAGGGAGACGCGGCGCGAAATGGATCGGGCGATCGCCGAAGCGCGCCGCCGCTACCGCTGATCGCTAGGCCTGCGCCAAGCGGAAGATCTCGGGCTTGGCCGGGCCCTCCTTTGCCGCTCCCTCCTCCGGTTCGAGGAAGAAGTCGTCGCGCTCCTGAATGCGGTCGACGCCGTAGAGTTCGCGCAGCTTCGGATCGAAGAGGTGCGTGGGGCGGACGTTGGCGATCGCCGCCATCAGGTTGCCCTTCACGTTGCGGTTCTCGCGGTGCAGCTCCGCGATGATCCGCTTGACGCGCTGGCGGTGCTGGTTCTCCTGGCTGCCGCAGAGGCTGCACGGGATCACCGGGAACTTCATGAGCCGCGCGAACTCTGCGATGTCCTCCTCCGCGCAGAAGGCGAGCGGTCGGATGACCACGTTGCGCCCGTCGTCCGAGCGGAGCTTGGGTGGCATCGCCTTGAGCTGACCCGAGTAGAAGAGGTTGAGCAGCAGCGTCTCGATGATGTCGTCGCGGTGGTGGCCGAGCGCGATCTTGGTGGCGCCGAGCTCGACCGCCACGTCGTAGAGGATCCCTCGCCGCAACCGCGAGCAGAGCGAGCAGGTGGTCTTCCCCGGCTTCACCTTCTCCTTGACGATGGAGTAGGTGTCGCGGGCGATCATCCGGTACTCGTAGCCCTCTTGCCGCAGATACTCCTCGATCACGTGGGCGGGAAAGCCCGGGTGCCCCTGATCGAGGTTCACCGCCACGATGGAGAAGGGGAAGCCGCAACGCTCCTGCACCTTGCGCAAGAGGTGGAGCATGGTGAAGGAGTCCTTGCCCCCGGAGATGCAGGCCATGATGCGGTCGTTCGGCTCGATGAGTCCGAACTCCTTGCTGGCCCGCGCGACGTCGTTGAGCAGCACCTTTTCCAGGCGAGTGGGCATCGTCCGCAACCTCTCCGCGCGCTCCTAACAAGCATCAAGGGCGCGTTCAACCCGTCGACTGCGACAGGGCCCGGCTCAGGCGGGCGAACTCCTCCACCGAGAGGGTCTCGGCGCGTCGGCCCGGATCGATCGCCGCCGCGGCGAGCGCCGCCGCGACCGCCTCGGGCGAGGCGATCCGCCCCGCCCGCAAGGCGTTTTCGAGCGTCTTGCGGCGCTGGGCGAAGGCCGCCTTCACCAGGCGGCGGAAGAGGTCCTCGTCGCCCGGATCGGCCCGAGGCCTGTCGCGCATCCGGAAGCGGATCACCGCGCTCTCCACCTTCGGCGGGGGCGTGAAAGCGCGAGCCGGCACGCGGTGGGGCACGTCCACTTCGGCGTGCATCTGCAGGAGGACCGAGAGCACGCCGTATTCCTTGCCGCCCGGCCGCGCCGCGATGCGCTCGGTGACCTCCCGCTGCAAGAGGAAGACGACGCGCGCGACCACCTCCTTGTGGTCGAAGACGTGGAAGAGGATCTCGGTGGAGAGGTGGTAGGGCAGGTTGCCCACCACCACCAGCTTGTGTCCCGCCTCGGCGGCGACCTCGTCGAGCGGGAAGGTGGCGGCGTTCGCCTCGCGCACGTCGACGTCCAGGCCGGCGAGCCGCTCGCGCAGGATGGGGACGAGCTCGCGGTCGCGCTCCACCGCGATCACCCGCGCCCCGGTCTCGGCGAGGTGGCGGGTGAGGTGGCCGAGGCCCGCGCCGAACTCCACCACCACGTCCTCGGGGGCGAGTTCGCAGGCCGCGGCGATCGCCGCCAAGTGGCGCTCGTCGCCGAGGAAGTTCTGGCCCCAGCTCTTCTTGGGGCGCAGGCCATGGCGGCGGAGGATCGCGCTCGGATGCTCCGCCATGCTCAGGGCCTCCAGGCGGGGTCGGCGTTGATCGCCAGGCCCGCGGGCTCGGCGCCGCGCAGGTGTCGCAAGTAACCCGCCACCGCGATCATCGCCGCGTTGTCGGTGCAGAGTTCGCGCGGCGGGAGGTAGACCTCGAGCCCGGCCTCCTCGCCCCGCTCCGCCACCAAGGCGCGCAGGCGGCGGTTGGCCGCCACGCCTCCCGCGAGCACCAGGCGCGACAGCCCCGCCTCCCGCGCGGCCCGCACGGCTTTCCGGGAGAGCACGTCGGCGATCGCCTCCTGCACGCTCGCGCAGAGATCCGCGAGTTCCTGCCCCTCGGGGATGCCGCGATCCCGCACGTGGTAGAGGACGGCGGTCTTGAGGCCGGAGAAGGAAAAGTCCAGCGTGGGCTTGTTCGCCAGCCCGCGTGGGAAGTCGATGGCCGTCGGATCGCCGTGCTCTGCGAGGCGATCGATGGCGACGCCGCCGGGGTACGGCAGGCCGAGGAGCTTGGCCACCTTGTCGAAGGCCTCACCGGCGGCATCGTCGAGGGTCTGGCCGAGCAGCCGGAGGGAAAGATCCTCCTCCACCACGTAGAGGCTGGTGTGGCCGCCCGAGACCACGAGCCCGAGGAAGGGGGGCTCCGGGTGGCGCTCGGCGAGGCGGATGGCCCATAGGTGGCCCTCGAGGTGGTTGACGCCCACCACCGGCTTGCCGGCGGCCCACGCGAGTGCCTTCGCCGCCTGCACGCCGACGAGGAGCGCGCCGATGAGGCCCGGCCCGCACGTCACCGCGAAGAGATCGATGTCCGAGAGCGAGACCCCCGCCTCCTCGAGGGCGCGATCGACGGCGGGCAGGACCTTCTGGACGTGGCTGCGGGAGGCGAGCTCGGGAACCACCCCGCCCCACTCCCGGTGGAGATCCACCTGGCTGAAGACCACGTCGGAGAGCCGGCGCGCGCCGTCTTCGACGACGGCCGCGGCCGTCTCGTCGCAGGAGGTTTCGATTCCGAGGATCAGCATGGCGTGGCGGGCGGGCGCCTCAGCTCCGGCGGAAGAAGAACCATCGGCGCCGCCGCTTGCGGGTCTTGGCGGGAATGGGACCGGTCTCGCGGGACCAGAAACTCTCCCGGATGGGCGCTTCTTCCTCCGAGGGACGAGGACGCGGTCCGCCGACGCGATGGGCCGCATGCCGACCGGCCGGCGTGGCGGCGCGCGGCGGGGGGGCGGCTCGGGACGGCGTGGCCGCCGTCGGCGCCGGTGGCGCGGCGACTTCCGTCTTTGCCGGCTTCGGCGCGGGAGCGCTGGGCCGCGGTGCGGCGGGCGCCGCCGACGGCGGGGGCTGGGGAGCGAGGGGCGCGGGCCGAGGAGCCGGCGCGGGAGGCGGCGGCGCGGAAGGGGCCGCCCGCGGCGCAGGCGGCGGCGGCGTGGAAGGGGCCGCTCGCGGTGCGGGAGGCGGTTCGGGGGACTGCGGTGCGGGCGGCGGTTCGATGGGGGCCGGTTCCACCGCGGCGGCCTCGGCGGGCGCCGCTTCCTCCGGCACGGCGGTCTCGCCCGTCTCGGGCGACTCCCACCCCGGTAGCGGCGCGAAGACCGGCATCTCGTCCGGCGCCGTGAACCACGAGCCCTCGTCGTCCTGCCGCGTTCCCAGCTTCAGGATCCCGTCCTGGTAGAGCGCGAGGACGGTGGTGAGGAAGCCCAGGTCGTCGAGGTCGTCGTTGCGGAGGATGTCGTCCAGGCTGCGCTTGCCGTCGAAGCGGCGCAGGACCGGGTTCACCTCGTCGTCCAGCTCGGCGAGCCGCTCGGCGAGGCGCGCGGCGTCGACCACGAGGATCTCGCCGCTCGGGGGGAGCTGCTCGAGGATGCGGCCGCACTCGTCGATGCGGCGCATCCCCTCCATCAGCGCCCCTTGGGTGGAAGTCTGGACGCGGCTCGGCCGGTCCACCGGGCCGAAGTCGATCTCGAAGGTTCCCTCGGACCAGTTGAGCAGCCGGTAGAAGGCGAGCTCGCCGCGCAGCCGACCCAGCTCGGCGTCCACGAGCCGCCCCTCGACGAAATAGGCGGAGGCGCGCTTCCCCTCCGGATGGGTGAAGCGGATGGTGCCCGTCTTGCGGCTCATCTCGAAGGTCTGGACGAGGTCGACCACGCCCATGTCGGCGAGGCTGCCGGAGAAGCCCCGCGCGTCGCGCCGCTCGAACTGCTCCTTCGCGCGCTTCTGCAAGAAGATCGTCACGCGGGTGACGATCTCCTTCACGTACATGGGCTTGGTCAGGTAGTCGTCCGCACCGAGTTCGAAGCCGCGGATCTTGTCCTCCACCGCGCGCTGCGCGGTGAGGAAGATGAAGGGGATCTTGCCCGAGCGCGGGTCGGATTTGAGCCGGCGGCAGAGTTCGAAGCCGTCGATGCCGGGTAGCCGTGTCTCGGAGATCACCAGGTCCGGCGGCGCGGCGGCGCAGCGCTCGAGCGCCTGCTCCCCGCTCTCCGCGGTGCTCACCGAATAGCCGGCCTTGCGCAGGCTGACTTCGAGCACGCGCAGATTGCGCGCGTCTCCATCCACCAGGAGCAGATGCTGCTTCGCCACCGTCGAACCTCGGGAAGCCTCAGCTCCGCGCAGGCCCCCTCGTCAGCTTCCGAATCTCCAGGAGCCGAAGCTCCTGGCGCGCCTCCCGGTGCTGCGGGTTGATCTCCAGCGCAGCCCGGAAGCGTCGCTCCGCGAGTTCCGTGTCCCCGTCCAGGCGGGCGAGGGCACCGGTGTAATAGCAGACTGCGTCCGAATCGGGAAACGCCTCGTAGAGCTTCTCGAGCTCCCGGCGCTGCTCCTCGGGATGGGGGTTTTTCGGGTCGTTGTAGGCAGCCCAGAGCGCATGCGCGCGCAGCTCGGGGGCGTCGCGGATCAGGCGCGCGCGCTCGAAGGCGTCGCGGGCGGCTTCCCACTGGCACTCGCCCAGGGCGGCGAGGCCCTGGATGCGGAGCTGCTCCCACTTCTTCTCGTTGGCCTCGGTGCGCAGCCCGGCGCGCAGCGTCTCGTAGGCCTCGCTGACGGCGGTGAAGATCTTGCGGAGGTCGTTGCGGAGGTGATCGAGCTCCGGCGGGATGCTGTCGGGGTGGAGTCGCTTGGCGGCCAGGACGTAGGCCCGCTTCACCTCGTCCGGACCCGCGCCCTCGTCCAGGCCGAGCCGGGCGAAGGGCGAGAGTTCGGGGAGGATCTCCAGCGTGTGCTTGACCCACCGCTCGTACTCCGACGGATCGCCCGGCGGAAGGCGGAGCCGCGGGGTCCGCCCCCGCTGGAAGGGGCCGGCGCCGATGGTCTCGAACGCCCGGCGCATCATGCGCAGGCGACGCTCGCGCGAACTCGGATCCTCGCCGAGGTTCGGCGTGGGCGTCACCGTGGGTATGGGCGTGACCGTGGCCGTGGAGGGGGGCGTCGGCGTGACGGTGTGCGTGGGCGTCCGCTCGGCAGGCGGGTTGCTCCACGTGGGCGTGGGCGTCACGCGCGGCGTGGGGGTGGGCGGACCGGGCGTCACCTCCGGGACCGGCGTCCGGCTGATCGGCGTGGCGGTCCCCTCGTGTTCCGGCACCGGAGCCAGAACGCCCATCAGGAAGAGCGCGGCGGTGATCGCGTAGACCTGCGGGAGCTCGAGGCCGGAGAGCGAGAGGATCTCCGCGAGCGGGCGCGGCTCGGCCAGCTTGGCCACGAAGAGCCCCTCGGCCTCGTCGAACTGGAAGTAGCCGGCGTACCGCTCCCAGCCCGGGCGCAAGCGGAGCAGAGGATGGCGGGTGCCCGCGCGCACGATGCGCCGCGCCACGGGCGCGCCGGGCGGAAGCGCCAGCGTGTCCAGGATGGCGCGGTGCGCCGAGATCCGGATGGCGTCGGTCCAGGAGGGAAGCTGGTCCTTGGGGATGAAGCGGTACGTGCCCGAGGTGAGCGCGCCCAGGCTGTGCACGTGGCCGAGGTGATGGAGCGTCAAGCCGGTCTGGAGCTGCTCCTCGGTGAGAAAGCCCAAAGCGACGAGCGCCTCCCCCTGCTTGCGTCCGTCCGCGACGGCGACCAGGCTCCGCTCCAGCGCGCGGATGTCGATCCACCCCAGCTCGAGGAGGAACTGCCCGAGGGGTTTGAATCCGAAGAAGATCTCGGCGCCGCAGGGCTGGCCGTTGCGGAAGTACAGGCGCGAGATGCCCCCCTTCGCCTCGATGTGGAGTTCTCCCGTTACACGGAGCCGAAGCGCCTCGATCAGGATCGCCGCGATCGGAGAGGCGGAGAGTTCACCGGATGAAAGATCGCAGAGCGCCTTGGACACGGCGGGCGATGTTATCTCGCTGCGGAGATCGTCGCCATCCTTTGCCGCAGGGCCTCGTAGACGCCGATGCCGACGGATGTGGATAAGTTCAACGAACGGAGCCCAGGGCGCTGTGGTATCGCGACGACGCGCTCAGGGTACCGCTCCAGCAGAGCGCGGGGCAAGCCGTCCTGCTCCGCCCCGAAAACGAGATGGTCGCCGGGCAAGAACTCCGTCTCCCAGAGCGAGCGCGCGCCGTGGCCCGAGAAAAGGTGGAAGTTCGCGCCCTCCAGGCTCGCTTCCCAGGCCTCGAGGTTCGGGTGGATCCGCGCGACCACCTGGTCCCAATAATCGAGACCCGCGCGCCGCAGATCCTTGTCCGCGATCGAAAAGCCCAAGGGCTCGACCAAGTGCAACCGGCAGCCGGTGACGGCGCACAGTCGCGCCACGTTTCCGGTGTTGGGCGGGATCTGCGGGTGCACGAGCACCACGGAAAAGGGCGGATCGATGGGAGGTAGATTCACCATGCTACGATCGGTGCGTGCTCTTGGCGGAGAATCTCACGAGGGGCGTCGTGTTGGCGCAGCGCGTCCGCCGAGCCGATACCTTCGGCCGACGCCTGCGCGGCCTGCTCTTTGCGCCGCCGCTTCGTCCCGGTGAAGCCCTGTGGATCGTTCCCTGTCGATCGATCCACACCTTCGCCATGCGATACACGATCGATGCAGTGTTTCTCGATGCCGACGGACGGGTCGTGCACGTCTGCTCGCACCTCGCGCCCTGGCGCGCCACCCGCGTGGTGCCGCGGGCCCGTACGGTGCTCGAACTTCCCGCCGGCGTGGTCGAGCAAAGCGGCACGCGGCCCGGCGATCGCATCCGCATTCATGACGGCTCCGGATAGGCGACGTCGTCCACGAGGCGGCCGTGCACGCGCGCGCCGGGCAGCACCACCGCCCGCGGGCCGATGCGCGCGCCGGGGTCGACGCGCGCGCCCGACCCGATCCATACCGGGCCGACGAGTTCGGCGTCGGGCGCGACCGTCGCGTCCGGCGCCACATAGACACCCTGCACCGCCTCGAAGCCAGGAAGGCGGTAGCGCCCCTCGAGAAGATCGAGATTCGCTTCGCGGTAGCGCTCCGGCGTGCCGACGTCCGACCAGCGGCCTTCGGCGATCACGTGGCCGAGGACGCGTTCACCGCGGGCGATCAGCCCGAGGTGCCCCTGGCGGTTGATGCAACAGGCCCCCTCCTTCGGCAGCACCTCGAAGATGCGCGGCTCGAGAAAATGAATTCCGGTGAATAGATGGGGAGTGCCATCCCCTTCCCTGCCCTCACCCGCGATGCGGAGGACGTCTCCCCGCGCATCGATCTCCACCGGCGCGTAATCGGCGCCGGTGGGCATCGGGCGGAGCACCATGGTCGCCGCGGGGCGCTCGGTGCGGTGTCGCTCGAGCGCGGGACCAATGTCCATGTCGGTGAGCACGTCGCCGTTGACGAGGAGGATCGTCTCGCCGCGATCCAGCAGCGGGCGGGCCGCGACCAAGGCGCCCCCCGTCCCCAGCGCCTCGGGCGCCTCGAAGGAGAGGTGGAGGACGAGGCCCAGCCGCCCCGCGGCGCGGCGCGCGACCTCGGCGATCCGGGGCGCGAGGTGGTGGGCGTTGACCACCACCTCCCGGATGCCCAGCCGCGCGACGAGCGCGAGGTTTTCTTCGAGGAGGGTGCTGCCCAGCAAAGGAAGCGCGGGCTTGGGGATCCGCTCGGTGAGGGGCCGCAACCGCGTCCCCAACCCGGCGGCGAGGACCATGGCGATCATGCGAGCTCCGGCACGTAGCGCGCGAGCAGATCGTGCAGCGGCGCGAGCCGCGGCAAGCGCTCGAGCGCCGCCTTCACGTAGCCGAGCGAGGGCTTCACGTAAGGCAAGAAAGACGGGTTCTGCTTCACCCGGTCGATGAAGACGAAGCGCCCCGCATCCTTGAGCTTGCGCTGCACGGTCTGCAGGTGGAAGGTCTCGACCAGCGCCTCGGGATCGAGCGTCTCGCCGCCCTCCTCGCGGAGCGCGTGCGCGTAACGCAGGATCAGCCGCTCGACCCGATCGAGCGGAAGCTCCACGTAGGAGTCGCGTAGGAGCGCCACCAGGTCGTAGACCACGGTGCCCTGCAGCGCGTCCTGGAAATCGATGACGGCCAGGTCGCCATCGTCGAGCACCATGAGGTTGCGGCTCTGGTAGTCGCGGTGGGTGAAGCCCTTGGGGAGCGCGTCGAGGGCCCGGCAGAGCGCGTCGGCTTCCGCGGCGAAGCGCGCCGCGTCTTCGGCGGAGAAGCGGTCTCCCACGATCCACTCGCGGAAGTGGTCCATCTCCCAGCGCAGAAGGTCGAAGTCGAAGCTGCGCCGGAAGGCGACGCAGGCCGGGTCGGGCGCGCGGTCGGCCCGGGCACGCAGTGCGGCCAGCCGGTCGATCGCCTTCTGGTAGAGCGCCTCCGCGTCGGACTCGGCGAGCGCGTCCTCGAGGGTGCGGCTGCCGAGATCCTCGAGAATCATGACCCGCGCTTTGGGATCCCAGCGATGGATCGCGGGGACGCGGATGCCGAGCCCGCGCAGGTAGCGCTGGATCTGGACGAAGGGATCTTCCGCCTCCACCCCACCCTTGGAGGCCTCCTCCGAGCGCGGGTCCGCCGGTGCGACCATGGCGATCACCCGGAAATCCGGGCCCGTGACGCGGAAGTAGGTGCGGGCGGAGGCATGCCCGGCCAGCCGCACCACATCCCAGCCGGGATCGGCCTCGCGGCCGAGCGCCAGGGCCACCTGCGCACGCAACTCCTCGGGACTGCTCATCTGCTGCCTCGCGTTGACCGAGATCGTCGGCTCTTTTATACCCGTCCGGACTCGGGAGGAATCGTGGACATCTGCAACGACATTCTCGAAGCGATCGGAAGGACCCCGCTCGTCCGGCTCAACAAGCTCGTCGGCCCCGAGGATGCGACCGTCCTCGTCAAGTGCGAGTTCATGAACCCGGCGGGTGCGATCAAGGATCGAATCGCCGTCCACATCATCGACAAGGCGGAGAAGGAGGGTCTTCTGGAGCCCGGTGGCACCATCGTCGAGAACACCAGCGGCAACACGGGCGCGGCGTTGGCGATGGTGGCGGCGGTGCGTGGCTACAAGTGCATCTTCACCATGCCCGACAAGATGTCGAAGGAGAAGATCGACACGCTGCGGGCATGGGGCGCCGAGGTGGTGGTCACCCCGACCAACGTGCCGGCCGACTCGCCCGAGTCGTATTACGAGACGGCCAAGCGCATCGCGCGGGAGACGCCGAACGCCTTTTACGTCAACCAGTACCACTCCCTCGACAACATCGAAGCGCACTACCTCTCCACGGGCCCGGAGATCTGGGAGCAGACCGGCGGAAAGATCGACTGCTTCGTCGCCGGCCTCGGCACCGGCGGCACCATGTCGGGCACCGGCAAGTTCCTCAAGGAGAAGAACCCCGCCATCCGCAACGTCGGAGTCGATCCCGAGGGCTCGGTCTACGCGGAGTACTTCCGCACCGGCAAGCTGCCCGAGCCGCACACCTACAAGGTGGAGGGGATCGGCGAGGACATGCTCTGCAAGGCGATGGATTTCTCCATCCTCGACGACGTGCGGGTGGTCGACGACCAGACCTGCTTCACCTGGGCGCGCCGCCTCGCCCGTGAGGAGGGCATCTTCGCCGGCGGCTCCTCCGGCGGCGCGGTGGCCGTGGCCGTCCAGCTCGCCAAGGAGCTCGGCAAGGGCAAGGTGATCGTCGCCATCCTCCCCGACGGCGGGAAGTCCTACATCTCGAAGTTCTACTCCGACGATTGGATGCGCGCGAACGGCTTCTCGATCGAGTGAGCGCACCTCACGGGCCGGGGTGGAGGTGCCCCTCGCACGTACCGCCGTGATCCTCCGCCCGCGTCCCGTCCTAAGAGGTGGCGTGCCGCCAGATGGCGCCCTCCGTGCGGGCGCCATCCATCCGCGTTCGCGCGCGTCGTCCTGGTACATGATCGCCGCCGCAGCCCGAGGCGTGGAGGCAACGATGGAAGAATCTGGGATCGCGCGGATCGTCCGTTTCGAGATGGGGAGCCGGCCGGCGTGGGGGCGGGCCGACGCCGCGGGTCGGGTGGAACTCCTCTCGGACGCTCCGTGGCGCGGTGGCGTGCCGCGAGGGAGCGGCGGGACGCTCGAGGATCTCCGCCTGCTCGCCCCCGTGGAGCCGACGAAGATCGTCTGCGTAGGGCGCAACTATGCCGCGCACGCGAAGGAACTCGGCAACGAGCTTCCGGCCGAGCCCCTCCTGTTCTTGAAGCCGCCCTCGGCCGTGATCGGGCCGGAGGAGGCGATCCTCCTCCCGGGGGCTTCCGACGACGTCCAGCACGAGGCCGAGCTCGCGGTGGTGATCGGCCGGCGCTGCAAGGACGTGGGCGAAGAGGAGGTACCGGCGGTCGTCTTCGGCTTCACTTGCCTCAACGACGTGACGGCCCGTGACATCCAGAAAAAAGAGAAACACCTCACCCGCGCCAAGAGCTTCGACACCTTCTGCCCGATCGGTCCCTGGATCGCCGAGGGGTGGAGCGATCCGTCCGCGCGCCGGGTGCGCTGCACGGTGAACGGCGAGGTGCGCCAAGACGGAAGCACCGCGGACATGGTATTTTCCGTCCCGGCGCTCGTCGCCTTCGTCTCCCGCATCATGAGGCTCGAACCGGGCGACGTGATCGCCACCGGAACGCCGGCCGGAGTCGGTCGGCTGCGCTCGGGCGATCGGGTGGCCGTCGAGATCGACGGAATCGGCGTGCTCGCCAATCCCGTTCGCTGATTCCGCAATCCCTCGACCACGTCGATGCCGTGCACGGCGTGGTGTCCCCCGACCACGCGGGTGTCCGTCTTGGAAGATGTGAGCGGGCGTTCGGACGGGAGCGGGCGGTAGGTCGTGCGGCTGGGGCTGTGCTGCACCTTCCTCGAGGCACCGATCCACTTCCGGCGGACCACGGCGCGCTACCTCGCCCGTCTACAACCGTCCGAACGCGTCCGCTTCTTGCGCACGCTCCTCGATGACAACGCGGAGGCGCTGCGGAAGGCCCTGCTCTTTAGCGCGGAGCACGGCATCGGGGCCTTTCGCCTGAGCAGCCAGATCTTTCCCGTCTACACGCACCCCAAGATGGGCTATCGCCTCGACGCGATCGATCCGGCGGGTGAAATCCGCAACGCGTACGCGGAGGCGGGCGCGCTCGGTCGCGCACTCGGCCTGCGCCTGAGCCTGCACCCCGCTCCCTTCGTCGTGCTGGGATCGCCGACGGAGGCGGTGGTGCGCAAGGCGGTCGAGGACCTCGAGTACCACGCCGAGGTGGCCGAGCTCGTGGGCGCAGAGCAGATCACCGTCCACGGAGGCGGCGGGCAGGGCGGCAAGGAGGCGTCGCTGGCGCGGCTCCGGCGCAGCCTGTCGCGCCTTCGCCCCGAGGTACGGCCTGGGCGAGGACGAGGCGGCCGAGGCCTGCTTCGCCACCTGGGGCGACCGCGAACCGTGGGCCCACGTCTCGAGCCCGCGCGGTGGGTGGGCGGCGCCGAACCCCCGTCTCCACGCCGTTACGTGGATCCCGCGGACGTCCCGCGCGCCTGGATGGGCCGCGCCCTGACAGTGGACGTCAAGGCGAAGGCCAAGGAACGCGCCGTCCTGCGGCTCGCCCGCGATCTGGGATTGCAGCGCGCCTCCGAGTGAGTGGGAGGCGGTGCGGCCCCTCTCCGTGCGGAGCGCTGCCGGATGTGGGATGTGCTATAAGGGGCCGCCCGCATCCGCGGTACTTGGAAGGGAGAAGAGCGATGTCCCAAGGCGAGCGCAAGCTCGGATTCGACACCCTGGCCATCCACGCGGGCCAGGCGCCGGATCCGACGACGGGCGCGATCATGACGCCGGTCTACCTGACCTCCACCTACGTGCAGACGGGGCCCGGCGAGCACAAGGGCTTCGAATACAGCCGCACGCAGAATCCCACCCGCTTCGCGCTGCAGGACTGTCTCGCGGCGCTGGAGGGCGGTCGGTTCGGCGCGGCCTTCGCCTCGGGACTGGCGGCGATGGACTGCCTGCTGCACGCCTTGCAGGCGGGTGACCACGTGGTCTGCTCGGACGACCTCTACGGCGGAAGCTTCCGGCTCTTCGACAAGGTCTTCCGCCACATGGGCCTCGAGTTCACCTACGTGGACATGACCCGCGCGGAGAACGTGCGGGAGGCGATCCGCCCCGGCAAGACGAAGATGGTGTGGATCGAGACGCCCACCAATCCGATGCTCAAGCTGGTGGACCTGTCCGCCGTGGCGGCGATCGCGCGCGAGGCCGGCGCGATCAGCGTCTGCGACAACACCTTCGCCTCCCCCTACTTTCAGCGCCCGCTCGAGCACGGCATCGACGTGGTCGTGCACTCGATGACCAAGTACCTCAACGGCCACTCGGACGTGGTCGCGGGCTGCCTCGTCACCAACGACGAGAAGATCGCGGAGGGCATCTACTTCCGGCAAAACGCCATCGGTGCCGTACTCGGTCCGATGGATTCCTTCCTCGTGCTCCGCGGTCTCAAGACCCTCGGCGTGCGCATGGAGCGCCACCAGGAGAACGCGAAGCGGATCGCCGCGTACCTGGAGGCGCACCCGAAGGTCCGCAAGGTCGTCTATCCGGGCCTTCCGTCGCACCCGCAGCACGAGCTCGCCAAGCGGCAGATGCGCGGCTTCGGCGGCATGCTCTCGTTCGAGATCGACGGCGGGCTGCAGGCGGCGGACCGGTTCTTGCGGAGCGTGCGGATCTTCGCCCTCGCCGAGTCGCTGGGCGGCGTGGAGAGCCTGATCGAGCACCCGGCGATCATGACGCACGCCTCCATCCCCAAGGAGACGCGGGACGCGCTGGGAATCTCGGACGGGCTCATCCGCCTCTCGGTGGGCATCGAGAACGCGGAGGACCTCATCGACGATCTGGAACGCGCCTTTGCGGCGGTTTGAGGTGCCATGTCGAGCGGTTCGAAATCGGCGGTCAAGGATCCGATCAAGCGCTGGGCGCCCCGGCCCATCCCCCGTCATCCGCTGGATCGCAAGGCGAGCGACCCGCGTCTCGCCGCAGCCCTCGCGGCCCGCGAGCGCTGGCATGGTCGCAGCGGCCGGCCGGCGCTCAAGAGCCCGGCGCAAGCCGTGGCCTTCGTACGGGAACGTCGCCTCGTGCACTCCCCCACGGCCTCCGCCCTGCCCAACCTCCTCGATCCCATCGTCGGGCGCGCGCTCGAGGAGGAGGAGCGTTCCTCCGGACAGGCCGTGACCACGCTGCAGGCGTGGATGCCCGAAATCCGGTCGACGCCCGACATCCTGGAGCTTCGCCTCTGCTTCGAGCGCCCGACCTTCGTGCATGCGGATCTCTGGCCCTGCCTCGAGGCGATCGGCCGCGTGCGCGACGAGGAGGTGCGCAAGGATCGCAGCCTCCCGCTCGAGGTGCGGGAGGCGCTCGAGATCCTCGACCGGCGGGGCGTCATTGCCGTCGAGCGGCTGGGTGAGATGCTCGACCTGGACAAGGAGGACGCGGAGCGCCTCGCGTTCTTCCTCGAAACGAAGCTCGTGGCGGTGACGCGAAACGAGTTCGACGAGGACGAGGAGCGCGACATCCTCGTGATCGAGCCGCTGGTCCACTGGATCGAGCAGCATCCGCACCAGGAGCGGGAGCTGACCAAGGACCGCTCCTTCACCTTCCTGCTCATCGCGGCGCTGCGCTCGGCGGTCGCTCTCTGGCCCGACGAACTCGAGGCCATCTTCCCGTGGACGGAGGCGGAGCGCGAACTCGCCATCCAGGAAGCGATGACCACGGGGACGATGATCCCCTACTACGAGGACGGCCAGCGCATCCTCGTGGCCTCGCCCGTGCCCCGCTGAGCGATCAGACCTCCGGGGGCGCGAGCGCCGCGCGGAGCTCGGTCACGAAAGGTCCGACCTCGAGCGCTTCGCGCCCGAGCGCGGTGATCAGCGCGTCGATCCCCTCGACGCCCGCGTCCAGGAGGAGGTCGAGGCGCTGGCGGGACGCGGGGTCGTTCCACCACGCCTCGCCCATCGCCTCCGCGAGCATCGAAGCGAGCAGCTCGCCCCGAAGGAGGTCCACGGCCTCGAGAGGGGTCGTTCGCTCGAGGCGGGCCACGGCGCCGGGGACCCGGATGCCGAAGGCCCGTGCCATGTGGCGTGCATACGCCCGCTCGTAGGCCGCCTGGCCCTTCCCGCGCTCGGCTTCGGCCAGGAGCAACGCCGCGTGGTGGCGCACGAGAAAGAGGCGGCGCAAACCGAGCGCCGCACCGCGGGCGCGCGCCTCGGCACCCGTCATCCCGCCCACCTCGGTCAGCCACGCGACCTGGGCCGTGAGACGCGCGAAAAGCCCGCCGAAGGCGCGGAGGACCGGCTCCGGGGGGACGTTCCCGCCGCGCGCGGCGACGAGGGCGCAGCCCACGTCGCGGAAGAGATCGCCGTGGCGCGGCCCGCCGTCCTCCGGCAGGGCGAGGCGCGCGCCGCCGGGCATGGGCAAGCAGAGCGAGCGCGCCTCCCGGTCCTCGCGCGGGTCGGCGTCGATCTGCAAGCGGTCGACGGCGGACAAGTCGAGCTCCAGGCGCGCGAGCGTGGCATCCAGCGTCTCGCGCGGGCGACGGCGACGCAGGGGAACGTCGAGCCCCGCGCTCCGCAGCACCCGCGGGAGGTCGGACCAGCCGAGTTCGGTGGCGTCGCGACCGAGGGTTCGCTGCGCGGCGCCGAAGAAGGCTTCCTCCCACAGTCCATCGGTCGCGCGGAGGATGGACTCCGCCAGGTGGATCGCCTCCTCCCCTTCCATGCCGGCGAGATGGACGGCGGCCTCGAAGGGGCTCTCGTAGGCGAGCGCGCCGAGCGCGCGCCGCAGCGCAGCGTTGCGCGCCTCGACGAGGGGAAGGAGCGGCTCCAGGGCCTCGGCGATCGCGTCGCCGCGCGCGTCCTCGGCTCCCCCCTCCGGCCGGTACGCGAGAGCGCGGAGCCGCGCCTCCGCCAGCGCTTCGTCCTCGTCGCGCACCGCCCGATCGAAAAACTCCGCCGCGAGGAAGGCGTACAGCCGCCTCCACGTCCGCGGCGCTTCGGCGTGCGCGGCCACCCGCTCGACCGCACGCACCGTCTCGGGCTCGAAGAGATGGTCCGCGGGCTCGGCCTCCGCCGGCGGTTCCAGCCCGACCCACAGGCGCCAGAGCCGCTCCGCCTGCTGCGTGAGATGGCGCGCGGCCTCGTCCCGCGCGCGCACGGCGCGGGCCTCGTCCTCCGGGGTGGGCGCTCCGACCGTCCGCACACGTGGCGCAGGCGGCAAAGCCTCCGCGGGCTGCCCGGTCTCGATCGGGCGCGCGGTCGCGCAGGCGGTGGCGAGGGCCAGGCTCGCCGCGAGGATGGCGTGGCGCATGGGGGGCCGTTTCTACCAGAGCGAGAGAAAAAGTCGCGCCCGATCGCCCGCTCGCCGTTTTCCCGTGCGCGGCGAGCGTGGTAGAGGCGCCGTATGCGCAACACGCTCGAGCTGCGCGCCGCGGTGCGCGCGCGTCAGACGCTGTACCGGATCGTGCGCGAGGTCTTCGCCGAAGCGGGCTTCGACGAGGTGGAAACGCCCCTGCTCGTCCCCGCCCCCGGCATGGAGCCGCACATCGACTGCTTCGAGACGCGCTTTCGGCCGCAGATGGGGGCCCGAACGGGCGAGCGTCCGCTCTGGCTGCACGCTTCCCCCGAGTACGCGATGAAGCGGCTGCTCGCCGACGGATGGGAGCGGATCTTCCAGATCACCAAGGTCTTTCGGAACGGGGAGATCGCCCAGAACCACAACCCGGAGTTCACCATGCTCGAGCACTACCGCGTGGTGGACGAGGCGGAGGGCTATGCACCCATCCTCGGGGATCTGGAGGCGATCGCGTACCGCGCCGCGTTGGCCATCGCCGGCGGGTCGCGCATCCGGTGGAAGGGCGTGGAGGTGGACCTCACACCGCCCTGGCCCCGACTGAGCGTGCGCGAGGCCTTCGCCACGTACGCCGGGATCGATCTGCCCCTCGACGGGAATGCCCGGCTGTTGCGCGAGCGGATGATCGCCGCGGGCTTCGACCCCGCCTCGGCCGAGACCTACGACGACCTCTTCTTCACCGTCTTCCTCTCCTTCGAGACCCGCCTCGGCGCGGGCCGCCCCGTCTTCCTCACGAACTGGCCCGCCTGCATGGCTTCGCTCGCGCGGCTGCGGGCCGACGATCCGAACGTGGCCGAGCGCTTCGAGCTGTACATCGCCGGCGTCGAGCTCGCGAACGGCTTTTTCGAGCTCAACGACGCCGAGGAGCAGCGGCGGCGACTCCTCGCCGAGCGCGAGGAACGGCGCCGCCTCGGCCGCCCCCTCTACCCGCTCGACGAGCGCTTCATCGAAGCCGTCGGCCGCATCCCCCCCGCCGCCGGCGTCGCCACCGGCCTCGACCGCCTCCTCATGGTCCTCGGCGGATGGGAGCGCATCGAGGACGTGCTGCTCTTCCCCGCCGCGACGGAGTTCTGACGCGTCGCGGGCCAGCCCGACACCGGCCTGCGACCTCGACCGGTCGGTTTGGACCGTGTCACTGGCGCTGGAGGGTGCGGCGGAGAACGCCGCCTTCGATCTCGCGCGGACGGACGACGATGGAGTCGAGGAGATAGCCGTCACGCTCGAGGTCGAAGCGCAGGCGCTCGTCAACGGGAAGCGCGTCGAGTTCGAGGGGGGTGGTGCCGACGGGCCGGCCGTTGAGGCGCACGCGCGCGCCGGCGGGGACGGATTCGATCCGCAGGCGGCCGAGGGCGCTTTCCAGCTTGCCCCGGGCGACGTGGATCTGGCCGTTGCGCTCGATGGGCGCCTGGGCGTCGACGTGATCGGGTAGGCGCAGGGCCAGCGTGGCACGCACGGGAATGCGGCTCTCCGGGAGGAAGAGGGGGGTCCGCCCCAGGGACTTGTCCTCGTAAAAGACCTCGGCGCCGCTCGGCTCGCTGAGCACGAGCAGCGGACGCGGCTGCGCCTCCAGGTAGACGAATCCGCCGCCCGCCATCGCCAGTGCACCCAGGATGGCGCCTCCGAGGAAGGCGGCGACGACGGCGCCGCGACTCGGCCTCGGGCGGCGCGGCAGGCTCGCGGGTCGCGGGGTCGTCGGCCGCGGCGTGACGCTCGTGGCGGGCCGGGGCGCCTCCTGCATGGAGACGAAGATCTTTGTGGCCGAGGCCGCGGGGATCTTCGCCAGCGCCTCCTCCAGCGGATCGGCGCTGCTCCGCGACGGGGTGGTGGGCGGAGGCGGGACGTGGGTGCGGGCGAGGGCCTGCATCTTCTCCGCATCCCGCGCGCGCTCCCTCTGCATCTCCTCGATGCGGTCGCGGTACAGCTCGCGCATCGAGGCTTCGAGCAGCGCCATGACCTCCATGGTCTGGGTGGGGAAGAGCATCTGCAATAGCTCGTCCGCCATCTCCTCCGCGGATTGGAAGCGCTGCGAGGGCTCGTAGGCGAGGCTCCGGGAGACGAAGTCGTCGAAGACCTTGGGAAGACCCGCCGCCTGGGACGGCGGGACCACCTGCCGACGGCGCGAGGCGACCAGGGCGTCGACGTCGGAGACCTTGCCGAAGGGGTGGGTGCCGGTGAGGAGCTCGTAGAAGATGACGCCCACCGCGAAGAGGTCGACGCGGTGGTCGAAGTCGCGCCCCTCGGCCTGCTCCGGCGCCACGTAGCTGAGCTTCCCCATCAGCGTGCCCTCCCGGTAGTTCGAGAGGGACTTCTGCGCCGCGCGCGCCACGCCGAAATCGAGGAGCTTCACCCCCCCGTCCCAGGTGAGCATGACGTTGTCGGGGGAGACGTCGCAGTGGACGATGTTGAGGGGGTTGCCCGCTCCGTCTTGCCGCTTGTGGGCGTACTCGAGGCCGCGCAGCACCTCGAGGCAGATGTAGATCGCCTGCTCCAGGCCGAGCGGTCGGCCGGCGTGACGGGCGAGGTGCATCACCTCGTGGAGGGTGGCGCCCTCCACGTACTCCATCGAGATGAAGTAGCGGCCGTCCACCTCGCCGAGCTCGTAGATCTGGGCGATGGTCGGGTGGGTCAGCGCCACCGTCAGCTTCGCCTCGTTGATCAGCATCCGGATGAACTGCCGATCCGAGGAGAGCGTCGGCAGGATGCGCTTGACGACCAGCTCCTTCTCGAAGCCGCCCGCGCCCGCCGTCTTGGCGCGGAAGATCTCCGCCATCCCTCCGTGGCCGAGCCGCTGGAGGAGGAAGAACTTGCCGAAGAGCTCCGGTTGAAAGGCGTCCGTCATGGGACCTCGCGCTTCCGTCTCGCCGCCAGTGAACTTCGCCTAACGGCGAGAGAAAAGCCAGAATACGAACGTCAGCAGAAGCGAGAGAAGGAGCGAGAGGAGGAGCGAGGTTCCCAACGGGAAGTAGAACCTCCAGTTCCCCTTCTCGATGGCGATGTCCCCGGGGAGCTTGCCCGGTCGAAAGCCCGGGATCCGCTCCAGGAAGACGAGCGCGAGCCCCAGGAGAAGGAGCAGCGCGCCGACCACCATCAGCCCTCTTCCGAGACCACCCATCGCGCGCAAGATACCACGCCCGATCCGCCCCCGAGCCCGGCGCTCGGGCGGGCCTACGTCCCCCCGCCCGCCACCCCGGAGCGATGTCCGCCGAATCAATCGGGTCCACGGGGCGGCCCATCGGTTCAAAGGACATCCATGGTCGGGGTTCGGGGAGGCCCCCTTTGATTCCGGCGGACATTCGGAAGGGGGATCGGGGACTCCGACTCGATTCGGCGGACATCCACAGTGGGGGCTCGAGGGGGCCCCTTCGATTCCGGCGGACATCCGGGGAGGGGTCGGGGGTCAGTCGAGGAAGAGGACGGAGTCGGTGATGCGGGCGAGGACGCGATCGTAGGCGGGCAGGTCGACGGGGCGGGTGGCGACGAAGCGGAAGAGGCGGTCGCCGCGGGCGACGTAGGTGGTGGTGAAGACGGTGGGCACGCCCTCGACCTCGAGTTCGAGGCGGCGGCGGGCGCCGTCGACGCCGCCCAGGGTGGTGGGCAGGATGGCGCCGGCGCCGCGGATGCGGACGACGCCGGTGGCGACGCGTGCGCCCAGCTCCTCCTCGGTGAAGGCGCGCACCGCCTCGAAGGGATCGGCCTGGCCTTCGACCGGGAGGACGAAGACCGAGAACGAGGCGCGCGCATGCAGGGGGAGCGCGTTGTCGAAGACGCCGGGGCGGCGCACGTGCCACCCCTTCGGCACGGCGAAGACGACGCCGTGGTCGGGCTCGTAGATCTCCACGAGCCGAGGCAAAAAGCGCGCGGAGAGGGAGCTACCCAGCACGAGGACGACCAGGACGGCGGCCAGCGGGAGCACGCGATCGACCAGGAGGCGGCGGAGATCGGGCCGCGGCGAGAGGAGGCGGGGCCGCAAAGGCAGCGTGGCCAGCGCGCCGGCGAAGAGGCCGCCGAGATGGCCCCAGTTGTCGATGCCCTCCGAGCGGAAGCCCATGTACAGGTAGACGGCCACCGTCGGCAGGGTGGCGGCGCCGAGCACGGCGCGGTAGCGGCGCGGCAGCATCCGCCGGTACTTGATGCCGAAGACCACGGCGCTGCCGAGCAGGCCGTAGGCCATGCCGGAGGCCCCCATGGTGAGAGCGTCGGTGTGGGCGTAGCTCGCCAGCGTGGTGCCGAGCGCGGCCGCGAGGAGGACGAACAAATAATCGAAGGGTCGATAGGCGTTCTCCACCGCGGCGCCGAAGTGGAAGATGACGAAGAGGTTGAAGCCGATGTGGATGGGGCTGACGTGGACGAAGTTGGCCGTCAGCAGCCGCCACCACTCGCCCAGGTCGTGCAGGAGCGGACCGGCCTTGGCCCCGTAGGCCACGAGCGTCCCCACGGTGATCGGCCCCTTTTGCCGCTGCAGCAGATAGAGCGCGAGATTCGCGAGGCAAAGGATCACCGTGATGCGGGGAAAGCGTCCTAAGTGGAAGGCGTGCTCGAAGTAGATCCCGCGAGGCGGGGCGAGACGGCGGAAGGGCTCGATCTCGCCCACCCGCTTGAAACCTTCCCCCGTGAGCGGCGGAAAGCACACCTCGGTGAAGAGGTCGATCTCGCCGGATACGACCCTCCGCTCGAAGTCCTCGAGGTCGAGGACCTCCTCCTCGCCCGCGAAGCGGACGGTGATGGTGGTCAGCGCGCTCAAGCCCCCGATCTCAATCCCCGCGCCGGCCGCGCGCAAGATTCGGGCGAGCGGGCGCCGCAGCCCCGATCTCGTCGCCCGATGGCCACGCCCGCCGCGCGGTCGGCGGACTAGCGACCCTCGAAGCGAGGCTCCCGCTTTTCGAGCACCGCCCGCAGGCCCTCGCGGAAGTCCTCCGACGCGAAGGAGGCGCGGCGCAGCTCCTCGAGCTCGGCGTGGGCGGCCGGCGGAAGCTCGCGACGCCGCATCAGCGCGAAGGCCCTCTTCATCCCCTGCACGGCGAGCGGCGCGTTGCGGGCGATGTGCGTGGCCAGCTCGAGGGCGCGCGCGAGCGCCCCGCCCTCCCCGGCCACCTCGTCGACCAGCCCCATTTCGAGGGCCTCAGCGGCCTCCACCGGATCGCCGGTGAAGAAAAGGCGCTTGGCCTGCGCCAAACCGACGAGCTCGACGAAGCGCTGCATGCCCGCGGCGGCGTAGACGATGCCGAGGCGGGCCGGGGGCATCGCCAGGCGGACGCCCGGCTGGGCGATGCGCAAGTCACAGGCCGCGGCCAGCTCGGCGCCCGCGCCGTAGGCGGCCCCACGCAGCGCGGCGACGATGGGCGGGCCGAGCCGCTCCATGGCGCGGAGCGTGCGGCCGAGTTCCTCGTCCGGAAGGGCCTCGCCCGGATCGAGGCGCTCGAGCGCGCGCAGATCGTAGCCGGCGCAGAAGGCCTTCTCCCCCGCCCCGGTGAGGACGATGCAGCGCACGCCCGCCGCCTCGGCGGAAAGGAAGGCCTCCCGCAGCTCGACGAGGGCGGCCGCGTCCACCGCGTTGCGACGCGCCTCGTTGGAGATGGTCAGAAGCCGCACGCCCTCGGCGGGGTCGCTGGCCGTGATCACGCCCATGGCCGCTCAGCCGATGATGGCGAGGACGTCGCCCTCCTGCACCGCATCGCCTTCCTTGCAGCGGATCTCCTGGATCGTCCCGGCGCCGGGGGCCTCCACCGGCATCTCCATCTTCATGGACTCCAGGATGACGACGACGTCGCCCTCGGCGACGGTGTCGCCCTGGGCCTTCTCGATCTTCCAGACGGTTCCGGCGATGTGCGCGGTGACTTCGATGGCCATGTGGTTTCTACCCTCGCTGAGAAGAGAACACGGTCTCCATACCACGCCGGGCGGCGGCGCTCTCGCCCTTCACGTGGTGAGGCGCTCGAGGAAGCGCGTGTCGAGCGCGCCGGCCCGGAAGGTCTCGCTCTGCAGGATGCGCCGGTGCAGATCGAGGTTGGTCTGGAGCTTTTCGCCCTCGATGCGGAAGGCCTCGACCGCCTCGAGCGCACGCCCGATGGCGTCGTCGCGATCGGCGCCGTGCACGACGATCTTGGCGAGGAGGGGATCGTAGAAGGGCGTGACGGTCTGGCCCGCCGCGTAGCCGGCGTCCACGCGGACGCCCTCGATGCGCGGCTCCTCCCACACGGCGATGGTGCCGGGCCTGGGGAGGAAACGCACCGGATCCTCGGCGTACACGCGGAGCTGGATTGCCGCACCCGCGCGACGGACCGCCCCCTGCTCGAGATCGAGCGCCTCGCCGGCGGCGATGCGGAGCTGCCAGCCGATGAGATCGACGCCCGTGATGAACTCCGTGACCGGATGCTCCACCTGGAGGCGGGCGTTCATCTCGATGAAGTAGAAGTCGTCGCCCTGGACGAGGAACTCCACCGTGCCCGCGTTCTCGTAGCCGAAGGCCTCGGCCGCGCGGAGAGCCGCCTCGTACATGCGATCGAGGAGCCACGTCTTGCCTTGGAGGTGCAGCGGCGAGGCCGCCTCCTCGACCACCTTCTGGTGGCGGCGCTGGATGGAGCACTCGCGGTCGAAGAGGTGCAGGCGCTTGCCGCGGGAGTCGCCGAGGATTTGCACCTCCACGTGGCGGGGCGCGTCGAGGTAGCGCTCGAGGTAGACCGCCTCCACGCCGAAGGCCGCGCGGGCCCGGTCGCCGCAGGTCCGCAGCGCCTTGTCGAGTTCGGCCTCGTTTTCGGCGCGCATCATGCCGATGCCGCCGCCGCCACCCG
>Ga0079224_100001147_pt1 | contig 29393 bp, 20 predicted proteins | sample Stecom2015_FD_80414 | JGI IMG/M metagenome (GOLD analysis project Ga0079224, IMG submission 80414) | Agricultural soil microbial communities from Utah to study Nitrogen management - Steer compost 2015 | ecosystem: Environmental > Terrestrial > Soil > Agricultural land | place: USA: Utah... | reverse complement strand
TGATCAAGGCCGACGTGCAGGGTTCGGCCGAGGCGCTGCGGCAGTCCTTGACTGAGCTGAGCACGCCGGAGGTCCGGGTCAACGTCGTCTCGGCGGGCGTCGGCGCCATCAACGAGACCGACGTCAACCTGGCGTTGGCTTCCAACGCACTGTTGATCGGCTTCAACGTGCGTGCCGACGTGGCAGCGCGGCGCCTGATCCAGGAGTCCGGCGTCGATCTGCACTACTACAGCGTCATCTACGACGCCATCGAGGAGCTCAAGAACGCCATCAGTGGCATGCTCAAGCCGGAAGTGCAGGAGCGCATCATCGGCTTGGCCGAGGTCCGCGAGGTGTTCCACTCCTCCAAGATGGGCCAGATCGCCGGCTGCCTGGTTACGGAGGGTGTGGTGCGGCGCCACAACCCGATCCGGGTACTGCGCAACAACGTGGTCATCTTCGAGGGCGAGCTGGAGTCGCTGCGCCGCTTCAAGGACGACGTCAAGGAGGTCCATGCCGGCACCGAGTGCGGCATTGGTGTGCGCAATTACAACGACGTCCGGGTCGGCGACCAGATCGAATGCTACGAACGGGTCGAGGTGGCAAGGCAGCTGTGATAGCGCCTTGTCCGGACCCCGAAGAAGCCAGCGAGGATCGGCATGGCAAGGGATTATCCACGCACGCGTCGGATCGGTGAGCAGCTGCAGCGCGAGCTGGCCGAGCTGATTCGCGACGAGCTCGACGACCCGCGGGTCGGGATGGTGACGGTCTCGGCGGTCGAGGTGAGCCGTGACCTGGCCCATGCCAAGGTGTTTGTCGCGGTGTTGGGGGCCGATGAGCGCAGGACCGAGGAGACGCTGTCCGCGCTCAAGAGCGCGGCCGGCTTCCTGCGCAAGCTGCTGGGCCAGCGGTTGCGGCTGCGCACCGTGCCGGCACTGCATTTCCACTACGACGATTCCTTTGATCGCGGTGCGCGGCTGTCGCAGCTGATCGATCAGGCGGTGTCCCGCGACGGGCGCAACGACGCGAGCGACGACGACGAATCGGAGCAGCGGTAAGCGAATTCGATGGCGAAGGCGGAACGTCGGGATATCGACGGCATCATCTTGCTCGACAAGCCGGTCGGCTTGAGCTCCAATGCCGCCCTGCAGAAGGTGCGCAGGCTGCTGCGGGCGAGGAAAGGCGGCCACACCGGCAGTCTGGATCCGCTGGCCAGCGGCTTGCTGCCGCTGTGCTTCGGCGAAGCCACCAAGGTGTCCGGTTTTCTGCTGGGAGCGGACAAACGCTACCGGGTGCGGATCCGGCTCGGGATCACCACGGCCACCGGCGATGGCGAGGGCGAGGTGCTGGAAGAGCGTCCTTGGGAGCACATCGGGCGGGCCGATGTCGAGCGGGTGTTGCCGCGCTTCCTGGGCGAGATCCAACAGGTTCCGCCCATGTACTCCGCGCTCAAGCACGAGGGGCAGCGGCTTTACCGGCTGGCGCGCCAGGGCGTGGAGGTCGAACGGCCGCCGCGCACGGTGACCATCCACGCGCTCGAGCTTCTGGACTTCGAGCCCGGTCTGGTGGAGCTGGATGTGCATTGCTCCAAGGGGACCTATATTCGTACCCTGGCCGAGGACCTGGGCAAGGCGCTCGGTACCGGTGCCCACGTGCAGGCACTGCGCCGGACCGGGCTGGGACCGTTTGATGCCGAGCGCACGGTGACCATGGAACGGCTGGAGGAGCTGGCGGCGGCAGGCGCGGAGGCGTTGGAGGCGGTGCTGCTGCCGGTCGACAGCGCGCTGGTGGACTGGCCGGCAGTGACGTTGGGGGCCGATGCCGCGTATTATTTCCGTCACGGGCAGCCGGTGTTCGTCCCGCAAGCGCCGGATGCTGACTGGCTGCGGGTCTACGGACCGGGCCAGCAATTCATCGGCATGGCGCAGATGCTTGACGACGGCAGGGTCGCGCCGCGCCGGCTGCTGACCCGGCGCACCGCGAAAAGCGGATAAGTATCTGTTTTCTGCTTGTTCGTGGCGTAGCGCAGGGCTACAATAACGCTCTTTTTGGAAGGGGGAGCCTGTCGGGGTTGCCGCCATGCTGACGTCAAGCCCAACAGGCTTCCCTGTGGTTTCCAGTGGAAACTGTTTGATTTATCTTGGAGTAATTACATGTCTCTAGACGCCGCCCAGAAGGCTGAGATCATCAAAGAGTTTCAAACTTCGGAAAGGGATACAGGCTCTCCCGAAGTGCAGGTGGCGCTGCTGACGAGTCGCATCGAGCACCTGACCCAGCACTTCGCTACCCACAAGCACGACCACCACTCGCGCCAGGGGCTGCTGCGCCTGGTAAGCCAGCGCCGCAAATTGCTGGACTACCTGAAGCGGAAAGACCCGCAGCGCTATCAGAGCCTGATCGAGCGGCTTGGTCTGCGCCGGTAATTTCTAGTTGCCCCTTTGATGGTTGAGAGCCAGTGAACCCAGTCGCAACGAAAAGCTTTCGATATGGCGACCATACGGTCACCATAGAAACCGGCCATATCGCCCGCCAAGCCAATGGTGCGGTCGTGGTCAACATGTCAGGCACGGTGGTCCTGGTCACCGTCGTCGGCAAGCGTTCCGATCAGCCCAAGGACTTCATGCCGCTGACGGTCAACTACCAGGAACGGACCTACGCGGCCGGCCGCATTCCCGGAGGATTCTTCAAGCGCGAGGGGCGGCCATCGGAGAAGGAAACCCTCACCTCCCGCCTCATCGACCGTCCCATCCGGCCGCTGTTCCCGGAAGGCTTCCGGGAAGAGGTCCAGATCGTCGCCACCGTCCTGTCCGTCAACCCTGATGTCGACCCCGACATCGCCTCCATGCTCGGCGCCTCCGCCGCCTTGGCTATCTCCGGCATCCCCTTCAACGGCCCCATCGGTGCCGCCCGCGTCGGCTACAAGAACGGCCAGTATCTGCTCAACCCCACCATCAGCCAGACCCAGGAATCTGATCTGGACCTGGTGGTTGCTGGAACCGAGCACGCCGTGCTGATGGTGGAGTCGGAAGCCAAGATGCTTCCCGAGGACGTGATGCTCGACGCTGTGATGTTCGGGCATCGGGAGATGCAGGTCGCTATCCAGGCCATCAAGGAACTGGCGGCCGAGGTCGGTAAGCCGCGTTGGGATTGGCAGCCGCCGCCGGTCAACGAGGCGCTGATTAAGGCGGTTGAAGAGGCGGCTTCCGAGGCTCTCGAGCAGGCCTATAGCATTCCGGTCAAGCAGGAGCGCCAGGCCGCGCTCGAAGAGGTGCGCAAGCAGGTGGTGGCCAAGCTGGTCACTGAGGACGAGGACAGCTTCGAGGAGAAAGACGTCCTAGAAGCCATCCACAAGCTGGAGGCGAAGATCGTCCGCGAGCGCATTCTGTCCGGCCAGCCGCGCATCGACGGGCGGGATACCCGCACCATCCGACCGATCAGCATCAAGGTCGGCCTGTTGCCGCGCACCCACGGTTCAGCGCTGTTCACTCGCGGCGAGACTCAGGCTCTGGTGGTTGCCACGCTGGGCACCGGCCGCGATGCGCAAATCATCGATGCCATCGAGGGTGAGCGCAAAGAATCCTTCATGCTGCACTACAACTTCCCGCCCTACAGCGTCGGCGAGGTTGGCCTCATCGGCAGCCCCAAGCGGCGGGAGATCGGCCACGGACGGCTCGCCAAGCGCGGCGTGCAGCCGGTCATGCCGAGCCAGGAAGAGTGCCCGTACGTCATCCGGGTGGTGTCCGAGATCACCGAGTCCAACGGCTCCAGCTCGATGGCGACCGTCTGCGGCACCTCGCTAGCGTTGATGGACGCCGGGGTCCCGATCAAGGAGCCGGTGGCCGGCATCGCCATGGGCTTGATTCTGGAAGGCGACCGCTTCGCAGTGCTGTCAGACATCCTGGGCGATGAGGACCATCTGGGTGACATGGACTTCAAGGTCGCCGGCACCGAGCGCGGTGTCACCGCGCTGCAGATGGATATCAAGATCCAGGGTGTCACCCGCGAGATCATGCGGATCGCGCTGGAGCAGGCGCGCGAAGGTCGGCTGCACATCCTCAAGAAAATGAACGAGGTGATCGACAAGCCGCGGCCGGAGATGTCGGAATATGCGCCGCGCCTGATCACCCTGCGCATCGATCCGGAGAAGATCCGCGACGTGATCGGCAAGGGCGGCAGCACCATTCGCGCCCTGACCGAGGAGACCGGCACCGTCATCGACATCCAGGACGACGGCACCGTCACCATCGCCTCGGTCGACAAGGCCAAGGGCGAGGAGGCGCGCCGCCGTATCGAGCTGCTGACCGCTGACATCGAGGTCGGCAAGGTGTACGAAGGACGGGTGTCCAAGCTCATGGACTTCGGCGCCTTCGTCAACATCCTGCCTGGCCGCGACGGGCTAGTCCACATCTCCCAGATCTCTGACGAGCGGGTCGAAAACGTCAGCGACAAGCTCAAGGAAGGCCAGATCGTCCAGGTCAAGGTGCTGGAGGTCGACCGCCAGGGGCGCGTGCGCCTGAGCATGAAAGGCCTCAACAACGACCTCAAGAAATAGCCGTTTTCGACGGTGAAAAGAAAAGGGCCACAAGGCCCTTTTCTTTTGCCCGTGCGGCAGCCTGCCTCAATGCCTTAGCATGCCGCTGTTGGTGCGCAGGAAGTCCAGCATCGCTGTCTGGCTCAGCGGGCGCTGAAAGAGAAATCCCTGGGCGTAGCGGCAGCCCAGCGCCAGCAGATGCCGCCGGTGGTGCTCGCTCTCGACGCCGGCGGCGATGGTTTGCATGCCGAAGTTCTGGCCCAGGCCGATGATGGCTTCGATGATGGCGTTGCTGGTGCCGCTGGTACCGAGACCGGCGGTGAGCGAGCGGTCGATCTTGAGGATATCGAGCGGGAACTGATGCAAATAATTGAGCGGAGAGTGGCCGGTGCCAAAATCGTCAAGGCAGATGTTTACCTTCAGCTCCTGCAGCTCCGACAGCAGGGTGCCGGCGGTGGTCGGCTGATCCCTTAGCACGCCTTCGCGGATTTCCAGCGCCAGGGACGGACCGTGCAGGTGATAGCGGTGCAGAGTCTGCTCGATCTGGCGGGTCAGCTCGCGGTGGCAGAATTGCCGGGCGCTGAGATTGATGTGGATGACGAAGTCGTCGGTCAGCGGCAACGCCCGCCGCCAGCTCTGCAGCGCCTGACAGGCCTGGTCGAGCACCTGCTGGCCGATGGGGATGATCAGGCCGGAATCCTCCGCCAGCTGCAGCTGCTCCGCCGTCGGGAGCGGCGCAGCCTCGTCGCTGGCCCGCCAGCGCAGCAGGGCCTCGGCGCCGACGCAGCGACCGTTGCCGAGGTCGATGATGGGCTGGAAGTGCACGGTCAGCTCTTGCTTTTCCAGCGCCTGCCGTAGGCGGTTCTCGCGCTTGAGCTGGGAGACCGCGCGTTCGTGCATGCCGCTCTCGAACACCACGTGGCAGCCCTTGCCTTGGTTCTTGGCGCGGTACATGGCGATGTCGGCGTCACGCACCGCCTGCGCTGGCTCCTTATAGCCGGGATTGCCGAAGGCGATGCCGATGCTGGCTGAGGTGTAGATCTCGTGGCCGCCGAGGAGGAAAGGCTGGGTCATTTTCTCGTGTATGCGCTCGGCGACCCGGATAGCGTCCGAGCTGTGGTGCAGGTCCTCGAGCAGAATGGTGAATTCGTCGCCACCGAGGCGGGCCAGCGTGTCCTGAGGCCGCAGGCAGGATTCGACTCGGCGGGAGAACTGCACCAGCAGTTCGTCACCAATCAGGTGGCCGAGGCTGTCGTTGATCACCTTGAAGCGGTCCAGGTCCAGCATCATCACTGCGTAGCGGCTCCCTTCCCGGGCGCTGCGGGCGATGGTGTGGGCCAGTCTGTCGTTGAACAGTATGCGGTTCGGCAGGCCGGTCAGGGCGTCGTGAAATGCGTTGTGCTCCAGCTTGCGCTCGACTTGCTTGCGCTCGGTGATGTCGCTGGCGATGCCGACGTAGCCGGCGAAACGGCCTTCCTCGTCCAGCACCGTGGAGAGGCTGAGTATGGCCGGAAAGGTGCTGCCGTCGCGGCGCATGAGCTCGACTTCGCCTTCCCAGGTGTGGTCGCTCTTCAGCGCCTGGCGAATTTCCTCCAGCCGGGTCCGATCCGCTTCCGGCACGATCAGCTCGGTAAAGAGCCGTCCCCTGGCCAGCTCAGCAGGCCAGAGGCAGAGCTGGGCGGCGCGGCGGTTCCAGTAGACGATGCGACCCTCGACGTCGGTGGCTAGCACCGCGTTGTGCACCTGATCCAGCAAGGATGCCTGGAAGCGTATGCGCCGCTCGGCCTCCTTGCGGTCGGACAGGTCGCGGATGATGACCAGCGTCTGCGCTTCGCCGTCCAGGACCACGGCGTCCAGTATCACTTCGGTCGCGACGGGGCCGCGCTCGGCGCTCAAGAACAGCCATTCGAAGCTGTGCATGGCGCCGCGCTCCTGTTGCTGCAGGTGAGCCGCGAAGGCGGCCTCGGATTCGCTGCCGTCGGGCTGGCGCAGTGGCGAGAGGGTAGCGAGCCGGGTGCCGAGCAGCACGCTAGCAGGCTGGCCGAAAAAGTCGGCAGCACGCTCGTTGCAGTGACGAATGACGCCGTCGCGCAGCAGTAGAATGGCGTCGGTAACCGAATTGACCAGAGTCTTGTAGCGGCTTTCGCTCTCGCGCAACCGCATCTCGGCCTGCTTGCGCTCTACCGCGTAGTGTATGGCCTTGCTCAGCGCGGCGGCGTTGACCTCGTCCTTGACCAGATAGTCCTGGGCGCCCGCCTGAATGGCGCGCAGGGCCAGATCCCTGTCGCGAGCTCCGGTGAGCACGATGATGGGAATGCCGTCGGCATGGTGCTGCAAGGCCTGGAAAGTGGCAAGACCGTAGCTGTCCGGCAGGGAGAGATCCAGCAGGATGAGGACGACGCGCGTGCGTTGCAGCAGCTCCAGACCGGCGTCCAGGCGCGCTGCGTGCAGGATGGGGTATCCGATATCGCCGGCTTCGGCCAGCATGGCCTGGATCAGCAGCGCATCGGCACGGTTGTCCTCAATCAGCAGGACCGCGCCCGCCTCCGTGGTCGGCACAGCAGTCGATGGAGCTGCGGGTTGGTCGGGCATGGACATCCTGTCTGGTATGGGTGGCGGGGTTTCCTGCCCCTAGATCGTTCGTCGAGTTATCGTTCCCTTATTGTGCGAACGGATCGAGCAGAGCGCCGGATTGACGCCATCCCGACGCCCGTCTTGCGATCCGCTTTACGATCTACCTGCAGCCATCCCGGCCGCACTGCCCTGTGCAAACGCCACGAGAGAAGATGGGGGCGGTCGAGGGCGGATCAAGCGCCGCCGGGCCCGCCAGCACCTTGATCGCCGGTAAAAAAGAAGGCCGGCGCAGGTTGATGCGCCGGCCCTTGACACCCTCGCTGGAGGATGCCGCTCAAAGATCGTCGTCGTCGAAATCGTAGTCGGTCAATAGCTCGCGCAGGCGCTTCTCTTCCCACAGCTCCTCAATGGCCCGCCGGAAATCGCGGGTGCTGCGATCGCTGCGTGTGGCAGCAAAGTCCTCCAACAGGGGATCTTCGAACTCGACTTCGGAATCGTCGAGAATGTCGTCATAGTCCGTGTCGGTTCCCATGCGTGCACCTCCTGAGAACTGTGTCTGATGCGTCGAGTTCATCGCCCGTGTTCGCTTGCAGCGCTATATACAATTTTTTTTTTGTGGAGAGAAGGGGACCGATTCCACATTTCTGCCAATGCGGCCGGCAGCCGGATTTTGCAACGCGACGGCGGCCGCCGGCGCCCTCGCGGCAAGTTGCGCGCGGCTTGGCTGGGGGCATTCCGCGGGATGTCTCAGGAAGGGCGCAGCGGGTCCTGCAACCGCTGCCGCTGCTCGGTCCAGAGTAGGGTGGCGGCGATGACGCCGGTGGGCATGGCCAGCAGGTTCAGGCCAGGGATCAGGGTCATGGTTAGTAGCGCGGCGCCAAAGCCCAGCGCCAGCGGCCGCCGGCGGGCGAGCAGACGGCGCTGGTCCCGGAAGCGATGGCCGTGGTTGCCCATTGGATAATCCAGGTACTCCAGGGCAATGGCCCAGGCACCGAACAAGGCCCACAGCACGGAGGCGAGCAGATTGAGCCCGGGGATCAGGAACAATAGCAGCAGCGGCAGCGCCAGCTTGAGGAAATAGGCGTACTTGCGCAGCTCGCCGACCACCGCGAGAGCGATCTCGGCGGCCAGCGACACGTCCTGCGACGGTGGCGCCTGCCCTGTCTGCAACCGCTCCACTTGCGCGGCCAGCATACCGTTGAAGGGCGAGCCGATCAGGTTAGCCACCAGGGTGAAGGTGTAGAACATCACCACCGCGCTGGCCAGGATGAACAGCGGCCAAAGCAGCCAGGACAGGATCAGGGTGACGGCATGCAGCAGCTGCTGCCAGAAGCCGGAGTCGGCGAAGCGCTCTGGATCCGGCAGCAGCCAATCGAGAAGTTGCTGGAACTGGGCTCCGGCGAGCCAGAATAGCAGGGCGAAGACGACGACGTTGACCGCGATCGGCCAGCCGACGTAGCGGCGCAGGCCGGGAGCCCACAGCATCCGGAAGCCCCGGGATAGATAGGAGACGCCGAGCAGGAAATCGTGCATCGGCGCCCCCCGTCAGGGCAGCTCGACCCGCGGCGGCGGTTCCCAGCCCGGCTTGAGGTGCTCAGCGACCACGGTGGTATAAATCCCGCCGCGGACGTCGAACTCCGCCGTGATCCGCATGAAGCGCGGTTGCAGGGCCTGGACCAGATCGTTCAGGATGTCGTTGGTGACCCGCTCATGGAACGCGCCCTCGTCACGGAATGACCACATGTACAGCTTGAGCGATTTCAGCTCCACGCAGAGTTGGTCGGGGACGTAGTCGATGTGGATGGTGGCGAAGTCCGGCTGTCCGGTCATGGGGCACAGGCAGGTGAACTCCGGCACCCGGATGTGCAGCGTATAATCGCGCTCCGGATACGGGTTGGGGAAGGTTTCAAGATCTTTGCTCGGCTTGGTGCTCATAACTTTCCAAGAATGGTCGTTGCCAGGATAATGAAGCGGCCTATTCTACACGGCTTGCGCCAGATTCTCGGGGGCGGGCGCCGCAGCAGGCAAAATCGGGCCCAACAATCACGCGAGAGGCTTGAGTACCGCGGATGCGGCTTACCAAGATCAAACTTGCCGGCTTCAAATCGTTCGTTGATCCGACCACCGTCGTGCTGCCCGGTCAGCTGATCGGCATTGTCGGCCCGAATGGCTGCGGCAAGTCCAACATCATCGACTGCGTGCGCTGGGTGATGGGCGAGAGCTCGGCCAAGCACCTGCGCGGCGAGTCCATGGCTGACGTCATCTTCAACGGCTCGGCCAGCCGCAAGCCGGTCAGCCAGGCCTCGGTGGAGCTGTTGTTCGACAACCGCGACGGCGGGCTCGGCGGGCAGTATGCGGCCTACGCCGAGATCTCCGTCAAGCGCACCATCAACCGCGACGGTCAGAGCGCCTACTACCTCAACGGCGCCCGCTGCCGGCGTCGTGACATTATGGACATCTTCCTGGGCACCGGCCTGGGCCCGCGCAGCTACGCCATCATCGAGCAGGGCATGATATCCCGAGTGGTCGAGGCCAAGCCCGAGGAGCTTCGCACCTACCTGGAAGAAGCCGCCGGCATTTCCCTCTACAAGGAGCGCCGCCGGGAGACCGAGCGGCGCATGCGCGACACCCAGGAGAACCTCAGCCGTCTCGATGACGTACGCGAGGAAGTGGGAAAGCAGCTGGAGCGGCTGCAGCGCCAGGCGGAGACGGCCGAGCGCTACAAGGTGCTCAAGGCCGAGGAGAGAATCCTTCGCGGCCAACTGATCGCGCTGCGCATGCGCGCCCTGCAGGAGGAAATCGCCACGCTGGAGCAAATTCTGCGCGAGCGCGAGACCGCGGTCGAGGCAGCGCTGGCCCGGCAGCGCCAGGTCGAGCGCGACATCGAGACGGTGCGCAGCCAGCACAGCGATGGCGTCGATGCCCTCAACGAGATCCAGGGCCGTTACTATGCGGTCGGCAGCGAGATCGCCCGGCTCGAGCAGCAAATCGCCCATCAGCGGGAGCTGCGCGAAAAGCAGGCTGACGAGCTGGCCCGCACGGTGGAGGCGCTGCAGGAGCTGGAGCAGAGCATTGCCGGCGATCGCGGTCGGCTGGTCGAGCTGGAGCGGCGGCTGGCCGAGCTCGAACCAGAGCTGGAGCTGGTGCGGGACCGGGAGGACGAGGCTGCCGCCGCCCTGGACGAAGCCCAGGAGGCGTTGGATGCCTGGCAGCAGGAATGGGAGGAGTTCAACCGCGCCGCCGCCGAACCGGCCCGCACGGCCCAGGTGGAGAAGGCCCGCATCGAGCAGCTGGAACGGCGTGGCCAGGAACTGTTGTGGCGCCAGGAGCGGCTGCAGCGGGCGCAGGATGAGGTCGATCTGCCGACCCTGGAGGAGGAGATCGCGCAGCTGTCGGCCAACGAGACCGAGTGGCGCGACCAGCTGGCGCTGCTCGACGCGCAGCTGGAGGAGCTGCAGCAGCGCTACGACGAGCTGCGGGATCAGCAAGATGAGCGCCGCGGCGAGCTGGATGATCTGCGCGGCGAGCTGCAGGCCTTGCAGGGTCGGCTGGCTTCCCTGGAGACCTTGCAGCATGCCGCGCTGGGGCAGGACGACGGGCCGCTGACCCGCTGGTTGCAGGAGCGCGGCTGGGACGGGCGCGAGCGCCTGGCGCAGTGCCTCGAGGTAGAGCCGGGTTGGGAACGCGCGGTGGAAGTGCTGCTGGGCCAGGCTCTGCAGGCCGTGGTGGTGGACGATCTGGCCGCGGCCGAGGCTGTCCTGGAGCAACTGCCGAACGGCACTGTGACCGTGCTCGCGGACCAGGCGCCGTCGACGCCGCCGGAAAGTCCCGAGCTGCTGCTGAGCAAGGTTCGCGGTCCGGGGCCTCTGGCCGAGCTGCTGGCCGGCGTCAATTGCGCCCAAGACCTGGCTGCCGCCCAGCGGCTGCGGGCGCGCCTTGCGCCGGGCGAGTCAGTGGTCACGCCCGACGGCTTGTGGCTCGGCCGCGGCTGGGCTCGCATGCACGCCGCCGACGGCGACGGCGGGGTGCTGGTCCGGGAGCGCGAGATTACCGCACTGCGCGAGCGGGCGGCGCTGCTGCAGGAGACCATCGAAGCAGCCGAGCACGCCCTGGAAGGCATTGCCGCCGCGCTGCAGGACTGCGAGGACCAGCGCGACGAGCGGCAAGAAGAGCGCAACGAGCAGGCACGCCGCCTGGCCAGTCTGCAGGCCCGGCTGGAAGCGCGCCAGAGCCGGCTGGAAGAGTTGCGCCGGCGGCGTTTGCAGATCGACGAGGAACTGGCCGAGCTGGCCCAGGAAATCCGCCAGGGCGAGGAAGAAGTGCGGCAGGCCAGGGAACGCTTGCAGGCAGCGCTGGAGCGTGGCGCCCGGTTGGAAGAGGCACGCGAGCGCTTGCAGGAGGCGCGCACGGAGCTGACCGCGCGCCTCGACGAGTGCCGTCACCGCCTGCAGGCCGAGCGTGACCGCCGTCACGAGCTGGCGTTGCAGCAGGAGAGCGCCGCCACCACCAAGCGGGCGCTGGAGGAAGCCCTGCAGCGCATGCAGCAACAGCTGCAACGGGCTAGTGCTCGCCGCCAGGAGCTGGAGGCGCAGCTGAAGGAGCTGGAGGCGCCCGGCGAGGACCTGGAGCGCCAGCGCGAAACCCTGCTCCAGGAGCGGCTGGAAGTGGAGGCGGCGCTCGCCAGCGCGCGCGCTGCCCAGGCGGAATGCGAGCAGCGGCTTCGCGAGCTAGACCTTGGTCGGCTGGAGGCGGAAAGAAAGGTCCAGGCCCTGCGCGAGGAGCTGGAGAGCGGCCGCCTCAAGCTGCAGGAGCTGAAGGTACGCCGCCAGGCCGAGCACGAGCGGCTGCTGGAGCTGGGGCTGGACGGCGATCAGCTGCTGGCGCAGCTGCCGGCCGAGGCCAGCGAGGCGGAATGGCAGCAGCGGCTGGAGCAGCTGCAGGCGCGTATCGCCCGGCTTGGCCCGATCAACCTGGCGGCTATCGACGAGTGCCAAGCGCTGCAGGAGCGGGCGACCTATCTCGAGCGCCAGTACGCCGACCTCACCGAGGCCCTGGCCACGCTCGAGGCAGCCATCCGCAAGATTGACCGCGAGACTCGGCAGCGCTTCAAGGAAACCTACGACAAGGTCAACGCCGGCATGCGGCGGATTTTCCCGCGCCTGTTTGGTGGCGGAGAGGGCTATCTCGAGCTGACCGGCGACGATCTGCTGGAGACCGGCGTCACCATCATGGCCCGCCCGCCCGGCAAGCGGATAACCAATATCCACTTGCTGTCGGGTGGCGAGAAGGCGCTCACGGCGGTGGCGCTGGTGTTTGCTATCTTTGAGCTCAACCCGTCGCCATTCTGCATGCTCGACGAGGTCGACGCGCCGTTGGACGAGGCCAACGTGGGGCGCTTCTGCGACCTGCTGGTTGAGATGTCGTCCCGGGTACAGTTCATTTTCATCACGCACAATAAAACCACCATGCAGATCGCCGACCACCTGCAGGGCGTCACCATGCACGAGCCCGGGGTGTCGCGGCTGGTCTCGGTCGACGTCAACGACGCCATACGGCTGGCAAGTGCGTGAACAGGTTCGATGAGACGGAGCGGCCATGGATGAGTTGCGCTGGACGCTATTGATCGCCGGGGTTGTGGTGATCGCGGCCATCTACGGATATACCCGCTGGCAGGAAAGCCGGCGGGGGACGCGTAAAAGCCGCCGCAGGGCGCTCGCCGGCGACGACGAGGTCGAGCGGGCGCTGAGCGGTCTGGATGATGTGGTTGCTGAGCGCGATCCGCTAGAGCCGGCCGACGACGATTTCGAGATCATCCGCATCACCCGCGACGACGCGCTTGCCGGCGAACCGCGGCCGAGCCCGGAGCCGGCGCCGCCGGCCGGAAGCGAGTCGCCGCCTGGGCTGCAGGAAAAGTTGATCGTGATCAACGTGGCCGCTACCGACGGTCGCCTGTTCAGCGGCAGGACGCTGGTGCAGGCCCTGGAGGCGGTGGGCATGCGCTACGGTGAGCGGGCGATCTACCACCGCGCGCTGGAGACCCGGCAGGGGCGGGTGGCGATGTTCAGCGCCGCCAACATCCTGCAGCCCGGCACGCTGGAGCCCGAGCGGCTGGATGAGATCAACAGCCCGGGCGTCGCCTTGTTCATGCAGCTGCCCGGACCCTTTGACGGCCTGTCCGCCTTCGAGCAGATGCTGGAGGCGGGGCGGCGCATTGCCGAGCAGCTGGACGCCAAGCTGCTCGACGAACGCCGCTGTAGCCTGACCAATCAAGCCATCGAGCACATACGCGAGGAGCTGCGCGAGTACCGGCGGATCGCGCACCTGCTGGCCAAGAAGGTCTGAAGCGAGGGCGCGACCCGCCCGTCAGCCCTGGCCGACCAGTTCGCCCACCTCGAATTCCAGGCAGACCTGCTCGGCCAGCGTCTGCTCCAGCAGCTCGTCCATGTTGGGCATGTACTCTGCCTCCAGGCGCTCCAGCAGCTCCGGGGTGGAGCGGGTACGGGGATTCTCGCTGAGCAGCGCGCAGCAGTCTTTGTAAGGCTGGATGGACAGCTCGTAGGTGCCGATGCGGCGGGCGATGTCGATGATTTCTTGCTTGTCCATGGCAATCAGCGGCCGCAGCAGCGGCAGCTGCACGGCGCGGGAGGTGCTGACCAGGTTCTCCATGGTCTGCGACGCCACCTGGCCCAGGCTGTCGCCGCTGACCAGCGCCTGAGCCCCGCAGCGCTCGGCGAGCCGCTCGGCGGCGCGGCTCATGAAGCGGCGGAACAGCACCACGTCGTAGCCGCTGTTGTGCCCCATCATGGCCATGTCGAAGTGGGTATAGGGCAGCAGGAAAAGGCGTGAACGCAGGGTGTAGTGGCTGAGCTGGCGGGCGATGCGGGCCACCAGCTCCTCCGCGGCCCGAGTCTGTTGCACCCGGGTGGCGGTGAAGTGCACGAAGTCGATGGCGCAACCGCGCCGAGCCATGAGATAGGCCGCCACTGGCGAGTCGATGCCTCCGGACAGCAGCGCGATGGCCCGCCCTGCCGTGCCCACCGGCAGACCGCCCAGGCCACGCTGCTTGTCGGCATAGCAGTAGCAGCCTTCCTCGTAGATATCGAGATTCAACTGCAGATCCGGCTGGGTCAGGTTGACTTTGTCCCAAGGGGTCTGGCGCAGCACGACGGCGCCCAGCTCGCGGGCGAGGGCGTCGGAGCGGATGGGTATACGCTTGTCGGCCCGGTTGACTCGCACTGCAAAGGTCGCGCCAGGGCGATGACGCGCGTTGGCCAGCGAGACCATGGACTGCTTGATGGGAGCGGTCTCCAGCCGATGCGGCTGGCCAGTCTGTTCGGCCGGGATGAAGACTGCCGGTGCGAAGGTGGCGATGCCGGCGACCTGACCGAGCGCCGCCAGCGCCGTCGGCAGCTGCTCGGCAGCCTGCTCGGGCACGTGGACCAGGGCGCGGTGATGGCGCTGTTCGAGCGGCCAGTCGATCCCGGCGCGGCTGAGCCGCAAGCGGATGTTGTCGCCGAGCGCGCGCTCGAAGTCGCGGCGATTGCGCCCCTTGAGGGTGAGTTCACCGTATTGGATCAGAATGCGGTTGATCGACGTGGTCATGTCCAGGCCCGGTTGGTCAGCTGTCATGCAGGGCGGAGTATTTAACAGGCTAGCCGATGGCGGCGCAAATCCGCCATCGGCTACCAGGAAGCGGAGCGGTTAGGCCTGCTGGCAGAGCCGGTGGAGCCAGTCCTCGTGATCGGCCTGAAAGCCGGACGGCAGCGGCTGCTGCGGGTCCAGGATCCAGGTCGCGATGTCGGCGATGACCCGCTGGCCGTTGAGATCGCGGGTCAGCATGTGGTAGCCGTCGGGATACAAGGCCAGCTTCCAGTCCCCGCCCTCCGGCAGGGTCTGCAGCATGCGGCAGGTCGGAAGCTTGGGCACGATCTCGTCACGCTCGCCGTAGAGCACCAGAGTGCGGGTGCGCAGTCGCGACGCCGAGGCTAGCGCAGTGTCCATGAGGTCGGCCAGCCCGGCCACGGCATCAATGCGGGTCTTCTTGATGACCAGCGGGTCGCGGCCCAACGCTCGCAGCATCTCGATATTGTCGGAGGCTTGCCGCTTGAGGCTGTGGCCGGTAGGTCGCCAGCCCGGCGCCACGGTGCGCGCCACCGCCAGCGCCCAGCGCTGGTACCAGGGCATGGTCTGGCGGGCCCAGACGGCCGGCGCAACCAGCACCACCCCGTCGACCAGTTCGCGCACTGCTTCCTGAGCGACCGTAGCGATGCTGACCGCTCCTCCCATGCTTTCGCCCAGCAGGTAGACGGGTAGGTCGGGATGCTCCGCCCGCAGCAGCTCGATCATGTTGCGGGCGTCGGCCACCATGCGGGCGGTGCCGGGCCAGTAGCCGCGGTCGACCGTGGCGCCGAAGCCGCGCTGATCATAGGCATAGGTGACGATGCCGCGAGAGGCCAGGTAAGGGCCGACGCCGGCGAAGGCATTGCGGTAGTCGTTGAAGCCGTGCAGGGCCAGCACCACCGCCACCGGCTCGGCGGCGGGCAGCCAGCGCTGCAGTGGCAGCTCATAGCCGTCGTCCATCACAGCGTGGTGTTCCAGCAGCGCGGGCTGCTGCGGGGCTAGGGCGAGGCTTTCCTGCTGCGGTGGCAGCGAGCAGCCGGCGGCTGTCAGGACGGCCAGGGCGAGCAGGCGGCGCAGGGTCGGGAGACAAATGCTGAGCATGGGCAGACCGGTACAGGCAAACTCGCCATCCTGGCATGAACCGCCTTTTCCCTAAGGCGCCAACGGGAATGCATCGGGCCTGCGCCAGGCGGTGCGCCGGCGCAAGCTTTCGATCATGGCGGGATTGTTTTACCTTGCTCCTGTATAAGCATGCCATGCACCGAGTCACTTTTTGCCGCAGTCGAGGAGCGCCGCTGCAATGTCCCGTCCGACCACGCCCTTGCTCGCCGCCGACGTCATCATTCGCCTGCGCGACCAGCCCGATCGCGTGGTGCTGATCGAGCGGCGCAATCCGCCTTTGGGGCTGGCCATCCCGGGCGGGTTCGTCGATGTCGGCGAGCGGGTGGAGGCGGCGGCGAAACGGGAAGCCAGGGAGGAAGTCTGCCTGGACGTGAAGCTGGAGTTTTTGCTGGGGCTGTATTCCGATCCAGCGCGCGACCCGCGCGGCCATACCGTCACCGCCGTCTATGTCGCCAGTGCGGCCGGCCAGCCCCGGGCGGCGGACGATGCCCGCGCCATTATCGTCGCCGATCCGGCCGATACCAGCCTGCCGCTGGCGTTCGACCACCGGCTGATCCTGGACGATTACCTGCACTGGCGGCGCACCGGGGAATTGGCGCCACTGCGCTTTTAGCCTTCGGCCTGGCGGCACGGCGTTGGCAGTCAGCGTCTGCTGCGCCATAGTCTTACCATGGGATTGACGAACGCGTGAGGTTGAGCTTGATCGGCCAGGCTTTGGCGGCCGTCTTGCTGTTGCTGTTCACTGTCGTGGCATTTGCCGGCACGCCGCCGGAGGCGGCGGACGAGCGGGACGAGGAGACGGGAAATTTCATCGACCGTACCCATCAGGCCTGGTCGCGGCGGGTGACCGCGCTGGGCGTGATGCTGGATCGATTGTTCGGGGGCGAGGACTTCATTCCCGACCATTCCAGCTACATCCGCACCCGTAGCACACTGCTGCTGCGCGAGCAGGGCAGCGACCTCGAGTTTCGCCTGCGTGCCCGGGTGACCCTGCCCAATACCGAGCGGCGGCTGAGCCTGATCCTGGAGAGCGAGGACGACCACCGCTTCGACCGGGCAGCCGGCCCGGAGCCGGCGCCGCCGGCGCTGCTGCGTTCCAGCGGCGACTCCGGTTTCACCGCCGGACTGCGCTACCTCAAGGATCTGTCGGATGCGGTCAACCTCGACGTCGACGCCGGGGTGCGTCTGCGCCGGGCGTTGCCCGACCCCTTCGTGCGGGTGCGCCTCGGCCGCTCCTTCTACCCCGGCGCCTGGGAAGTGCGACCTTCCGAGGAGCTCTACTGGCGCGAGCACAGGGGGGCCGGCGCGCGAACCGTCTTGCTGGTGCAGCGGCCGTTGCCGGGGCCGCGCTTCTTCCGCGCCGTGAGCGAATACGACTGGGTTTATCGCGAGCGGCGCGCCTACCTGGCCCATGATTTCATCGTCACGCACCAGTTCGACCCCTTGCATGCCGTGCAAGCCAACATCGGCTTGCGCGGGGAAACCGATACCACCCGCCTGGAGAGTTGGTTCGTCAACATCGGCTGGCGTCGGAATGTTTACAAGAACTGGCTGTTCGTCGAACTGCGCCCCGAGGTGCTGTTCGAACGGGAGCGGGATTTCCAGGGCGAGCCGCGTCTGTTCTTCACCCTGGAAGCCTATTTTGGCGACATGCCGTGGCCGAAAACGGAGGGATGAGGACGATGAAAACCATGCCAGTGATGGTCGAGCTTTGCGTGGTTCCTGTCGGCGTTGGCACTTCGCTGTCGGACTACATCGCCGCCTGCGCACGGGTGCTGGAGGAGTCCGGCCTCGAGCATGAAATGCATGACTACGGCACCAACATCGTGGGAGAGTGGGATGCGGTGTTCGCCGCCATCCGCAAGTGCCACGAGGTGGTGCATGCCATGGGGGCGCCACGCATCTTCACGACCCTGAAAATTGGCACGGAAATCGGGCGGACTCGCCAGCTCAACGAGAAGGTCGCCAGTGTGCAGCGCAAGCTGGCGCAGCGGTGATGGCCACAGGCAAAAACCGGCGGGCCCTGCCAGTGGCAGGGCCCGCCGGAAGCCGCCGGCTTATTCGCTGGCGATTGGGATGCGGCGAGTCAGCGCCTGCTCCCGCTTGGGAATCACCACTTCCAGCGTGCCATGCACGGAACGCGCGGTGATCTTGTCCTCGTCGGCGCTCTGCGGCAGCGTGAAGCGGCGCAGGAAGCGGCCGCGGACCCGTTCGATGCGCCGGAAGCCGCCGTTCTGCTGGTCGCTCTCGGCCTGCCGCTCGCCGGTGATGGTCAGGACACCGTTCTCCATGGTGATCTCGATGTCCTTAGGGTCCACTCCCGGGATGTCGGCCAGCACCACGTAACGGTCGGCTTCTTCACGGATGTCAACCGCCGGCGCCCAGTCGCGGGCATACAGCGTGCCGTCGCCTTCCTCCGTCGGCGCGAACGCCAGGTTGAACAGGCGGTCGATTTCCTGCCGCAGCTGGGCCAGCGGGCTCGGGGTTTGATAACGCATGATCGACATGGTTAGCACCTCCCAACACGATTCTGATCTGTTCGTGTCATATTGACACTAAGTTGTGTAAAAAGTTCAGCGCAGCACACAGGAGCGGCCTGCCATCATGACGACTCCCGTATTTGCCGGGGAAAAGGATCTGCTGGAGCAAAAGCGCGCCGCGCTACGGCGTCACCGAGCCTGGGCGACGGGGCTGCTGCTGCTGGCGGTGCTGTTGTTCCTGTTGACCCAGCTGGTGCCGGAACCGGGCTTCGCGGTCTTGCTGCTGCGGGCCGGGGCCGAGGCGGGAATCGTGGGCGGGCTGGCCGACTGGTTCGCGGTCACAGCGCTGTTCCGTCGGCCGTTGGGGCTGCCTATCCCGCACACCGGCATCATTCCGCGCAACAAAGACCGCATCGGCCGGGGGCTGGGGTCCTTCGTCGAGCGCCATTTCCTGGCGCCGGATCTGATCGGGGCCAAGCTGCGAAGCGGCAATCCAGCCCTGCGTCTCAGCGGTTGGCTGCAGCGCCCGGCCAACAGCCGCCTGATTGCCGAGCAAATCGTCGCCATGCTGCCAGAGGTGACCGGGTCGCTGCAGGATCGCGAAGTGCGGGCTTTTTTCCGCGATTCCTTCGGTTCTCAGCTGAGCACGGTGGACCTGCTGCCGCTGCTGGGGCGGTTGCTGCGGCTGCTGCAGGAAAGCGGCCAGCACCAGCGTCTGCTGGAGCGCGGCATCGAGCTGGCGCGCGCCCTGCTGCTGAACAACGAGGAAGTCATCTACGAAAAGGTCGAGCAGCGCAGCAGTTGGTGGGTGCCGCGGACCATCGACCGTAAGATCGCCCGCGCCATCATCGCCGGGGCGGAAGAGCTGCTGGCCGAGCTGGAGAACCCGGAACATCCGGCCCGGCAAGATTTTGAGCGTTACACCGCTGACCTGATCGCGCGGCTGGAGAGCTCGGAGAGCTTCCGCCGGGGGGTGGAAGAGCTCAAGGCACGGCTGCTGGCCAGCGCCGAGATGCAGCAATTGCTGGAGTCGGCCTGGGATAGCCTGCGGCAGCTGTTGCAGGAGCGCGCCACCGGCGCCTCCGAGCGCCTTGTCGAGTCCTTGAGCGCAAGCCTAATGAGCCTGGCGCGCACTCTGGAGCTGGATGAGGACGCCCAGGAGCGGCTGAACCGGCGCCTGGAGCAGCTGGTGTCCAGCTTCGTCGTGCCGTTTCGCGCCGAGATCGGGGTGTTCATCGCCGAGGTCGTGCAGAGCTGGGATACCCGCACCGTCAGCGAGCGGCTGGAGCTGGAGGTCGGGCGCGATCTGCAGTACATCCGCATCAACGGCACCCTGGTCGGTGCCCTGGCCGGCTGCGGCTTGTTCCTGCTGACCCAGCTGGTCTTCTGAGCCGCGGCGGCAAGCTTGCTGCGACACGATCCGTCGCTGCAGGCTGTATGCTGTTCCGCTACCATGGAACCGCGCAGCGGCCGAATGCGAACAATAACCGGGAATCCGCCCATCATGCAGCAGCCACGTTGGTTCCGCCCCCTGTTGCGGCAAGGGGGGGGCGGCGTGATCCACCTCCATTACAGCAACCGCATGGAGCGCCTGGCGGAAGCGCTGGCGCAGCTGCTGGCCGCGCCGCCGGCTGACCCGCTGGCGCCCGAAGTGGTGCTGGTGCAGAGCCAGGGCATGGCCCGCTGGCTGGCGCTGCAACTGGCGCAGCACCACCGCATCTGCGCCAATGTGCAGTTCCACTTCCCGGCCACCTATGCCTGGCAGCTGCTGCGCGCTTTCAAGCCCGAGCTGGGACGGGTGTCCGATTTTGAGCCAGAGGTGCTGAGCTGGCGCATCTACGGGCTGCTGCCGGAGCTGCTGGACGACCCGCGCTACGCCGAGTTGGCCAGCTACCTGCGCGGTGGTAGCCCTGCCGACCGCTTCGAGCTGGCGCGGCGCATCGCCGACGTCTACGACCAATACCTGGTCTACCGGCCGGACTGGATTCTGGCCTGGCAGGCCGGTGAGGCAGAGCACTGGCAGGCGACGCTGTGGCGCCGGCTGTGCCAGAACGGCGCGCCGCACCGGGCGCAGCTGCTGCAGGAGCTGATCAGTCAGCTGCGGGAGCAGGCTCCGCCGGCCCGGCTGTTGCCCGAGCGAGTGGCCGTGTTCGGGCTCGCTTCGCTGCCGGAGCCGTACGTGGCGCTGCTGGATGCGCTCGGCCGTCACTGCCAGGTGCATGTGTTCTTGCTCAACCCCTCCGCCGAGTACTGGGGCGAGATCCGTTCCGAGCGGGAGATTCGGCGACGGGCGGGCAATGTCGACCCCGAGCTGCTTCATCTGGAGACCGGCAACCGTCTGCTCGCTTCCTGGGGCCGCCAGGGGCGCGACTTCCTCGAGCTGCTGTTGGACTACCCGACCCAGGAGCACGATTACATGGAGCCGGTCCCTGGCGAGCGGCTGCTGCACGCGCTGCAGCGTGACATCCTGCACTTGCAGAACCGGGACGGCGAACCGGCCGTGCTGGCACCCGACGACATCTCGGTGCAGGTGCACAGTTGTCACAGCCGGCTGCGCGAGGTCGAGGTGCTGCACGACCAGCTGCTGCGGCTGTTCGCCGAGGACCCCAGTCTGTCCCCTGACGATGTCGTGGTGATGACGCCCGATATCGATGCCTACGCGCCCTACATCGACGCCGTCTTCGCCACCGCCGAGGGGCCGCGCATCCCGTTTGCCATCGCCGATCGCAGTCCGCGCCGCGAGCGGCCGGTGATCGACTGCTTCCTCAAACTGCTGGAGTTGGGAGAGGGCCGGCTGCAGGCTGACCAGGTCGGCGCGCTGCTGGAGACTGCCGCGCTGCGTGAGCGCTTCGGGATTGCCGAGAGCGAGCTGCCCACGCTGTACGACTGGATCCACCGCACCGGCATTCGCTGGGGGCGGGATGCCGAGCACCGTCAGCGGCTGGGATTGCCGGCGGTGGCCGAGCACAGCTGGCAGGCCGGGCTGGACCGCATCCTGCTCGGCTATGCCATGCCCGGCCGCGAGCTGCAGCTTTTCCAGGGCATTTTGCCTTTCGACGCCGCCGAAGGTGGCCGCGCCGAGCTGGCCGGCAAGCTGCTGGCCTTCGTCGAGGCCGTGTTTCTTAGCGCCGAGGAGCTTGCCGGCAGCCGGACCCTGAGCGAGTGGCACGTCTTGCTGAACGGCCTGCTGGAGCGCTTCTTCCGGCCCGAGCCTGAGGTCGAGGAAGCGCTGCAGGCGGTGCGCGAGGCGCTGGAGGAGCTGCGGGAAGCCGGCGAGTTGGCGCAGCTGGCTGAGCCCGTGCCGCTGGACGTGATCGCCGGCGAGCTGCAGCGGCGCCTGGAGGCGCAGCGCGGGGTGAGCGGCTTTCTCGGTGGCGGAGTCACCTTCTGCGCCATGGTGCCCATGCGCAGCATTCCGTTTCGGGTGGTCTGCCTGCTGGGCCTGAACGACGGCGAATTTCCGCGCCAGCAGCGGCCGCTGGGCTTTGATCTGATGGCCAGCCAGCCGCGCCGCGGCGACCGGGTGCGCCGCTTCGAGGACCGCTATTTGTTCCTGGAGGCGCTGCTGTCGGCGCGCGACTGCCTTTATCTCAGCTATGTCGGTCAGGATTTGCGCGACAACAGCGTTCTGCCGCCGTCGCCCATCATCGACGAGTTGCTGGATTACATCGAGCGCGGCTGGCGCAGCGCCGGCGGCGGTCCGGTGCGGGAGCAGTTGTTGACCCGCCATCGCCTGCAGGCTTTCAGCCCGGCCTATTTCGACGGTCGCTCGCCCCGGCTGTTCTCCTTCGCCGCTCATTTGTGCACGGCCGGGGAGCTGGCCGGGCGCGGCCGGCAGCGGCCGCAGCCGCTGCTGCGCCAGCCGCTGCCGGAGCCGGAGCAGGACTGGCGCTGCGTCGAGCTGGCGCAGCTGATCGAGTTCTGGTTATGCCCGGCGGAATTCCTGCTCAAGCACCGGCTCGGGCTGCGGCTGGAAGAGCGCGGCGTGCTGCTGAGCGGGCGTGAGCCGTTCGTGCTGGACGGCCTGGAGCGCTGGCAGCTGCGCCAGGACTTGCTCCAGCTGCAGCTGCGCGGCAAGCAGGAGGGCGCGGCCGAGTACGCCCGCGCCGCCGGCCGCCTTCCTCACGGCGCCGTCGGCATGCTGGAGCTCGCCGAGAGCAGCGGGCAGGTGGGCGCCTTCGTCGCGCAGCTGCAGGCCCTGCCCGCGGTCGAGCCGGAGCCGCGGCCCTTCGTTCTGGAGCTGGGCGATTTCCGCCTCAGCGGGCAGCTGGACAAGCTGTCCGCCATCGGTCGCATCGAGTATCGCCTCGGCCGCAGTCGCAGCCAGGACCTGCTGCGCGTCTGGATTGCCCATCTGGCGCTCAACGTGGTCGCTCCTGCCGGGGTGATGCCCGCCAGCCATTGGCTGAGCGAAGCCGGCTGGCAGCGCTTCAAGCCACTAGAGGAGGCCCGCGAGCTACTGGAGCGGCTGCTGCATTGGTACGGCGAAGGCCAGCGGCGGTTGCTACCGTTTCTTCCCAAGGCCAGCCAGGCCTGGGCCGAGCAAATGCGCAGGTCCGGCGACAGGCAGGTCGCGCAGGCGGCCGCGGCGCGCTGCTGGCGCGGCAACGATCACCAGGCCGGTGAGCAGGAGCAGCCTTACCTGGCGCTCGGTTTCGCCGGTGTCGACCCGACCGCCGATCCCCTGTTCAAGGAATTGGCTGAAGCGGTATGGCTGCCTTTGCTCTCGGCCCTGGAGGAGCAGTCATGAGCGCTCTCAAGCTCGCCCCGCTACAGTTGGAGCAGCACCGTCCAGGCGGCGCCTGCCTGATCGAGGCCAGCGCCGGTACCGGCAAGACCTACACCATCGCCGCGCTTTATCTGCTGTTGGTGGTGGAAGTGGGGTTGACGGTGGAGCAAATCCTGGTGGTGACCTTCACCAACGCCGCCACCGCTGAGTTGCGCGACCGCATCCGCCGCCGTCTGATCGAGGCACGCGATGCCTTCGCTGCCGGCGCCAGCGCGGAGCCGTTTCTGGCCGCACTCCTGCAGCGAGCGTCGGATCGGCGGCTCGCCCAGCGCCGGCTGGAGCAGGCCATCGTCGATTTCGACCAGGCGGCCATTTTCACCATCCATGGCTTTTGTCAGCGGGCGCTGACGGAGCATGCCTTCGAGAGCGGCATGCCGTTCGATGCCGAGCTGGTCAGCGACCAAGAGCCGCTGCTCCAGGAAGTGCTAGATGACTTCTGGCGGCGCGAGGTCAGCGCCGGCGAGCCGCGACTGGTGCGCTGCCTGCTGCAGCGTAAGCTGACCCCGGAGAAGCTGCTGCGCGAACTCAAGCCCTGGTTGGGCAAACCCTACTTGCAGCTGCGCGCGCCGGCGCCGGTCGGTCGCAGCTTGCAGGAGCTGGAGGAAGCCGTGCTGCAGGCCTGGCAAGCTGCGGCCGATTGCTGGCGCGAGGAGCAGGATGAGGTCAGGCGGCTGCTGGAGACGCATCCGGGCGTCAACAGGAAAAGCTACAGCAAGCGCCATCTGCCCAAGTGGTTGGCCGAGCTGGCCAGCTACCTCGGCACGCCACCGCAGCAGCCGGAACCGTGCGAGAACCTCCATCGCTTCACCAGCCGTGAGTTGGCGGCCAAGGCGGGCGGCAAGGAACCGCCTTGGCATCCGCTGTTCGACGCCTGCCAGGCGCTGCTGGATGCCTGCAACGCTTACAAGAGCGCGCTCGAGGTTGAGCTGGCGCGGTTCCTGCTGCGGGCCCTGGAGACGCTCTGGCGCGAGCTACCGGTTCTCAAGCGGCGCCGCGGCGTGCTTGGCTTCGACGATTTGCTCAGCAGCCTGCAACAGGCACTGACCGCGCCGGGCAGCGGCGAGGTGCTGGCGACCAAGCTGCGCCAGACCTACCGCGCCGCACTCATCGACGAGTTCCAGGACACCGACCCGCTGCAATGGGACATCTTCCAGCGGTTGTTCGCTGACGGCGAGCGGCCCTTTTACCTGGTGGGCGACCCCAAGCAGGCCATCTATAGCTTCCGTGGTGCCGACATTTACGCTTATCTGGCGGCCAAGCGAGCCATGCCCATGGGCTATACGCTGGGCGTCAACTGGCGCTCGGACCCGCCGCTGATCGCCGCCGTCAACGCTTTGTTCGTCTGCGCCAAGCGCCCCTTTTTGCTGGATGCCATCGAGTTTCTGCCGGTACAGCCGCGGCCGGCCGATCAGGTCGGGCCTGGGTTGGTTGAGGACGGTGCGCCGTTGGCCCCGCTGCGGTTCTGGTGCTTGGGCCGCGAGCACTACCCACCCAACGCCAAAGACGATCAGCTTGGCAAGGAGGCCGCCATGCGGCAGGTGGCCAGCGCCGTGGCTGCTGAGATCGCCCGCCTGCTGCAGGCGGGCGACGCCGGGCGGGCGCGCATCGGCGAGCGGCCACTGGAAGGCGGCGACATCGCTGTCCTGGTACGCAAGCACCAGCAGGGCACGGCCATCATCAAGGCCCTGCAGGAGCGGGGCATCGCCTGCGTGCAGCTGTCGCGTGACAAGGTTTTCGCCTCGCCTGAGGCGCTGGAGCTGGAGCGCTTGCTGTCAGCCGTGCTGGAGCCAGGCCGGGAAAGCCTGCTGCGGGCGGCCCTGGCCACCGCCTGCCTCGGCGTCGACGGCAACGAACTGGCGCGGCTGAACGAGAACGAGCAGGACTGGCAGGCGATCCTGGAGCGCTTCCACGACTACCACCGGCTTTGGCGCGAGCACGGCTTCATCCGCTTCTTCCGCACCATGCTGCAGCGGGAGGGGGTGCATGCCCGCCTGCTGGCCTACGTGGACGGGGAGCGCCGCTTGACCAACCTGCTGCACCTGGGCGAGCTGCTGCACGTGCAGGCGACGGAAACCGGCATGGGCATGGAGGCGCTGGTGAACTGGCTGGCGCAGCAGCGGCAGGAGCCGGGCGGCGGCGATGCCGCCGAGCTGCGGCTGGAGAGCGACGAGCGGCTGGTCAAGGTGGTGACCATACACGCCAGCAAGGGGCTGGAGTATCCCATTGTGTTCTGTCCCTTCCTCTGGGAAGGGCCGACCCGCTCCGAGCGCAAGCTTGCCATCGCCTTCCACGATCCGGAACAGGATCTGCAGGCGGTGCTGGATTTCGGCAGCGACGGCATCGAGGAAGGCCGGCTGCTGGCCGAGGAAGAGGAGCTGGCCGAGGAGCTGCGCCTGGCCTACGTCGCGCTCACCCGGGCCCGGCACCGCTGCTACGTCGTCTGGGGCAAGTGCAACGGCCTGCAGGCCAGCGGCCTGGGCTGGCTGCTGCACGGTCGCCACGCCGATGAGCGGCTGCGGCCGCTGGCCGCCCTGCAGGCGATCGTCAAGCAGCGTTCGCTGGAGCAGTTGCGCGAGGACCTGGAACGGCTGGCCGAGCAGCAGCCGGAGGCCGTCCTGGTGCAGGCCATGGACGTGGCGGAAGAAGCCGGCGCCTTGCCGCCGCCGCCCGTGCAGGAACAGCCCCTGCAGGCGCGCCGGCTCGGACGTGAGCTGCCGCCGCCGCGGCGCATCAGCAGCTTCTCCTGGCTGGCTGGGCAGGTGGCGCCGGGAGCCGAGCAGCCCGACTACGACGCCGAGTCCAGTGAGGCCGTCGCAGCCGAGGCCGACGGCATCTTCGCTTTCCCTCGCGGCGGTCGCCCCGGCATTTGCCTGCACGGCATCTTCGAGCAGCACGATTTCGCCGACGCCGACGAGGGCAGGCTGCGCCGCCTGGTAAGCCGCCAGCTGACACGCCATGGCTTCGCCGCCAAGTGGACCGACACCGTCGTTGCCATGGTTCAGGACGTGCTGGCGACGCCGCTGGATGGCGCCGGGTTGCGGCTGGCCGGGCTGCCGCGCGCGCGCCGCATCGATGAGCTGGAGTTCCATTATCCGATCGCGCGTCTGGACGGTGGCGTGCTGGCCGACCTGCTGCGCGCGCATGGCTTCTTGCCCACGGTCGCGCTGCAGGAGCGGGTAGGGCGGCTGCGCTTCTCGCTTGCCCAGGGCTTCATGAAAGGCTACATCGATCTGGTGTTCGAGCATCAGGGACGGTTTTACCTGGCCGACTACAAATCCAACTGGCTGGGTGCCACCCTCGCCGACTACGCTGCCGAGCGGCTGGACGCGGTGATGGCGGAGCAGGGCTATTTCCTGCAGTACCTGATCTACGCCGTGGCGCTGCATCGTTATCTGTGTCACCGCCTGCCGGACTACGACTACGAGCGCCATTTCGGCGGCGTCTACTATTTGTTCCTGCGTGGCATGCGGCCCGAGCTGGGCGACCGCAGCGGAGTTTTCTACGACCGTCCGCCGGCGGAACTGATCGCTGCCCTGGACCGCTATCTGCTTACCGGAACCATCGAGGAGCCTGCCGATGTCGTCTGAGCTCGATCTGGACGGGCTGTCGCCCGTGGATCGCCACTTCGCCCGGCTGCTGGAGCGGCTTGCCGGCAGCAACGACCGTCTGGCCGAACTGGCCGCCCATGCCAGCCACTGGATCCGGGTAGGGCACAGCTGCCTGGACCTCGCCCTGCTGGCGCGCCAGCTGCAACGGGAGGAGGAGCTGGCGGCATGGCGCGAGACTCTGCAGCGCAGTCCGGTGGTCGGCAAGCCCGGAGACTGGCGGCCGCTGATTCTCGAGGGAGATCGGCTGTACTTATACCGTTACTGGGATTACGAGCGGCGCGTCGGCGAGGCCCTGCTCGCCCGGGCCCAGGCCCGGGTGCTGGTGGATGCGAAGCGGCTGACGGCGGGACTGGAGGCGCTATTCGGTCCCAGCCAGCCGCCACAGGTTAACTGGCAGAAAGTCGCCGCCGCCACTGCCGCACTGCGGCAGCTGTGCGTGATTTCCGGCGGACCGGGCACCGGCAAGACCTATACCCTGGTGCGCGTGCTGGCCCTGCTGGCGCTGCTGCAGCCGCAGCGGCCGCCCGTGATCGGCCTGGCCGCACCCACCGGCAAGGCGGCGGCGCGTATGCAGGAGGCCATCCGGGCCGCCAAAGCGAGCCTAGCGGTGGACGAGTCGGTGCGTGCTGTCATCCCGGAGCAGGCCAGCACCATTCACCGCCTGCTGGGGGTGCAGGCCCGTTCCATCCATTTCCGCCACGACCGCGACAACCCGCTGCCGCTGGACGTGCTGGTGGTGGACGAGGTGTCCATGGTGGACCTGGCGCTGATGGCAAAGCTGCTGGATGCGCTGCCCGCCGGCGCCAAGCTGGTCCTGGTCGGCGACGGCGATCAGCTGGAATCGGTTGAGGCCGGCTCCGTGCTGGCCGACATTTGCAGCGGCGCTCGGGGTTGCAGCCCAGCGTTCGCCCGCCAGCTGGGCGAGCTCAGCGGCGAGCCGGTGCCGGCCGCGGCAGAAGCCACGGCCCCGTTGGCCGACTGCGTGGTGCGGTTGCGCCAGAGCCGGCGCTTTCGCAGCGAAGGCGGGATAGGCCGGCTGGCGGCGCTGATCAACGCCGGGGATGCTGATGCCGCCCTAGCCCTGTTGCGTGAGGGCGACGACCCCGAGCTCGGCTGGCGGGCGCACGGCTGGGGCGATCCGCAGGCGTTCGCAGCCGCGGTGCGGCAGGGCTATGGCGATTATCTGCGGGCGGTGGCGGTGGGGGCACCGGCTCAGGAGGTGCTGGCGCGCTTCAATGCCTTCCGGGTGTTGTGTAGCCACCGCAGTGGGCCGACCGGCGTGGAAGCGGTCAACCAGCGCATCGAGGAGGTGCTGGCTCGGGCCGGCCTGATCCGCCGTGGCCGGCTCTGGTATCCCGGCCGGCCGGTGATGGTGACCCAGAACGACTACAGCTTGCGCCTTTACAACGGCGACATCGGCATCGCGCTGCCCGACGCCGACGGTCAGCTGCGGGTCTGCTTCGAGACCGAGGACGGGCTGCGCCGCTTCCACCCAGCCCGGCTGCCGCCGCACGAGAGTGTCTACGCCATGACCGTGCACAAGACCCAGGGCTCCGAGTTCGAGCGCGTGCTGCTGTTGCTGCCATCTGAGCCGTCACGGGTGGTCGACCGGCGCCTGCTCTATACGGCCGTCACCCGCGGCCGCTCGCGGGTGGAGCTGTGGGGGCGGGAGGCCGTGCTGCGCGAGGCCATCGCCAGCGCCAGCACCCGCGGCTCGGGACTTGCCGAGCGGCTGTGGCGGCCGCAAGCGGTTCCTTCATTGGCCGAGCTGGCGTGAGCCATGACGTAGGCCTTATATTTTTGGAACCCGCGCCCCAGTCGCGGCCAGAAGCTATCGGGAGGGATGTCCGCTGAGCGAGTCGAACCGGATCGATCACGGTCGTCGTTCCGTATTGCCTCCCGACCTCCGCGGCGGCGGCCGGATGCGCGCCCTGCTGGAAGCATGCGACTGGACCGGAGCTGCCCTGCCGGCACCGCCGGACTGGCCCCTGCCGCTGCGAACCGCGGCCGGCATCATGCTGGCCGCCCCACAACCCGCTTTGATCGTCTGGGGCGGCACGCAGGCCCTGCTTGGCAACGATGCCTGCGCTGCCCTTCTCGAGCGCGACCCCGTGACCTGGCTGGGCCGCCCGCTGCAGGACGTCTGGCCGGACCTGTCCGCCTTGCTTGCCCCCGTCGCCTCTGGCCAGGCCGTCTGGGAGCCGGAGCAGCGGCTGCTGCTGCCGCGTGCCGGTCGCGCCGTCGAGGCCTGGCTGGCCGTCTCGGCCAGCCCCATCCGGAGCGAACAGGGCCATGTGATGGGGGCCCTGTGCCTGCTGGAGGATGTGACCGCCAGGGTGCAGGCTGCGCGCAGGCAATTCGAAGAGCTGAAGTTTCGGCGCTGGTTGTTCGAGCAGACGCCGTCCTTCATCGCCGCCCTGAGCGGTCCTGACCACGTCTACCGGCTGGTCAACCAGGCCTATCTGCAGCTGGTCGGCCATCAGGACATCGTCGGTAAGCCGATCCGCGAGGTGTTGCCGGAGCTGGCCGGCCAAGGCGTGCTGGAAGTGCTGGATCAGGTCTACCGCTCTGGGCAGCCGTTCGGCGGCCGCGCGCTGCGTTTCATGCTGCAGCGCAACTCGAGCGACGCCGCGCTGGAGGAGCGCTTTCTTGACATTGTCTTCCAGCCGATCAAGGACGATGAGGGCAAG